>CEVS01155160.1_pt1 | contig 20013 bp, 39 predicted proteins | sample 361571 | NCBI WGS metagenome assembly CEVS01 (sample SAMEA2623850, study PRJEB7988) | marine metagenome | isolation source: saline water (ENVO:00002010), including | reverse complement strand
CCTCTTCCATTCCTTCTCGCTCCTAGTAGCCGTTAAACATCCCTTTGATGTTCCTGCCCTTACAATGGATGGTTAGACCATTGCAGTAAGGAAGCAAGCTCCTTATCTTGAGTAGGCAAGGAGCTCTTCTAGGTGGCTCTTAGCCCCTTGGAAGTGTTCTGCCCACTCATCAGACATTAAGGAACACATATCTGCATCGCAGTTATGCCCTTCCATAAGGTCTAGAATTTTTTTGAATTTTTTAACTTTCATAATTTAAATATAACACATCCTTAAAACTTTGTCAAGTTAATTTGGAATTATTTGGTCAATATCACAAAGTCCACTTCGAATTTGTTGGATTAACCATTCTCTTTGAGAATAAACATCCATTGAATCCACAAAGGATTTCTCTTCCTCTGCAATCTCAAAGCTTCCAATATCTACAATGTATTCCATAATTATCCTTTCGGCTTTTCCATATATCCGTTATAACCATAATGGTCAACGGTATTCTTCCCAAGTTCTTCAATTTTTTCTTTAATTTCCAACTCTTTTTCACGGAGTGGTCCTCTTAAAAAGTAAAAGTATTGGGATAAGTCGTGGAGAGCTTCTGCGTATCCAAGGAAGTATTCCTCTGACATCACTATATCTTCCATAGCGATTTTCTCCATCAACTCGTGTGACTTTGTTCCTGTAGTTTTAAATGCTTCCTTGTCGTTCCATTTTCTTAGAAACATAATTGCGTCCATAATTTCCATAATATTCCTTTCTTAGACTTGATTTTTATTTTTTATAATATAAGAATAACACAAGAAAGGAAGTTTGTCAAGTTTATATTAAAAAAGTTTTAATGGAATGACTTGACATCCCTTCCACGAAGTGGTAGTATGGAATATAAGCAACAAGAGATAAAACTTGAATCCATACAAAGACAGAGAATCCCCTGCTCCTAACTTTCCCATAGGAGTTTTTAAAAAAAAGTGGGACAAAGGACTTTGGTGTGAAAAAAGCAACAAATTCACACCGTCCTATAAGATTAGTACATTCCTTCTGCAGAAACGTTTAAATGTTCCTCGTGGAGATGGTTGCAAATTACTTCTGCGTAATTGTCCATATCTCCTGTTTCATAATCATCAAAACATTCTATAACTTCTTTTAATTCTTTTACTTTTAGCTTCCAAACTTTAACAGTATATCCACTCATTTTTTGCCTTTCTGTACAAAGGTATGGAGACAGTCTCCACACAATGGGGTTCCTAATGGAGCCCAATATGTTCCTTTGCAATTTTTACATTGTTTTATATTACTCATACTCCTATAATGCCACACTATAGGAGCTTTGTCAAATAAGTAGGCGAAATATAAAGTTCTTTGCATCGGTACTTCCACAAGGTCGAGGCCAAAGGCCTTTTTTATCAATTGCTCCAAGTTTCTGTATCAACCTAACAATTTTAAGCAGACCCCTCCTATTCGGATTTAGTTGGCTAATACAGTACCACATTCAGCGTTCCTACTACCTAATCGGCTTTCTAAGCTTACATTCCCCTCTCCTAGACACTAAGAGAGCTTCTAAGGGTTCAGTTCTGTATAGTTGTTCCAACCTTATCGGAGGCTTTTTAATTTGTACTTCTTTGGCCTTTTTGGGGTACCACCCCGAAGTATCCAAAGTTTCCGTTTTATTCTGCCGATTTAGGGAACTTTTATATTTGCTTTACCTACTTTCTTTAACTCTTATAATCCATATTGCCATATGACCTTCCTCGTGTCAAGTCATACGACAATATTTATTAAATGCAGACTCCTACTATTAGCTCCTTGTAGCTTTCAAACGCATTTTCAAACGCGTTGTCCTCTCTGCAGTTGCTTCCACTTTTAAGATAGCTAACAGCCTTTTCTTCTGTAAAGAAGTCTAAGGTGCAGTCATCTCTTCTCCCACTGTCAATTATTGCTACTAGGTCATCACTACAAGCGATGTACCATTGTGCTCCATTGAAATGGTGTAGTCTTGCTCCTGCTTTTAAGTAGCTTTCAAGGATAGTAAGTGTTTGTCTACTGTCCAATTTTATTGTTTCGTTCAATGCCCCTCCTCCGGGATTTTTTAGGGTGTCTTCTTCCCTATAATTTAATTATGCCATATCCTTGGATGATTGTCAAGTTTATTCCATATCTTTTTCAATATCATCCAAAATTTGTGTAGCTGTTTTTTGTATTCTAGCTAAGGAAGATTTAACAAGTGCTTTTGTATTGTCTTTCCCCCAATTCTTAATGTAACCAAATGAGTACTTGTCGCCCTCACTATGCACTCCAAGAGCTTGACAGACTGTCCAAGCCACGCATTCGGCTTCAGTTTCAAACCTTGCACGATTAGCTCTATATTCGTCCAAATCTTTGTGTAACATCATATGAGCCATTTCGTGTACAAGAGTTTTCACTTGATAGCCAAAGGATGCATTCTCATCAACAACAATGGATTTTTTGTTTGGGTCGCAGAATCCATCGGCACCTTTTGAATCTCCAATTGTTACTGTAAAATTATTTGATTCCACGAGTGCAACTAAATTATTCCATAATTCTTTTGTTGCTCCTTCGCATCTTTCTTTAAGTGTAATAAATTCAATTTCATCTCCCTCTGTTTGAGATACATCAAAAACCGGTACACCCATAAATCCAAATAATTGTTTTTCAGTTCTGTGAGTTGCATTTTTATTACAAACCATTCTTTTTAAATTTTTATTCCAATATGGTTTTGCATTCTTGCAATTTTTTTCTGCACAAGAATAACCAAACCTTGGAGCTAAAATCCAAATAGCTTTTTGTCCTTTTATAATTGTTCTACCAACTTTATTCCATTGCTTTGCTCCTCTAACATAGCTAGGTGTAAAACCTCTAATCCAACCATCAAATTGAATTAAAAAAGTATTGTTCCAACTGTAAGGGTGTTGACCTTTTACAAATGAAAGATACTTTGTCCAATCATCAGAATTTATTAATTCATCTATAGAGGAATCAATCTTTGCAGTTAAATCCTCAACTATTTCCTTATTGCTTAATTTTGTGTTTTTTGTTTCCATATAAATAATATTGCCATACTTAAGGACTAATGTCAAGCTTATTTTAAAAAAATATTTTGGATATGACTTGACAAACTTCCTATGGTGTGGCAATATGGATTTATAACAAAGACACACGAAGTTTTTGTTTTGCAGAACCATAAATGGAAAGGCGACATTAAAGGGGAGCAGGTGGGATAAGTACTCGCAACGAGAGGAAAAGCCCCCACTAAAGACCCCCAGACTAATGAAAGGGCAGTAGGAGAAAACAAGTCGGAGCAGGCCCGAATCCCTACATAGGACAACCTATTTGGAAGGTAGGTTGGAAACCCCGAGAGGGTTTCACTCCTATATCCAATGGAGTCCCACAGGAGTTATCGAACATATGTTCGAATCCACAGGAACTTTTGGAACAGGGGAGATTATCTTTTGTATGGATAAATCTAAAGTAAAACTCTAGATTTTAGTAATTTAACCCCAAATGAGGTTAAATTGCTTTAAGTGTTTTTTGCAAGTGGGTTTTCTATGCCCACTAATGCTTAAATGGTTTTTTTTAGGGTTTAAAACCAACCCGTTGCAAATGTAGCAAAAATATTTTTTGCAACAGTTGCAGTTTGAAAAGTCGTAATACATTGATTACCCCTTTTATTGCTTATACTTCTTGCCCTATATATACCTTCTGTCGGAACTTTTCGGAAATTTCCGGTCCGAAGAAAAAAAAGTCCAATTTTTTTTATCGAACATATGTTCGAGTGGAGCTAGGGGGAGTCGAACCCCCGTTCATCTCCACTATGGAGTTACCACAGTGAGGATGCTAAACCCGTTAGCCCCAAGGATTAATTATAAAGTATTTCCTTAAGCTCGGCTTTGATTTCCTTGCCACCTTTCCATCTTTTAGATTCCTCTAAAAAACATCCGACAATTCTGTATCCACTATCAAAGAAAAACATATCCTCGATATTGGTTAGGCTTGACATTGCTTCTACAAGCTCTACACCATAAGGTGTAATGTCTTCCCAAGTTTCGCCGATTTCTCTAGCTATGTTATAAAGTGGTCTAGTCATTTTTTTCTCTCTCTCGTTGCTTATGTATTAATATTGCCATATCGTAGTTCCCTTGTCAAGTATTAAACAAAGAAATCCCAAATTAATTTTTTAAATTATTTTACTTAAATGCTTGACAACAATCCCAATGTATGGCAATATGGAGTATGTTTGAAAGCAAAGAAACACAAGAAAGGAGCACCACAATGGTGGCTTACACTTCAACAGAAGTTCAAGCTCATTGGGTAGAGTGCAAAAATCCTAATATGTGTCATCTTCCTTATCGCACACGCGATGGGGTTAGGAGACATAGGGTTTTCGCTCATACTCTACTTACCCCTATTTCTTAATAGGGAGAGAGTGAGCAAGGCTCCGTGCCTTTAACTCCAAACTGGAGGCAACATCCCCTGCTCCTAAAAGTCCATAGGAACTTCCACGGAATAAAGGAAAGGCCGAGGAACATCCTCAGCATCTTTCCTGCCCTAGTCTTATTTCCTAGTAGCTTTAGGTAGTCTATAAAAGATTACATAAAACACTCCGATTAGTAATGGCCATAAAGCCAAATCTAATCCATTAAATATTAAGTCTCCATTAATATCCAATTTAGTATTCATAAAGTCAAATAATCTATCCATTACTCTTCCTCTCTTACTTCGTAAATTGTTCCTTTTAGTAAATCTGCAACTAATTCCAAAACTTTAGGGTCATCCAAAGCTTTTTCGTTAATCAAACTTCCATCAGTCCAAGGGTTGCTCATTTTAAAACATCCTACTTTCACTGCTTTTTTTTCTAAGACCTCTGTACTGTCCTTGTTTTTTAGAAGTTAAGGCTCTTCTTTGCGCTCTATTCAATTGCTTTCTCCTTTTTATTAATACTTAAACAAACCGTAAAGGCTCCTCTATCTTTGTGCTACTCCTCGGGTTATTAAGTAGATTATAAGTTATGCGTTCGTTATCGCTCTACTCCCGAAACTTTCACACTCTGCTTAGAGTATGCCTTTCTGTCGGCTTGTTATATCCATATTGCCACATAGTTTCCTATCTGTCAAATTCCATACTTAAATTTATACTTGGTGCTTTTCTCTTAAAGTATCAAGCTCAGCCACTAAGGTATGAAAATTAGCATCTTCCAAAGTTAATTGAAAGAGGTCAAAAATTAAACGACCGTTCCAATCTAAGGCAGAAGCCAATTCGGGAGCTAATGCTTTTACAATAGCTTCCTCAGTTGGTATTGCTTCCAAGTTAAAATTTATCTTAATTTCTTTTTTATCCATAATCCATTCTCTCATTTACTTTTGTGTTTGTCAAGTATTAAAAATGCTTTCGTTAATCTTGAGTAAAAGAATCTCCTAGCTTTAATAGCCTCACTTCATCTTCCGAAGCTCGGGTTTCGTTCCCACTTACTCAAGGTTGTGTTCCTGCTTGTTTTAGCTTTATCAACAGACAGAGGCTCTGCAGTAGTATCACTCAAAGCATTTCTAACCTTGTTTATAACAAGACCGAGAGCCCATTTATACCTCATCTCTCATTGTGGTGCGTTCTTGTTATATTCCATATTCTCATATAACTCTCCTGTTGTCAAATTCTATACAAGAATATTATCTAAACTAAAACTTTAGATTTTTTTCACAAGCATATCCTATTTGTGATTTTTTTTCACAAGGATTTGATTTTGTGAATCCACCGTTCCAATATGGAATGGAGTTTGGAAGCATTAGGCCTGTGAAAATTTTGGGGATGCCTAAATAGGTTCCCCAATTTTTCTTAGCTTTTTATACTCTTGACCTGCGTGGTCGTTATGGAACATACTTCCATCTGCATTGAGAAAAGAAACATAGCCATTGCCATTGTTTTCCTCATCTCTTTGTATCTGCATACGATAGATATTGTTATCAGTAGCACGAACGATAAAGACTGTGTTGGAGTTATCAAACGTCCATTCATCTTTAAAGTCTCTGTCCTTAGCCCATTCCTCATCTTTGTATAAGATGTAGTCATTCATATAGACATTCTCATATCTAACATCAATTATCTCAGCTCCAACTATCAAATGACTTGGTAATTCAACAAAGCCTTTGTTCTCCGTAGCTGTATAGTTTGGACTATAAGAGTGGCTTACTGCAAAGCCATCTTTGTTATAAACAAGGGTATGTCCCTCGTGTAATTTTGGTTCTGACATTTCTGTCCTTTCTTATTGCTTACTATTTAAAGATACCACACAAGTATCCAATTGTCAAGTCAATTTTAAAATAAAATCTAAGGGGGTAAAAGTAAAAAATTGTAAAACCTAATACCCCCGAGGATTAAACCTCCTATAAAATTTGGTCGGGGTGTAGCCCCTGTTCTTCCCTTAACCTTTGCTCGGGTACAGACAAGTCATAGAAGTCCACATAACCTTTGTCCTCTAAGCTGTAGTAATCAACATAAGATTGTAGGCCTAAGTCGTGCCACCTATGTCCTATGTCTTCCATAAACTTCCAAAACTCATCCTGTGAATAGAACCTAGTGAACTCCGAGTCTCCTCTTCCTGTTACTTCTACTGTCCATTGCACAGGTGGTATAGGTACTTCTATTTCCACTTTGTCCATTATTGGTTGGTTAGGTGCTGTCATATTGACAACAACACCTTTCCTACTAATTGGTATTCAATGCTTGTGTCCTTTTTTATAAGAACATCAAACAGTTGGCCAACAGAGTGTCCATTACTATTAGCATTGAAAAGAAGTTTTGCATCTTTTCTACTAACTTTGAAGTAGTCATAGACTGCTCCACTAGTAAATGTAGCTGTTAGTTTTTTTGTTAGCTTGTTATATTTTAAGTTGCTAAGCATAGAACTGTCTATTGCCTCGCTCCTAGTTATTTTTAAAAAGTTCATTTGAACTCCTTTCTTATTGCTTATGTATTAATATTGCCATACATTGTTTCGTATGTCAAGTCAATTTTAAAAAAAATTTATTAAAGGTGGAACCCCTTAGTAGGGGTATCCAACTTTTTCTTTAATCTCATCAAGACTAGTTGTTTCAAAGAACTTGTCCCTTTCAATACCTATACCGAATGGTCCTTCAATACTTTCTAATTCGCTTATTCTAAAGTATCCAAGTTCTCCATTTGGTTCGTACTGTGAAGTGACAAGACCAAAACAAAGGTCCTTGCTGTCTTTGTCAATCTCTAAAAGATACCAAGTAAAGCTTCCTGTTGGGTCAAAAAACTTAGCAGTGACATTCCTTTTATGGTCATCTCTGCCATCATCTTCCAATAGTTCGCTTGTTTGTTCTAGTATCCTTTTGGTTAAAAGTTTCACTTTCTACCTCTTTCTAATTGCTTAATACTATATTGCCATACTTAGTTCCAATTGTCAAATTAAAACCAAGCATTTATTTTCCAACTATTATCTTTACACAATTTAAAGACTTTGTATAAGGCCATAAACTCAGACTTTTTATAGTCAATACCCCATACATTTTCATTAGCTTTGTTATAAGAGGATAACCATTCATCTACTTTGTCTTCCTTTATTAATTCTTCAAAAGAACTAACAATGGATTCAAATTCTTCGTGTCCCCATTCATCTGTTCCATATAAGTCATAACCACTTATGGCCTCATTAAAATCGGAATACACTTTACCTCTAAAGGAATTGTTGTCATCTGTCATAAAGGAACCACCACACAAAGGCTTTAAGGCCTTTGTTAGTTCCAAATTGGATACACTTTTAGTTTCATAAATTATATTATCTAATCCCATTACTCTTCCTCGCTTTCATAAGTATCATAATATGGAATGTCTGTACATTCGGACCACCAATCAGCTACTGCATCATTGAGTTCCTCTTCCTCACATTCAAAATCAACATCAAACTTAAATTCCACTTTAAATTTTGGCATTACTTTACTTCCTTTACTTTCCAATCTTTTTTCTTAACATCGAATTCCAAAGTTCCATTCATTAATAAATATGCTTGGAGTTGGTCTCGTTGTTCCTCATTCATTATTCCTTTTAAAAAACGATATGTGTATTTATCCATTTTTAACCTACTTTCTTATTGCTTAATATAATATTGCCATACATCTGTCCAAAAGTCAAATTAAATTACATAAAATTTTTGTAGCACTTGGATTTCTTTTTTGGATACATCTGTGAAAGTTTGGTAAAGGCCTACCCAACTATCCCCAAAGGTATAGTATTGAGTTCCTTTTCTTTCATCTTCCTGTCTGTCCAAAGTTTCTTCTCCATACATATATGCAACTGCATCTTTAGGAGTAGATACCTCTTTAGGAGATATACAAAAATCTGTGTATTCGTGTTCTCCCGATTTTATATCAAATATGTGGAGGTTCATAAGCTCTCCACATAATCTTTGGCCACGTCTTGGATTATGAGTACCCAAGTGTCATAATCGTATGGGTCCCTCATAGTTCCCTGCTTATGGATTTCATCATATTTAGATATCCAATCTGCAAGATTTTCTATTGTCCAAGAACTTCTCATCCTAACCTCCTGTTAATCATTTCCAAGTTTTCAAAGTTTTCACGAATAACTCCAGATATTCCATTTATCTGGTATTCGGGAACACCTCTAGTTCTCCAATTGTGTGAAGCACTTTGGCTTATATTGATATAGAAATCCACTTTTCGGTTCCTATATTTTTTATTTAGTTCGTCCAATGTGTATGTTTTCATACCCATCCTTTCTTATTGCTTATACTCTTTCGCTAGCTCCCAATCTGCTGTTTAGTTGCAACTTCATCTTTAGATGATTACCCTGTGCAGGTAGTTTCGATAAGCTCATATTGCAAGTAGAGTGAGTTAAGTTTCTCTAACTAATAACTAGTATAAGTTAAAGTCTTTTACTGTCGTACTCAAGTGATTTCTTTTGCGATACTCTGAACACTTTACAGGCCACCAAAAAGGCAACTAGCGAAAAAGTACTTGTCTTTATTTAATTGTTATAACCATATTGCCATAGTTATATTTACTTGTCAAATCATTTAGAAGATTTCTTCTAAAAAGCATATTCATCAAGTGATATATCCATATTGCCATATTGCTGTTCCAAAGTCAAGAACTATTATAAAAAATGTTTACCTAATATTTACCTAATACATTTGACAATGGAAGTGTTATATGGCATACTAGTATATATATAAATAAGCAACAAGAATAATCCATTTATTTGGGATGGGCTCCCCTGCTCCAATTTCTCCACTAGGAATTTAATCCATTTGGAATAGGAGTGGAGTTGCATTATGAAGGCCTTAAAAACCTCCGGAACTTAGAAAATTGGGTGAGGCCACTTGAAAGCAACAAGAAAGCTACGCTTAGCGTAGATTTGATGCCCCACCCAAAACCTTCTTCAGATTATTTATATCTATAATCTGACTTTTTAGACTTAGAATAGAGGTCGTAAAAGTCGTTTGGATTCTTCATCACAAACTGACTAATGAACGCATCTCTAGACTTCATCGGTACTTGGTTCACAATGAACTTACCGATGTATCTGATAGCCCTATAAGAAGATTTACCAACAGAGAAATCTCCGTTGACTTTTCTATAACCAGACCTGTCCAAATAGTTTTGAACTATTTGCGGTGCTCTGTCAAGATATTCTTGCATAGTTATCATTCGTCCTTTCCGTACCTTTTGTTTATTTTATTGGTACTAGTTAACTATCGTTAGGCTCTACAAGTAACCCGTTACTTTACCTCTTCACCTTTAACAAGCGAATGCGTTAATTTTTTAACGATATACAACCCTTTTCCGGAACCCGAAGCTTAGGTGGCGTTCACCGGTAGCTACTCGTAAAATATACCCTAAGGCATATACCCCCTTCACAAAGGTCAAGGTGACTCTCACTTTATTGCTACCCCCTCTAACGAGGCGACTCTGCTTGTTCGGTACGCTTGATTTTTCACTGTTCTGCAACAGTCAAGCTCCTCCTTCTCTCTTCTTGCATCTGACTTGCGGTCAGAGAAGAGAACATTCCCCGAATAATTCTCCGTAGTATATCTGCATCATTTTTACTTACTGCCTAGATTCTATTTCAACCTAGCGTCAATAAGCTACCTGCCGATAGTTAACTACTACCAATATTTAATTGTTAATACTATATTGCCACATAGTACTTTGTTTGTCAAGTTCATTTCTAAACTTTTTTGGTATCAGTAACCTACTTGTTTGGTTAAACCATATTCTTCAGTTAAAGATACCTTGCTACCTAGTGCAACGGGTAACCCCGTGGTATCCTCGAAAGTTTCTTCACCTATCGGCTACTACCCACTTTCTCCTGCACTATATAGATAGCTTGAAGACAACTAGCTTACTTACTCCACGACAGCAAAACCTGTGGCTTACCTATGCATAGTCCGTTTATCTCTAAACGATAATTGTCGGCGTCCGTACTTAAACTAAGACTGTTCGGCCGTTATCTTCAAGCTACCTACCTCTGTACTTATTCACCCATAGGGTATTAAGTTTCAGTAAATAACTATAATACTATATTGCCATACTTAACTTTGATTGTCAAGTATATTTTGAAGAAATTGTTTGATAGTTTCACCCATCTCTACATCTTCAAGTAATTCTTCTATATCTCTAATCATAGTTTCATTACCCCAACCTTCGTGATGCCACGCATCTAGCATATAATCTGTGAAGATTTCTATGTTATCTTTGTAGTACCCGTTCAGTAAAATAATTACAAGCTGTCTAGCAAGATAATCTTTATCATTCTTGTCTAGCTTGTCAATAGTATCTAAAGTAATTTCCATTAGTTTTCCTCCCAAGATATAACTTCATAACAGTCATTGCACTCAACACTTGCGTTACCATTATGTTCATTAGCATAGGTAACGACTTCTACATTGTGTCCAATATGTTCTTTAATATTCATTATTCTTCAATAACTCCTGTTCTTACATACCATTCGTGTAGTTCTCTGTGCTGTTCTTCTGTCAGCAAATCAACCACAAAATTGTATCTCTTCACCATTATGTCGTGTATTCTTTTGTAGTGTTCTAAATCATTCATAATATAAAGATACCATACTCTTTCTTTTTTGTCAAATACATTCTAAAAAAAACTATCTACCTATGAGCGTTTCCCACGCCCTACTCATAGTTCAAACTCGCTAATGTGGTGCGAACTAATTTATAGATAGCTTGTAACACACAGACACAGTTTGCTCTGTTTGTTTCAAGGAAGTTTCAACCTGCACTAATCTAGTTGTTTAATCTATAGTTAGTGTACTGTTAGTTTCCTATGTGCTACAAGCTAACTACACAGTAGTTAACTCGTCACTAACTTTCGTTAGTATATTAGGTGAACACCTAAAAGTACCGTAGTCACTTTCTACTGTGATGTTCTTCACAAGTAACTTAGTAACTGTGCCTTCTATTGTTCTACCTTTGTGCTTTAAGGTGACTCTGTCACCAACAGCAAATTGTTTTTGCATATCTTTTTGTAAAGATGACCAATGATTACCAATAGCTGTGTTAATAGCTTTTAGGTCGTCAAAGTTATCAATACTTTTGATAGCTTTAGTTATTTCAGATAGATTCATTATCTCTCTTTCTGTCGCTTACATTATTCATATTGCCACACTCATCTTGAATTGTCAAATCATTTTCTTGATTTATTTCGGCTAGGCCTTCTAGAAGTAGTAATAGACCTTTAATCATATACATAACCCTTTCATATCTGTTGTATTACTAATATGCCATACTATGCCGTAAAAAGCAAATCAAAAATAAATTAATTTAAAATTTGACAAATGAAATGCTATATGGCAATATTATATTATGCAACAAGCACTAAACAAATATGAGAGGGTTTACTCTTGGCTCATTAATGAGCTAGAGATAACCAAACAAAATCACCCCTCAGAAGAGGTGAGAGTTTGGTTAGCAATGCTACAAGAAAGCGTTGAATATAACCTCTCTAAATTTGAAGACTAAAAATCTTCACGGGTAAGGCCTACCTTTGAACAGAACAGGCCCCATTACGGCATCCTCAGAAGTCGTTATAACGAGGTGGAGTCTCCCCTGCTCCAATACTTCCTATCCATATTATAGGAACCCGGAATCGCATTAGGTGACTTTCAAAAAACCTCCGGAACCGCATTAGGTGAGGGCCAAAAACTCCGGAACACTTGTAAAAGGACAGAAAAATAATTTTAAAATTTTTGACTTTGGATATTTAATTTTTTTTCAAATGGATTTTAGAATTGGTCCCCTCCCCTTTCCAGCTTCATCCAGCCATATTCCACTGGACTTTTTATGGCAGGGGATTCTGACCTTCTTTTTTGGAAGAAACAATAAAGGTCTTACCTTTTGAACTAGCCTTCGTTTGTTTGTTAATACTATATTGCCATAGATTGTATCTTTTGTCAAGTCTATTTTATAAAAAAAATGTAAGGGGTATAGATACTGACTATCGCAAACAAAGGTTAAATGTTTGTAGTACCTATACCTTCTTACACATTAATTTATTGGGTTATGTAATAGCTGTATACCCATTGCTTCTTCTAATACTTGTTTACTAGCTTTAGTGTTATATTGATTATCTAAATATTCATTAATACTATGCATCAATGGTTGCCAATATTCATTCTGAGTACCTAAAATCATATTCTGTACTTCTGCCCAAGGCATATAAGAAAGAGGCCCTACCCTATAACTTTCTGTAGGCTCTTTGCCCCACCCCTTCTTAATAATAACCTCAGTTTCTTTTTGTAAATACTCATAAGGTATCAATAAGTTTAAAGAAATATAGCTTGGGTTTCTAGCAGGTATGATTGTCCAAGTAGCATTATTTTTCTTATCTCTATCTGTGTGGTTTCTTAACCAATGCCACATAGCTGTATTTAAATCTTTAGGTCGCCAAACTGCTATGCCAACACCTAACATTATATAAACAAAGGTAACACAGTTATCTAACAAGTCTTGTTGAAGTACAGCACCGGCTGTAACGTTAGACTGTGGTTGACTTTTAATAATTTGCTTTTCACAATGCTCACACATAACACCCATTGAGCCTGCTCTCATACCACCAAATTGTTCTTTTTTTCTATCAAAATTTATTTCTGCTAACTCTAATGCTGAATGACCGGTGCTTTTAGATTGATAATCTGTTTTGACTTGGCTTGCTTGTTTATTGATAAACATATCTATTTTGTTATATCTATCTTGTTCTTTAGTAGCTAAAGAAGTTTCATTGCCTTTACAAGCTTGTATGAACTGAATTAAATTGACACCTATATCGCCACTGTTTAAAGATTCTTTTATGTTGTACTCTTTGTTCATAATTCTATGTTGCCATATTAAATTTCAAATTGCAAGTTATTCGAAATTAATCTGCTAATATAAAAGTAATGTTAGGCCGGAAAAACTTTCAACCCGAAAAATTCGTAAGTGTCATTATACCTACACTCAATGAAGAAGAACATATGGATAACATACTAAATACATTTGATTTTGAACCTACAAAAAAACAATTAATAATAGTTGATGGCAACTCAATAGATAAAACTGTTGATAAAGTTAAAAGATTTAAAAGAGGTTCCAGAGAGTATCTTAATTTAAAAATTATTGCTGACAATATGAGTGGCAAAGGTTATCAAATGTTAAGAGGTTATGAAGAATCAATAGGCCAAACAATTGTCTTTCTTGATGCAGACTTAGATGCTAATTATTCAGAGCTAGTTAAAAAACTTTCTAAACCCATACTTAATAGAGAAGCATTCTTTGTAAAATCAAAATTTTCTAGAGGTAATGAGTGGGGTAGAGTGACAAAGCTAACTGCTTTTCCTTTGTTAGATATGTTCTATCCAGACTTAAACTTTATTGAACAGCCTCTTTCGGGCCAAGTAGCTTTTAAAAAACAAGTAGTAGAACAATTACTGTTTGCAGGTGACTACGGTGTAGAAATTTCACATTTGATTCAGTACTACAATATGTATGGCTTAAGTAATATTGTTCAAGTTGAGTTAGGAGATTTAAAACACAGGCATAGAAACTTAGGAGATTTACAATTAACAGCATCTCAAGTTGTTAAAATGATTTTATACCACGCACATAAAGATGGTAAGTTAGATATGAATGACCCACTTCTGAGTAAGTTGCCTAAAGACTTAAACTTTGGCTAGTCTTCTAAGAGGTAAATTTTTGTCGTAAAAAGGTAAATCTTTTTTAAGGTGCTCTTGAATTTTAATTGCTTTTGTATAAACCTGTTCTTTTAATTTATAAGTTCCTAAAATAGGTTTTAGAATTTTGTCATCTACAGGTATTTGGATACCTTCAGTTTCATCTCTTTTAAATACCGGTTTATATTTAGCCCAATCATTATTTTTTTGATACTCATAAGTTTCTTGTAAGAGTGGTAGGTCTATTATGTAAATTTCTTTTTGATTCAAATTATAAAAAAATACAAAATCAGATTTACTAGTTAAAAGTCTTGATGTTTGACCATCTTCTTTTAACGATAAAAACAAATAATCGTATGGATAGTCATTTGCATAAGTGAGAACATAATATGGTAAGAGTTGTTTGTTCAATACAATCAAATCAATCCCATCTTCAACCTGCCAAGAGTCTCCTGTAAAGTCATAACTAGAATAGTTAATCTGATGTTGGAAATATAGATAGCCTATTTCAGAAAGCCAATTATCTTTATTTCTATAAACGGTTAAGGGTTGTCTGTTTTCCATCCTTGTGATTTTATCGCACCAAGGAAAATTTGCCAAGAACCAAAATCATCTTTTTCAGATGGCTGACCGTGTTCAAGCCAAACAGCAAACAGCTCATCAAAGTCGCCGGGGTCATTTAAAAATTGTATAACATCTTCTGCTGTTAAAAATACACCAGCTTGCGTAAGTGATTCTACAAAATTAGTTAAGTCTGTATATCTGTTTAACACTTCTGAAAATTTATTCATAAGAGATTTAGAGGCCCATTCTTTTTGAGCTGTAATGATTGCATCAGAAGCAAGCATTAATTGTAAACCTAAGTTGTAAACAATTGCATCTGGCTCTTCTGCAAATTGAGATAAATCATATTGAGCTGCAAGAACGCTCGGCATATTTTCTTGACTTATAAAATTCGTAGGGCAATCACTCTCGTGCCTATCGCCCATATCTAAACCAATGCCACAAAATTCACAGCTTGGCATTTCTTTATAAAACTCTTCAAAACTAAACATATATAGTATTGTACCATATTCAACTTACATTAATTTATTTATATTTTACTTGACATCTTAAATTTCGTATGGCATACTTGTTATATACCGAAAAAGGAGATAATAATATGAGTACAGAGCAAGTACAACAAGAGAGTACTAGCAGTACAGGTGGGGTATTTATGCCTTATAGTGTAAACGAAGAAGTCGTAAACACATCAAGAGCACGAATATTTAGGCCCGAAATCATTGATGTTTTGTCTCAAAATCATAACGAATGGTTTTGTGTAGATGAAACATTTTTTGCTAAAGAGGAAAGAAATGCAATTCTTTCTAAGAGAAGTATCTATTATACAGCAGGAAATGCAATTAAACGAAAGTACAGTAATATTGAATACCGCGTAAAAGGTGGTATGGAATCTATGACAAAGAAGATGTCAAATGGATTTGATTTTCAATCTGATATGCACGCAGTTAGGATGTATGCTAGGTGGACTTCTTAATTGAAAGAAGTTACAAGAGCAGAAGCTTTAGAAATAATAGAAGAAGCTAAATCTCAAAGATTATCATTTGGGGACAACGAAGAGTTGGACTTAGAAAATGTTAATGAGATGACAACAGAGCAACTTGTATTTCTTAGAGACCAATTAGATATGATATCTACAGATTTAAGAAATACTAAAAGATTCATAGACAACAGACTAAGAGGTCTTTTGAAAAACAAAGCTTTTAGAATGGCAGGTAGAATCTTTAGAGGCAGAAATATGAATAAGTGGGTGCCTTACGATAAGCAAAAAGTTATGGAGTATTTAGGAGACGACATAAAGATTGCTGTAAATCCCACTTTTAGAACAAGTGCAATAAAAGCTATTGCAAAAGAAAGAAATCAGAATCCATCTGTTATAATGGAGTCACTGTTTGAATTACAAGAGACAACTAATTTAGAAGTCTTACCGGTCGATAAAGCACCGAAGTTCATCAAGGACAAGTTAGACCAAGATGGTAAAGATATGAATATTGGAGGAGATAATGGATAAACCGTTACAGTTAATGCAGTTAGCTAGAGTGTTTCCCGACAAACTCGTTAGCAAACTAAAAAAGAAAACACATACAGAAGACTATATAAATCATTCTGTTATTACGCAGAGGTTACTACAAGTCTGTGGACCATTTGATTGGGATGTAGAAGTTATATTTAACGGAGAGGGTAAACCTGTTGCCGCTAAAGGTACTTTGATAGTCAATGTTGATGGTAAGCAAGTCAAAGTCAGTGGCATAGGTACAGACCAAAACAATGCCGGTAAAGATGATGGAGACATTATAAAGGAGATGGAATCAGACGCACTTAAAAGAGCGGCGATGCGTGTAGGTGTAGGCTTACATCTATGGGCTCAAGACCAATACTTCTTGTTTGCACAAATGCTTAAAGTTCACGAAATGACTGCAGAAGATGTCGGATAAATTCGCACAAGAAGACTTTGAAGTCGTAAGCGAATTTAAATTTGTAATGCTTCCCCAATGGTTACTAGAGATGAACCAAGAGGGGAAGCCATTGCCATCTAAAGCTATACATTTATACAGTTGCTTAATGTATTACGCAAACAATGACACTAGACAGTGTTACCCGTCTTATGAAACTTTATGTGAGTTATCGGGTATGTCTAGAAGTTCAGTAGCTAGATACTTGCAGTTATTGTTAGATATGGGTGCAATCGTATGGAGACAAAGAGCTTACAAAGGTTTTAATACCTCTAATATGTATTTTTTACCTAAGCTACCTTTTGATAAACAATCAGAAGAGCCAACGGAAGAGGAAATTGATTTATCTAATGATGAGCAACAGCTTAAAGAAAGTGTAAATAAAGATAAAGGTTTTGATTTAGCAACAGATACTACTGATACAGGTTTTGATGTTGGAGATGAAGTTAAGAAAAAAGTTGGTAGAGACCCATATTGGGGTGCAATGGCTAAAGCTTTTGGATTTTTTCCACACGATAAAAGAGGAAAAAAAGAATGGGCTGTTGCAATTACAACAATAAAGACTTATACAGATAACCCCGATGATATAGCTTTAGCTTATGAAAAATACTTTGATTATATGCCGGGAAAAAACTCAGAAGTTAGAATAACAGTTTCTGCTTTGGCAAAACATTTTGGTGCAATAATGGCATTTAAACCAAGACAAGATTTAACAGATGCCTTAATAAACCTAGAGGGCCTTAAAGAAAATAATATTATTGATTTGTGAAATTTGATATTTTAATCTGCTACAATACTTAAGATGGCAGGTTACATTCAACACAAAAATAATGATGGTTGGGACCCCGAAAAAGAATCTTACGATGAATTCAAAGTACGTAGGTTTGAAGGTCGCGCAGGAACAGGTCAGCCCAATTCTCAAAAAAATGCTAGAGGCATCTGCCAAAATACAGATATAGAAAAAAGAAAATGCAAGTGTCGTACTTGTATTAATAGGAAAAACCGAGCTAAAGGACGTAGGAAACAAAATATGGTTAGAAAAAAACTTGGTATTCCGGATAGAAAGTTTCACGGTGCAGATGCACACGAGGAAAATTGGAGGTCTGCAGTTCGCATAGAAGTTAAAGCAGGCAAACAAGTTGGCCCCATTGCCACTAGATTCAAGAATGCAGAAGCTCAATCTTGGGAAAATGTAAAGAATCAAGTCGGTGGTGGTAAGTCAAAACCATTTATGATGGTAGCGATGCCCGATGGGGAATCAGATGGCATCGTTCTGTGTAGGTTATCACAACTTGATAAAGTTGTTGATGCTCTCATAGAGAATAGGGAATTACCCGAAGAAGAACAATATTAGGAGAGATAATGCCAGTATCAAACGTACAGCTTATGGGAAACCTTACTAATGTAGAAATGTCTGTAGGCAATACAGGTTCTGCTTATGTAAAAGCTTCTCTTGCTGTTAACAATGGCAAAGATGCTCAAGGTAATGACAAAGAAACTTTATGGTTCAATGTCAAAGCTTGGGGTGACTTAGCCGAAAATATGGCGGAAACATTTAACAATGTTACTAACGCAGGAGGTAAATCCTTCAGAGCAGTAGTCGTTGGAAAAATGGTTCCGGAAAAATGGGAAGACAAAGATGGTAACAAAAGAGAAACTTCTACAGTTTATGTAGAAGACTTAGGAGTTAGTTTAAGATGGGCCAAAGTAGGTTCAGTTTTAACTAGTTCTAACCCACTTAATAATTCTCAAATTAAAAAAGGTAGTGAGATACCACAGCCGCCACAACCTGCACCTGCTCAAGCAAGTGCTAGTTATGACGCAGAAGAAGATGGAGCACCATTCTAATGGGACTATTCAGAAAAATAGGAAAAGCCGTAAGCGGTAGAAAAACATCTGATATTAGTCAAATGTCTTTATCTGAAATCATAGATTATAAAGGCTCTTCAGTATCTGAACTTGCCAAAAAATCTAAAGTTTCAGCTAAAACAATTGATAAGTATTTAGAAAAAAAGCTAGACGAGATTCCTAAAGGAACTTGTACTAAAGTTAAAAAAGCTTTTGGGATAATAGGTTAATTGTGTCAGAAGATAGAAATTTTACTCTAGATGACCTTATGGGAGTCAACGAGGTTGCAGAATTTCTAAATGTCAGACCAAACTTGATTAGTACTTGGCTACACCGTGACAAAATGCCTATGGCAGATGTTGTGTTGAATGCAGGGAAAACTCAAGTTTGGCTAAGACATACAATAGAATCTTGGGCTAATGCAACAGGTAAAGCTCCATTTGATTACGTTTCAGTGGATTGGAGGAAGCAAAGTTGATAAAAAAGAAGTTTATAAATCCGGGAGCATATAGTATTTTTGTAAACGAACTACAAAAAGACGGACTTAAACAAAAAGATATAGCTTATTTAATGGACGTAGAACCGGCTTCATACTTATCTGCTATAAAGAGAGGCGATGCAAATCCTTCTTATTCTTTAGTATGCAAAGCAGATGTAGCTTTAAAAACTTTTTTTCACACGAACAAAAAATATTCAAGACATTTAAGAAAGGTCGCTGAAGTTTACGATTGTGACGAATTAGTTGAATGGATTGAATTCCACGAGGATTTAGAATACTTTTGTTATTCAATGGGTTGGAGTATTCCTCATTTTAACAAATATGTAACTGAAAAACTCAGAGACAAGAGTATAAAATTTATAACAGTTTCTGAACTATCTTGGTGTGTTGATGAATGGGAAAATAATCATATTGGAGATTTTAATCCCGGCAAAAGAACTTTTTATTCAAATATATATAAAAGGAGTGAAGATGAGTAAATTAGAAATTATTTATAAAAAAATGTCAGAACTTGAGTTTGCTGATAGCAACCCTAAGGACCACGACATTGGAGGACTGCACCAGTCTTTTAATAGATTTCAATTCTTAAATGCTTTAATAGAAAACAAAACAACAGGAAAGCTTGTTGCAGGACACGGAAGATTAGAGACTTTAAGACAGAAAAAACAATTTGGAGAAGCAGCACCGGAGAACATTGTTGTTGATGAAGATGGTGAATGGCTAGTTCCTATAACCCCCGTAGAGTTTAAAAGCGATGAAGAAGCACAGGCTTATTTATTAGCAGACAATAGATTGGTTGAACTTGGTGGTTGGGACACTCCAAAATTATTAGAGGAATTAGAAAACCTTGCTAAAAACAGTAGCTTAGACGGAACCGGTTTTGATGAAGGTGACATACAAGCTATGTACGAAGATATGGAAGCGTCTGTTTCTGATGGAGCA
>CEVS01198618.1_pt1 | contig 20015 bp, 17 predicted proteins | sample 361571 | NCBI WGS metagenome assembly CEVS01 (sample SAMEA2623850, study PRJEB7988) | marine metagenome | isolation source: saline water (ENVO:00002010), including | reverse complement strand
GTGATCTAAAAGGAAAAAAAATTTTTAATATTGGCACGGGAAGAGAAAGTCGTTTTTTTGCGGAAAACGGAGCAGATGTCAACCATATAGATATTGGAGAGGAATCTGTCAAACAAATAAGATCTTGGGCAAAGGAAAAAAATCTCAAAGTAAACTCAGACCATGGAGATATTTTAAAAAAAAATATTGGTGAAAATAAATATGATTTAATTTTTCTCTCTGGCATTTATCAGCATATATCAACGCCAGCTCATGCTCTGGTGAAATTTATTAATGCTTTAAAAAAAAATGGACTGATGTACATGGGATTTTACAGAAGTGGTGAATTTAAATACTTTATCGTAGACTCAATAAGACATCTAGTTGATTATAGCATGATGTCAGAAATAAGAGACATAAACTCTATATTGTTTTCTTTTGGAGAGAATGACCATTACCAATCTTCAAGAGTTATGGATGATTTTTTTGTACCTAAAAAACATAATTTTCATCCAAATGATGTAATTCACGATATTAAATTACTTGGAGCGGAAGTATTCTATTTTGATGAGGATTTTAGAGACTATAATCATGAGGGATCAGATTATTTTTCTATAGGTGGAGATAGAATTTATATAAAAAAAAATAGTGATAAAATTTCTAATCTTGAAGATGTAAAAAATAAATTAAAAACATTAAAAGGAAAAAATCAAATTTTTGAAATTAAATATAAAGAGGAAATTATTAATGAAAATATTCATCTAATTAAAAAAATTAGATTATTATATGATACAGGATTTGTATCAAAACACTCAATTGCATGCTTAGCAATAGGATTATATCAATTTACAAGACCTTTTATTTTTGAGGAATCTTACTACTTTAATGAATCAAAAAGAATGGGTAGACACAAAATAGTAAATAAATACTTGGTTAATTTCATTAAAAAACATTCAAAAATATAATAAAAGTACTTTACTGTTCAACAAATGAACTGTAAGTTGCGTTCATTATTTGAACGTATGAAAGATATAGAAGATCAGTTTGAAGTATTAAGAAAACTGAAAAAAAAACCAGGGGCTTCACAAAGGGAGCTAGCAAAGGATTTAGGTTTTAGTTTAGGTAAACTCAATTATTGTTTAAAAGCATTGAATTCAAAAGGACTTATTAAAATTAAAAATTTTAAAAATAATTCTAACAAATTAAATTATCTTTATATACTCACACCAAGAGGAATTGCCCACAAAACAAAATTAACAATTAATTTTATGAAAAAAAAAATGCAAGAATACGATGAGCTTAAAGAAGAGCTATGAACAAACTGTTGATAATAATACCAGCTAGAATTGGATCAAAAAGATTAAAAAAAAAAAATATTTTGCCAATTAAAAATTTACCAATGGTAATATATGTTGCAAAAGAAGCACTTAAATCAAAATATAAACCATTTGTTTATATTTCTTCAGAAAGCTCAGAAATAATAAATTTATGTAAAGAATTTGGAATTGATTTTATAAAAAGACCAAATTATTTATCAAAAGATAAAGTTGAGAAGCAGGATGCAATTGTTCATGCATATAGAAAATTAAAAAATAAAACAAATCCGGATATTGTTATTTCATTACAAGCTAATTCTCCAGAGTTTAAATATAAAGATTTAGATAATGCTTTAAAATTTTTTAAAAAAAATTTTAAAAATAAGCCAATCAAAGAAGTTATCAGTGTAGGAAAAGATAACTTACAGAATGGTTCTTTCCGCATAATGACCTCAAAAACTGTATGTAAAAAAACTTTAAGTACTAATGTAGGAATTTTTAAAACAAATTATATAGATATCCATAATTTAAATGATTACAAAAAAACAAAAAAAAATATTGAAAAAAATTAAATTTGCAATTTTCATATCAGATGTAGGGTTTGGGCATATGGTACGTCAAAGATGTATTATTAAAGAAATTGAAAAACAATTTAAAAATTTTGAAATTTTAATAATAAACTATTCGAATATTCATATAATTGAGGAAACTTTTAAAGAAAAGTATAAATATATTAAAAAATTTAATAATATTAAACTTTATAAAACTAAAAGTGGTTTTTTCGATATTAAAAAAACAAATCAAGAATTTCAATCCTGGAAATTTAAAAAAAATAATATTTTAAAAATTAAAAATATATTAAAAAATTATGATATTATTATTTCAGATTTTGTTCCAGAGGCATTTGATTTAGCAAAAAAATTGAAAATCAAATCTTATGGAGTTTGCCATTATACTTGGAGTTGGTTCTTTAAAGAAATAAATTATAAAAAAAATGACCATTTAAAACTTTTAAAAGATCTCGAATTAAAAGCTGACAAAATTTTTTTTCCACCATTCACACCAGAAAATGTATTAAAACAATTTTCAAATAAAAAAATAAAAAAAGTTAATTTTATAACTGAAAAAAAATATAAAAAAACTTCTTTAAAAAATAAGAAACCAATTATTCTTATAATGGATAATGGAACACAAACTTTGAATAATAAAATCAGCATAACATTAAAATTTTTAAAAAATAATAATAATTTTATATTCTATGTTGGTGTCTCTTCTTTAAAAAAAAAGGATATTGAGCTAATAGTTAATTCAGAAAATATAATACCTATCAGTGGATTAAAAAGTATTTATTCACAAATTAATAAAGCCGATTATGTTATTGCAAGGGGAGGCTTTAATACCATCAGTGAATGCTTAATTTATAGAAAACCAACCTTATTTGCTCCTGAAAAAAATAATCCAGAGATTAGTGAAAATTTGAAAATAATTCAGAATAAAAAATTAGGAGCTATTATAAGTTTATCTGAATGGGGAACAAATTTTAATAAAAGACTAAATTATTTTTTAAAACATGAAAAAATAACTATTGAAAAGAATTTAAATAAAATTAATTATTTATCCAATGGTGCCCAACAAATCGTAAAAACTATAAAAAAGGAATTGAAAATATGACAAAAATTATTGCAGAATTGTGTCAAAACCATAACGGTGATCTTAAAATTCTTGATGAAATGGTGAGTGCAGCAGCAGAGTCTGGCGCTGATTATGTCAAGATACAATCAATGCTATCCAAAGAACTTACTCACAGACCAAAATTTGATGATGGACAAGTTGATAAAGATGGGAACATAAAAATAATTAAAAGACCTTTTCAGGTTGAATTTGATCGACTTAAAAAACTTGATTTAGATGATGACGCACATTTTCTTTTCTTGGAAATGTGTAAGAAGTACAAAGTTAAACCAATGACAACTATTTTTTCAAGATCAAGGTTAAAATTATTAGAAAAATTGAACTTAGAAATAATAAAAGTTTCTAGTTTTGATTGTTCAAGTCATAAAATGATAGAAGAACTTTGTACATCAAACTTTAAAGAAATAATAGTATCTACAGGATGTGCTTTTGATGAAGAGATAGAAAAAACAGCAAAGATCTTAGAAAAACATAAAAAAGATTTTACACTTTTACATTGTGTTTCAATTTATCCAACACCAATTAATGAAGCTCATTTAGATAGAATAAATTTTTTAAAAAAATTTTCAAAAAATGTAGGTTTAAGCGAACATTCGAATCCTTTAAATGATGGTTTAAAAATCTCAATTGCATCTTTGCTCTATGAACCAAAATATATTGAAAGACATTTTACAATTTTGGATCAAAATAAAACAAAGGATGGTCCTGTTTCCTTAAATCCGAAACAATTAAATGAATTATCAATTATTGCAAAAAAAAGTAAAGAAGAAATAAAAGCATATATTGATAATAATATTAAAGAGTTTGATTTATTAAAGGGCAATGCAACAAGAAAATTATCCCATAAAGAAATATTAAATAGAGATTATTATAAAGGAAGATTTGCAAGCTTAACAAAAGATGGGAATTATATTTACAATTGGGAAGATAAAGAATTAATTTAAAATGTGCGGTTTTTTTTTTATTAAAAAAAATGGGATACAATACGACTTGAATGTTTTAAAAGATTATTCAAATAGTATTAAACATAGAGGACCAGACGATGATCAAATTTATAATACTAATGAAATCTATGCTAGATTTTTTAGATTAAGTATATTGGACACGAGCTCAAAAGGTTCACAACCAATGTTTGATATATCCAAAAGATATATGTTGTTATTTAATGGTGAAATATATAATTACCCAGAAATAAAAAAAAAAATTAAATTTAAAAATTTCAATAGCAATTCAGACTCCGAAGTACTTTTATATGCATTAATAGAAGATGGCATAGATATTTTAAAAGATATTCAAGGAATGTTTAGTTTTATATTTTATGATAAAAAAAAAGATGAAGTAATTTTTGCAAGAGATAGATTGGGCATTAAGCCTCTTCACTTTACTAGATATAAAAAAAGCTTTGTTTTTGCATCAGAAATAAAAGCAATCTTACCATTTCAGAAAACAAGAATTAATGACAATTCATTTTGTAATTTCTTTTTTAAAGGCTCAATAGATTGTGACAAAGATACGTTTTTTGATAATATTTTTTCAATTGAGCAAGGTCAGTATGGAATAATTAAAAACGGGAAAATAATCCTTAGAAAATATTGGGATTTATCAAATTCAAAAATTTTTAAAGGAGATAAAAAATCTTCTTATAAATCTAAGTTAAAAAAATTATTAAGCGACTCCCTAAGCAAACATTTAATTTCAGATAGAAAAATAGGTTTATTTTTAAGTGGCGGGACTGATAGCAACGCTCTTTTAAATCTTATAAGCAATATAGATAAATCCAAAAAAATACCCACATTTACTTATGGATTTAAAGACAGTTCTGATTTTAGTGAGCTACCAAGAGTAAAATCATTATTAAATAAAAAAAATATTTCTAATTTTAGCTATCATTTAAAACCTGAAGAAATAATTCAGAATTTTGAAAAAGTTACAGAAATTTTAGAAACACCTTTAACTTCAATTAGAATATTTGCAATGAAAAAGTTGTATAATTTAGCCAAGAAAAAAAATTGTAGAGTGATAATTGAAGGTGATGGTGGAGATGAAATATTTGCAGGATATGATTATAATTTATTTTCATACCTTAAAGACAAATATAAAAAGAAAAACGAAATAAATTATATTATTAATGATCTTAAAAAATTTGTGATTAAATCTAAAAAAAAAAGAAGTCACATAATAAATCTTATTTTAACTAATAGTTATCAGTTTTCTTCTACATCAGATGGGACCTTATTTGTAAATTCTGATTTTTTTAATACAGATTTTTTGAAAAAAAATATTGATGAATTTTTTTTTAATTATCAAAATTTTAAAAATTTAAATAATCTTCAAAATTCACAAATAAAAGATCTTTTTCATATAAAATTACCGAGAACCTTGAGATATAAGGATAGACTTTCAATGTCAGAAGGTGTTGAGGCTAGAGTACCTTTACTAGACCATAGATTAGTTGAATTTGGATTACATATACCCAATGAATATAAATTCAATAATTTGAATTCAAGATTTATTTTTAAAAGCTTGTTTAAAAAAAAGGATAAGAATAATTTTGAATATTCAAAAAGAACTATTGCTGACCCCCAAAAATTATGGCTTAGAACTCATCTAAAAGAATATTTTCTTGACAACATTAGCTCTATCGATTTCAAAAAATTGGATTATTTTAATCATGATAATATTAAAAAAGAATTTTTAAATTTTTGTAATAATAAAAATTATCATTCAACTTTTGCGTTTCTTCAAATACTCAGCTTCTTTAAATTCCAAAAAATTTTTAGGAATACAAACAAATATGGAACTATATAATCTAAAATGAAATTTCTTCAAAAATATAACAGGTGTATATATTGTAAAACAAGTACAATTTTCAAACTAAATAAACAAGCTTTTATAGATAATTTTTATTTAAGAGCAATAAGACAAGATTTAAATATTTCAAAAAAATATTTAAAAAAAATAAAAGTATTTGAGTGTCAAAAATGCAAAATTATTCAAAATAATCCATGGTTTACTGAAAACGTTTCTAGAAGAATATACTCTAATATTTATGGTCAACATAATAGAAGCTGGTCAAACTTATTAAATTATTTTCATAAAAATAAATTTCCTAATCATGGTCAGCTATTTGAAATACTCACAAAAAACATAAATGTTAAAAATTATGCTGAATTTAATAGTCCTTTCATGGGTCTTTTTATGAATTTTTTTTCCAAAGAATATAATTTAAATAATAAACATCAAAAAGATTTACTTAATAATACTTTAAAATATCTGTCATCAAGACAATTAGCTGGAAAAAATAAAAACGTCTTAAAGAATTCTATAGAAAAATCAAAAAAGCTTTATCAAAAAATTTCAGTTATAAAAAAAAAATTTCGTAAAAATAAAAAATTTAATAAATATTTATATATAGATAATTCACCATTGTGTTGGGGGCAGAATGATAATTACATGTCTGTTAATAGCAAATCGCTAGCTAATGAATTATTCGAAATTGAGATAAAAAATTTATTAAATGATAAATCTAAAATTAAATTTGATCTTTTTGGGATCTTTCACACATTAGATCATACATTTGAACCAAAAAAAATTTTTGATTTTGCAATAAATAATAGTAAATATGTTGTTATTTATTGTCATGTAGATAGAAGATTGGAAAAACAACATTTATTCTCAATAACTAATGAGTTTGTAAGCTTTTTAGAGAAAAATAAAATTTATACTTTAGACCTCACGGATAAAATTAACAAGATCTACAAAAATAAAGAGTTATATTTTTTATGTTCAAGGAATAAAGAAAAAATAAAAAATATAAAAATTTAGAAAAATGAAAACAAAAAAAACTATTCTTGATCAATTAGATTTACCAATCAAGTATCTTAAAATTTTTAGAAAATATTTAACTGGTCAGAGATTACCAAATTGGAATGAAATTAGTAAAAATAAAATAAGACATACGAAAAAATCAAAAAATGAAAATATATTGATTGCAGTATCAGCTGGGGGATTGGAGACCCATTTAGTTTTTGAAAGCATGATTGGTTCAATATTAAATTATGAAGGTTATAATGTTGATTACCTTCTTTGTGATGAATTATTATCAGCATGCATAATGGCAAATGTTAATCGAATCAATGAAAAAGATTTCAACAAGCATGGTTCAAAAAAAATATGTAGTTATTGTTTTATAAGGTCAAATAATTACTTAAAAACAACTGGTGGAAATGTTCTTAAATTTTCAGATTTTATATCTACAAAGGAATATGATCAAATCAATTATCAAAATTTTGAGAAGATGTCTTTTAAAGAAATTTTAAATTATAAATTAGATGAGATATCTCTAGGAGAGCACGCGAATTCAGGGGCTATAAGATATTTTGCTAGTTCAGAATATGAAGAAATGAATCATGCAAAAGATATTTTGATTAAATATTTAAAGTCATCAATTATTACAAAAAAAGTTTGTGAAAACTTATTTAAACATAAAAAATATAAAGAGGTATTTATTAATCATGGTATTTATGTTCCCCAAGGAGTTATTTTAGACTGTGCAAATAAATTTAATATTATGACTTCTACATGGAGTCCAGGATATAGAAGGAATTCAGCTATTATCACTCGTGGAGATACATACCATAGAACTTTAATTTATGAAGATAATTCCAAATGGGAAAATTTTAAATTTTCAGAAAATGAAGAAAAAAAAATTGATAAATATTTAAAGTCCAGGTGGTATGGAAAAACTGACTGGGAATTTTTTTTCAAAAATCCAAAATTTAATATTGAAGATTACTTTGTGCAGAAAGGAATAGACATGAACAAGCCAATTGTTGGTCTTGCCACTAATATGTTATGGGATGCCCAAGTCTATTTTCCAACAAATTTTTTTTCAGGAATGTTAGAATGGTTATTTTTTACAATTGATTTTTTTATTGAAAATCCACAGCTTCAGCTTGTAATAAGAATTCATCCTGCAGAAGCTCACCCTTCTAAAAAATCTGTTCAAAGAATCGAAAATGATATTAATAAAAAATATGGTAAGCTTCCTAGTAATATCATAGTTATTAAACCAGATGACAGTATTAGTACCTACTCGGTTTTTGAGAAATGCAATAGTGTAATTGTTTATGCATCAAAAATTGGGATTGAAACTTCTGCAACAAAAATTCCAACAATTATTTGTGGAGAAAGTTTCATAAGAAATAAAAATATAACATATGATCCAATTTCTAAGCATGAGTATTTGGAGATTCTAAAAAAAATTCCATTCTCATCTGATGTTATATCAAAAGAAAACCTTAAAAGAGCAAAAAAATATGCTTACCACTTTTGGTTTAGAAAAACTATGGAATATAAGTCCTTGGTTGAAAATGATCTTAGAAAAGGGATTTTCATGGAGATAAAAAAAAACCTTTTTGATATTTACGATAATAAAAAAGACCCTGCATTAGAAGAAACTATTAAATCTATTATAAATGGCGGAGATTATATTTTAAAAGATGAAAATTTAAAAAATCAAGAATTTAACGAAGCAAAATTTTTAAAATAAATATAATGAATAAATTATCTAAATTCTCAAAATTAATTTATGTACTAAAAACAATATCAGGTTATAAATTTTTCTATTTAATATTCCTAATGCTTTTTTTGGCGGTAATGGAACTTTTTTCAGTTGGATTAATATTGCCATTATTAAATTCTTTATATGACGATAGTTTTTATAATCTTTTTAATAAATTTAGTTATTTTAAAAATAATTTTAATATTAATAAAAAATCTTTTGAATTATTTTTATTTTCTACTTTGTTATCGGCATATTTAATTAAATTTTTATTATATATATATTTTAGTTATCTTCAAAATACTTATATAATGAATATTCATTATAAGACATCAAAACATATATTTAAAAAGTATTTATATGCTGATTATTTTTTTCATATAAAAAACAATACATCTGTTTTAATTAAAAGTTTAAAAGAGGAAGTTAGAGTTTTTATTTTTGGAGTTTTAATGCAGTCGGCAATTTTTATACTTGAATTCTTTGTTTTAATTTTATTTTTAACTTTTTTATTTTGGTATAATTTTCAAATTACTTCAGTTATTGTTTCATTGATTCTAATAGTTTTACTAATTTATATTTCATTAATAAAAAAAAATATTAAAAAAATTGGTAAAAATAGATTTCTTTTTGATCAAAGCTATCTACAAATAATGATGGAGGGTTTTTCTTCAATTAAAGATATAAAATTACTTGCACTAGAAAATGAATTTATAAATAATCTATCAAAAAATTTAAAAAAATATACTTTATCACAAAGAAATTTTCAGGTTTATCAAACTTTCCCAAAACAAATGATAGAGCTAATTGCAATATCAATATTAATAATTATTTTAATAATTTCGAAATTGAACAATGTATCAATTAATAATTTAATTATTACAATTGGAGTCTATGGAGTAAGTGCAATAAGATTAATGCCTATGTTTTCAAGGCTTGTATCTTGTTATCAGCAAATTTCATTTAATCATAAAACTATTGATACAATATATAGTGAACTTAAATCTTCAAAATTAAATTATTTTAAAAAAAATACAACGACAAAACAAATCAATGAAAAATTTAGATTCAAAACAATTTCTTTCGAAAATATTAATTTTAAATATCCAAATACAAAAAAGTATATTTTTAAAAAATTAAATGTTGAAATTAAAAAAGGTGATAAAATAGGAATTTTTGGAGAAAGTGGTATTGGCAAAAGTACATTTGCAGATTTAATTACAGGTTTAGTAAAACCAGATAGAGGAAAAGTAAAATTTAATGGAAATGATATAAATAATCAAATTCAAGAAATAAGACAGAAAATAAGCTATTCACAGCAAAATACTTGTATTTTAGATGATACAATTATTAAAAATATTATTTTAAACAAAAATAAAGATCTAAAATTACTGAATAAAATATCTAATATAGTTCAGCTTAAAAATTTTGTTAAAACTTCAAAAAACTTTAGAAAAGGAACTGGAGAAAAAGGTATTAAAATTTCAGGCGGTCAAAAGCAAAGAATTTCTTTGGCAAGATCTTTATATAGAAAACCAGATATTTTAATTTTAGATGAAGCCACAAATGCTTTAGATGAAAAAAATGAAAAAGCTTTCTTTGATAATTTGTTAAATAATTATCCTAATATAACATTAATTATAATATCTCATAATAAAAAAATATTATCAAGATGTGAGAATATTTATGAAATTAAAAATTCAAATATTTATAAGTTAAAAAATAAGTAAAATGAATTATGTATTTATTTTTTTAAGAAGAATAGCAGACTTAATTCTTATGAATATTTTTTTTATTAGAAAAAATAAATTTAAATTTATCGATAAAATTAAAGAACAAAAGAAAAATGGGTATGTTTTAATCGAACTAAATTTAAGTCATATTTTAATATCTACTTTTTATGTTATTGTTTCACAAATACTATCTAAAAAATTTAAAATAATTTTTTTTTATTACAGTAAATATGATTACTTATTTAAAAATAAGTTATTTTACTTTTTAGCATTTAATTATTTTATTTTTCTTAAAAAGAAATCTAATGCAAAAATTATAAATCTTTTTGTTAAACCAACAAAAAAAGACATAGAAGATGGAAAAAAATGTTTTAAAAGTCTTAAAAATTTAAATCACTTAATAAATTTAAAATATAAAAACATCGATGTTGGAAAATATATTTTTCAGTCCTATTCAAGAGAATTACTTGAGGCAAAAATTAATATTAAAGATTTAAGATTGGAAAAATTTATAATAGAGGCATTTACTTATGTAAATAATTTAAATTTAACTTTTAAGAATATTAAAATAAAAAAATTATTTATTTCCCACAGTATATTTATTAGATATGGAATTTTATGTAAATTTTTATCAAAAATACAAAAATCAAAAATCTATATCCATCAACCTGGTGATAGATTGGGAAATTTTTTCAAAAATATTGATTTTATAAGATTGGATCCAAAGCATCTTGTTCAGATGGAGTCTTATTGGAAGTACAAAAGTGAGTTTAAAAAATTAAAAAATAAAAAAAAATTATTACAATTATCTTATAAAGAGTTAAATCTGAGAATAAATAGAAGCAAAATTAATAAACATATAATGAAGGGAGGAATTAATCCTTATGGTAAAAAAAAAATTGTTAAATTAAAGGATAATAAAAAAGACAAAATTATAATTCTGGGATCTGAATATTTTGATAGTTCTTTTTATTATAGAAATTCTCTATATGCTGATAGCTATACCTATACTGAAAAACTTCTAGAAATTGCAAAAAAAACACCTTTTGATTGGTATTTTAAACCACATCCAGATCTCCGGCCAGAGAGTGAAATTTTGATTAACAAATTAAAAGTTAATTATCCTTTTCTTAATATTTTACCAAGGCATATTTCAAATATTTCCTTTAAAATAAATAATTTTAAATCTATGTTTAGTTTTGAGGGTACTGCCTTACATGAATTTATATTCATGGGTATACCATCCTATTGTGCAGGTGATAATAAACAATCAGCTTATAGTTTTGGAAAACCATCTAAAAATTTTCAACATTTTAAAAAGACTATTTTAAATGCAAATAAAAGTAAAAAATTTAATATTCAGGATGTATATGAGTTTAATTATATGTACACATTTCAAAAATCTAGAGATTGGATTTCTAACTCTTTTTTATCAAAAAAAGAACGCTTATATTTAGAAAATAATTATAATGGTAATTTTATTAAAAGGCACAATTCTCTTAAAATTTTTGAGAATTTGTTTAAAAAAAAAAAATTGAAACTAATTAAAAGTATAAATTCTTTAACATGAGATATTTATTACTAAAACATTATTGTATATTCTATTTTTTGAAATTTAAATATAAGTAATTTAATAAATAAATGAAAAGAATTATATCAAGATTAGACATAAAAGGTCCAAATTTAGTTAAAGGTATTAATCTTGAGGGTTTAAGAGTACTTGGAGATCCTGACTATTTCGCTAAAAAATATTATGAAAATTTATCTGATGAAATAATTTATCAAGATTGTGTTGCTAGTTTATATGAAAGAAAATACTTGCTTGATATAATTCAAAAAACTTCATCTCATGTTTATATACCTATATCAGTTGGAGGAGGAATAAAATCAATAAAAGATATTGAAAAAGTACTTAGTGCAGGAGCTGATAAAGTATTTATCAATTCTGCAGCTATAAAAAAACCTAGATTTTTGCAAGAGGCCAGTAAAGAATTTGGATCAGCAAACATATGTCTTTCTATTGAAACAGCAAAAAATGAGGACGGGCAATTTTACTGTTTAAGTAATTATGGAAGGGAAACTAATAATAAAAAATTAATAAATTGGATCTATGAGGCTCAACAATTAGGTGTTGGTGAAATTATTCTTACCTCAATTTCTCATGAAGGAATGGGAAAAGGTTTTGACAAAGAGGCTCTGGATATAATATATGATAAAATTAGCGTTCCTTTTATAATGCATGGTGGAGCAGGAGATGAAATGGATATTTTAGATATTTTGAAATTCAAGAAGGTATCAGGTGTAGCATTATCTTCTTTACTACATTACTCATTAATTACAGAAAAAACTTTTAGATTTAGTTATAAAAAAGAAGGGAATACACAATTTTTAGAGTCAATTAGGGACCAAAATAACTTTAAAAAAACAAACATTTTAAAAATAAAAAAATTTTTAAAAAAAAAGGGGATTGAAGTAAGATTATGAAATATATTTCTATAATAGATATGGAAATTAACAACTTAAAAAGTATTGTTGGTGCTATTAATCATTTTGGTTTTAAAACAATAATTACTAATAATCAAAAAACAATTTTAAATGGCTCAGCTATTATTTTGCCTGGCGTTGGTTCATTCCCAGCAGGTATGAAAAAATTAAAAAAAAAAAAATTAGATTTTGTAATTAAAAAATTCTATAAAGCAAAAAAACCAATATTAGCAATATGTTTAGGTTTTCAGTTATTATTTACTTCAAGTACAGAATTTAAAAATACAAAAGGTTTAAATATTTTGAAGGGAAAAGTTCAATCCCTCAAAAATCTAAAAACTGACCAAATTATTCCTAATGTTGGATGGAATGAATTAAATTATAAAAAAAATAAAAAAAATATATTGTTCAAAAATTTTAAAACTCGACCAGCAGTATATTTTATACATTCTTTTTTTGTAAATCCTGAAAGTAAGCAAATAGAAACATCTACAATTAATTTTGGTAAAAAAAAATTAGTTTCTTCAATACAATTTCAAAATTTGTTTGGTGTACAATTTCATCCAGAAAAAAGCGGAAAAAGTGGTTTAAATATAATTAAAAACTTTTTAGAACAAATATAAAAGTAATATGAAAGCGAAATACAATTTACCCAAAAAAGTAATTTTTTGTAAAAAATGTGTGATATCTAATCAAAGACCTACTTCTATTCCAGAATTTTTTCATAGCAAGGACAGAAAAGGTGCAAAATATATGTCAATTAATACAAACGACGGCATATGTGATGCATGCAAACAACATGAGATTAAAAACTCAATAGATTGGAATATTAGGGAAAAGGAGTTAATTAAATTACTAGATAAACATAGAAAAAATAATGGTGATTATGACTGTCTAATACCTGGAAGTGGAGGAAAAGATAGCGCGTATCAAGCCCATATTTTAAAATATAAATATAATATGAACCCACTTATAGTTACTTGGCCGCCAATCATCTATACAGAATATGGTCTAAAAAATTATAATAATTGGATAAATATTGGAGGTTTTGATGCATTGGTGGTTAGACCAAATGGAAGAGTAATGAAGGAATTAACAAGATTATCAATTGTAAATTTACTTCATCCTTTTCAAACATTTATTTTAGGACAGAAAAATGTAGCACCCAAAATAGCAGCAAAATTTAATATTAAATTAGTATTTTACGGTGAAAATGAAGCTGAATATGGTAATCCCATAGCTGAGAATAATTCTTCGCTAAGAAAAAATAGTTATTTCGCAGTAAAAAATTATAATAAAATTTATTTAGCTGGAATTAAAATTTCAGAACTATTAAAAAAATATAAGTTTAAAAACAGTGATTTAAAAATTTTTTTACCAATAAATAACTCTGAAATTAAAAAACAGAAAATAGAAATACATTATTTGGGTTACTATTTAAAATGGATACCTCAAGAAGCTTTTTATTATGCAGTTAAAAATACTGGTTTCTCACCTCGACCATTTAGAACGCAGGGCACTTTTAGTAAATACAATAGTATTGATGATAAAATTGATGATTTGCACTATTATACTACATTCATAAAATTTGGTATTGGAAGAGCAACTTCTGACGCGAGTCAAGAAATAAGGAATAATCATTTAACTAGAGAAGAGGCGCAAAATTTAGTTAAAAAATATGATGGAGAATTTCCAAATAAATATTTTATGGAAATAATGGATTATTTAAATATAAAACCAGAATATTTTTTCAAACTTTGTGACCAATTTAGATCTAATCATTTGTGGGTTAAAAAAAATAAAAAATGGCAACTAAGACATACGGTAAATAAAGATGGTGTAGATGATTAAATTTGATTTTAATTATATCTTATTAAAATATCTTTATTTTTTTTCAAAATTAATTGATTGACCTAAATCCTTCCAGTTACTTGAAGATATTGGGAAAACACCAATTTTCTTCTTCTTCCTTAGACTTATTTTTATTAATTCAACAAAACTTAAAGACTGATTTTTTTTTATTAAACTAAATATCTTAGAATTGACTACATAAAAACCAGTATTTGCAAGAAAATCACTTTGTGGTTTTTCAATAATATTACTAAGTCTATTATTAACTATTTTACAAACACCGTATGGTATTTTATAAATTTCTGATGAAGATACAATTGTTAAATCAAAATTATTTTTTTTATGAAAATCAATTAAATCTTTCAAATTGATATCAATTAAACTATCACAATTTGATACAACAAAAGTTTTCTCTTTCTTATTCTTTAATTTTTGTAGCACACCTGCTGTGCCTAAAGGTTTTTTTTCATATAAAAATTTTATTTTATAGTTAGGTTTAAGTTCTTTAAAAAAAGAGCTTATAAGATAATTTTTATAATTAATTGATATATAAAAATTTTTTAGGTCATATTTAAGAAAGTAATCAATTATATTTTCTATAATTGTTTTTTTGTTAAAAGGAATTAGCGGTTTTGGTAAAATATTCGTATATGGCCTTAGTCTAGTACCTAATCCACCTGCCATTATTACTACATCTAAATTTTTAAACAAATTATTAGATCTTAAATTTTTTGTATCTTGATAAATTAAATCTACAACTTTGTTTTTTTTGTCTACTACAGGTATTACGTGCAATGAATTAAGTTCAGTTTTATAATTTTTTATTTTATGGGAATAATCTTTTAAATTACTTTCGCTTTTTCTTATTTTAAAACAATTTTTTTTGTAAAATTTTTCTATTTTCAAATTCAAATTATTATTTTTTAATATAGCTCTTCTTACATCACCATCAGAAATTGAGCCTAAAAGAGAATAATTTTTATTTACCACAATCAAACACTGACTACCTACTTTTTGAAGTTTCTCTAATGTTTCAATTATTGTGTTATTTTTATGTATAAATATATCTCTCATTTATTTAGTTTTTTTAAATTCAAATATATATCCATGTAATTTAATAAAAGGTTTATACAAATTGGTATACGTTGCCTTAATTTTTTTTTCTATATTTGATTTAGTATCGTTTATTTTTATTTCATAAAATTTATCCAGTTTTTTTCTGTTTTTTATTTTTTTTGACCATTGAAATTTTTTATTTTGCATAATCTTTTCATTTAAGTATTTTTTATTTATAGATAGATTTTTAATAATTTCTTTTGCTTGTTTAAGCATAACTGTGTAAGTTATTTTTTGAAGGTCATCAACCGAATATTTCTTTGATAATTTGAATTTTTTAACATCAATAATTTTACCATTGTCAATTTTTTCATCAATAATATGACACGTTGATCCATATAAATTTGCCCCTTCGTAAATTGCGTAATTTAAACAGCCTATACCCCTGTAATTTGGTGGACCTGGGTGAAAGTTAATTGCTGCAATTTTTGCTTTACTTAAAAGATCTTTTTTTAAAATATAAAAACTTCTAAAACAAAAAATATAGTCGTATTTTCTCTTTTTAATTTTCTTTATATTTTTAATTGCTTTATTATTTTCATTTTCTACTAGATATAAATTTTTAGTATATTTTTTTAAAAAAATAATTAATTTTTCTGAATATTTACAATTTTTTCGATAAAATAGTAATGCAGTTTCAATCATAAATTTTTTCTAAAAATTTAAAATTTTACAAATTTTCTTTTGATCTCTTTTAGTAATTCCAGGATGGGATGGAAGTACGAATATTTTTTTCCAAATCTTATTTGAGTAGCTTAAATTACTTTTTTTAAAATTTTTATAAGGTGTTTGTAAATGTAAAGGTTTCCAAAAAAAGTTTGCTTGAATTTTATTTAAGTCAAATTTTTTTTTCAAATATTTAAATATTTTTGAATTTTTTAATTCTAATACAAATACCCAGTTAACGAATTTATTATCGTAAATTTTTACATATTTTGAATTTTCTTTAATATTTGAATTATAATATTTAAAAATTAATTTTTTTTTATTGATAATATTTTTTAATTTTTTTAATTGGGATATTCCCATAGAGGCTTGAATATTAGTCATTTTATAATTATAGCCAATTTTTTGGTAATCATAATTTGATTTCTTTTTACCAACAGTTGAATAAATTCTCGCAATACTTGCCAATTTTTTTGAGTTTGTTGCTAGAATACCACCTGCGCCAGTAGTTATTGTTTTGTTACCATTAAATGAAAAACAAAAAGTTGAATTAGAGAATTTTTTAAAGTTAAAAATCTTTGGATCATGTGAAGCAGCAGAGTCAAATATAATTTTTAGGTTATATTTTTTTGCTAGTTTTACATACTCTAAAAATTGAATTGATTTACCAAAAGTTTGTACTGGAAGTATAGCTCTTATTACTTTTCCTGAGGATTTATCAACAAGATGATTTGATTTTTTAATTGTTTTTTCCTTTAAGATTTTATCTACCTTTGAAATATCAAGAATAAGACTCTTATCACAATCAATAAACCAAGGTGTTGCACCAGTATAGGTTATTGCATTTGCGGTCGCAGCAAAAGTATAAGAGGGAGTTATAACTATATCATTTTTTTTTATTCCCGATGTTAGAAGTGCTAAGTGGAGGGCTGATGTACCAGAATTTACAGCTACAGCATGTTTAAATTTGAATATTTTACAAAATAAATTTTCAAATTGTTCTATTCTTGGACCAGCAGTAGAAATGAATGAAGAATTTAAACAGGAATTTAATAATTTTCTCTCACTTTTTGAAATATAAGGGATATAAGTATTGATCATTATATTATTAATAAATGTTTTAAATTATTTATTTTTATAAAACTTAGCTATCTCCAAATCCTCAAAAGTATCTATATCTATACTTTCTTTTTGGGAATTTATTATAACTGGTAATGCATGTTTTCCATAAAATTTTTTGGATTTTTTTAAAATTGATGGTTTTATTAAATAAATTGAACCATCAGGATGATAGATGTTTTTGGGAAATGAACTTATAGTTTTTTCACTAAATAGAGGCTTTAGAACTTTTTTATCTATTTTTGCTAATATTTTTGGATTAAGAGATGATTTTTTTACTGTAATTACAGAGTCACATTTTTTGTTTTTAAAAATATTTATGCATTTTTTTACTGTCCTTTTTGTTCTAAAAGGTGACGTTGGTTGTAATAGTAAAATACCATCTACTTTTACATTTAATTTTTTTTCATACCAATTTAAAGCATGAATCGCCATATCTACAGAAGAAGTTTTTGATAAAGATAACTTTTTTGGCCTTAACCATGGAGCTAAAATTCCAGATTTTTTTGCAATTTTTAAAATTTGGTTATCATCTGTAGAAATCAAAATATCTGTAATTTCTGGTATTTTTTTTGCGAGTTTAATTGTCCACATAAAAAGAGGTTGTTTAAAAAAAATTATTTTATTTTTTTTTGGTATTCTTTTTGAATTTTTTCTCGCTGGGATCAAAGCTAAAATTTTCATTATTTAAATTAAATATTTTTTTAAAATTAACGAGTTTTTCGGAACAAATTTTTTGGTTCTTTTTTTTAAATACTTCGAAAATTCACTTGGAGATATACCATTAAGTTTAGGTCTTAGAGCAATTATATTGTTTTCATTAATCAAAGTATTTTTAGGTAGGTCAAATTTCGAATATATAGATTTTCTAGCAATAAGCCTAGTTAACTTTTCTTGAGTTGTTAATTGTTTTTTTTGTTTACTTATTGATTTTTCAATTGCCCTAATTGTATCTACAAAATTTTTACAATCCTTAGACTCCAATGAGCAAAAATGATCAGGGCCAGTGTCAGTTTTTTTTAATGTAATATGCTTTTCAATAATATTTGTACCCATCGCTATTGTACAGGCAGAGGCCTCAAATCCTAAAGTATGGTCTGAAAAACCGACATTATATCCAAGTTTTTTTAGCTTATTAAAAAAACCTAAATTTGTATCTTTAAGAGCAGTTGGATAGTCGCTTACACAATGCAATATAAATAATTTTTTTTTATCATAATTTAAAAACTTTACTGCTTTCAAAATTTCGTTAAATTTTGACATACCTGTTGATAAAATAATTTTCTTATTAAAACTTTTTATTTTTTTTAACAACAAAAAATTATCTAAATCACCTGATGAAATTTTAAAAATTTTTTGACCCAAATTATTTAAAAATACTGCACTATCAATATCAAAAGGTGTTGAGATAAAAATTATTTTTTGAGTTTTGCAATATTTATGAAGTTTTTTAAAATCTTTGAAAGTTAATGAAATTTTTTTTAACATTTTAAATTGATCTTTAAATTTTGATCTTTTCTGGTAATTAGCGAGTGGAGCATTTTTAATACACAAATTTTGTGGAATTATTGTTTGAAACTTAACTGCATCAAAACCAGCATTTTTTGCAATTTTAACTAGTTTAAATGCTCTTTTTAAGTTACCATTATGATTAACTCCAATTTCAGCAATTAAAAAAGTTCTTTTGAAAGTATTCATTTTTTTTATTAATAGTGGAAGTTATATTAAAAACATTTAAATATCAATTTGAGCATGGAAAAAAATATTATAATTGGAGGTGCAGGTTATATTGGAACAGTTTTAATTGACTACCTTCTAAAAAAAAACAAACAAGTAATTTGTGTTGATAGTTTAATTTATAAAAACAGATTTTCGATCAGTTCATTTAAAAAAAAAAAAAATTTTAAGTTTATAAAAGCTGATCTAAGAAGTAGTAAAATAATAAAAAAATTAATTGATAAAGATACTAATGTAATTATTCTTGCTGGTTTAGTAGGTGATCCTATAACTAAAAAATATTTCAAATTAGCAAATAGTGTAAATAAAGTTGGTATAGATAATTTATTAAATTCTATATCAGATCTTAATTTTAAGAAATTACTATTTGTATCCACCTGTTCAAATTATGGGCTATCTAAAACAAATAAATTATTAGATGAAAAAAGTAAATTAAATCCAATTTCTAAATATGCAAATGATAAAGTTTTTATAGAAAAGAAAATATTAAAATTAAATAAAATTAATTTTTGTCCTGTAATATTAAGATTTGCAACTGCTTTTGGTTTATCAAAAAGAATGCGTTTTGATTTAACTATTAATGAGTTTGTTAAAGAAATATATTTAAATAAAAGCTTAGAAATTTATGATTTTGATACTTATAGACCTTATTGTCATACCATAGATTTTGCTAGGGCTATTGACGCAGTAATAAAATCGGATGACAAATTTGTATATAAAGAGTGTTTTAATGTTGGAAACAAAAAAAATAATTTCCAA
>CEVS01197437.1_pt1 | contig 20185 bp, 17 predicted proteins | sample 361571 | NCBI WGS metagenome assembly CEVS01 (sample SAMEA2623850, study PRJEB7988) | marine metagenome | isolation source: saline water (ENVO:00002010), including | reverse complement strand
GAAATTCTAAAGATTTCATTGAAAATAGTTTTGAAGCATTTAATTCCGTCGTTGAAATGGGCTATAAATACATTGAAACAGATTTAAGAATGACCTTAGATAGACAAGTAATTGCTTTTCATGACTCAGATTTAAAAAGATTATTTGGGATAGATCTTCAAGTGAACGATCTAACTTTTAATGAGATTGCCAATTTATTCAAAGAAAAAAATTGCAAATTGCTTACTCTTGAGGATGTATTAAAAAGCTTTCCTGATACAAGATTTAATATAGATTTAAAAGAAAATAAGGTAACAAAAGATAGTATTGATATTGTTTCAAATTTAGATGCATTTCACAGGGTATGTTTTGCTTCATTCAATTCAAGTAGAACTAAGGAGGTTTTAAATTTTAATCAAAGTGCATCTGTATCAATGGGATTGAAAGACGTTGCTAAATTTAAATTTTTTAAAACGCATAATAAAAACATTAAATTTCTACAAATCCCTTTAGTGTGGAATGGTATTAAAGTAGTTACAAAAAATTTAATTAAAAAAGCTCAGGATAAAGGCTTACTTGTTCATGTTTGGACGATAAATAATAAAAAAGTAATGAATGATTTAATAAATTTTGAAGTAAATGGAATTGTTACCGACGAGCCTAAAATGTTAATGGAGATAATGAGAAATAAAAATCTAATCTCTCACTAAACTTGTTTTTGGTACATAGAATAGAATTATGATTCCAGGGATGAATAAAAGTAGCAAACTAATGATGCCGGCTTTTGGATTATCAAATATGTAAGCCATCCAACCAACTAAAGCAGGTCCTACTACAACAGCAGATTTTCCAATCAAATTATAAAATCCAAAAAATTCAGTAGCTTTGCCTTGAGGAATTAATCTACTAAATATAGTTCTACTTACAGATTGAACGCCTCCCTGCACCAATCCAACAAGACCTGCAAGAATAAAAAAATCCGTTGCGCTTGTAATGAATAAACTATAAATACAAATAAGTATGTATATTAAAATTCCAACAACAAGCATATTAAATAAACCAAACTTTTCAGCTAAATAACCATAAGCAAAAGTTGCTGGGAACCCAATAAATTGAGTAAAAATTAAAGCAATAATTAATTTAGAAGAATCAAAACCTAAATCCGTTCCGTACGCAACTGCCATTCTTACAATGGTATCTATTGCATCTATGTAAAACCAATATGCGATTAAAAAGATTAATACAGCTTTGTATTTCTTAATCTCTCTAAAAGTATTCAATACTCTATTAAAGGATTGTTTAAAAGGATTTTTAAAATCAGCTATGCCATTGATTTTTTTTTGTTTGACGAATAAAAACAAAGGTATTGAAAATACAAACCACCAAAGAGCTACGGATAAGAATGAATATAAAATACCTTCTGTTTGAGAATTTAAATTAAAATAAGAAGGATACAAATACATTAAAACATTAATAAGAAAAAGAATCCCTCCTCCTAAATAACCAAGGGCATATCCCATCGAAGAAACATAATTCCTATCTTCATCAGAAGAAACATCTATTAAAAGAGAATCATAAAAAATATTTGCTCCTGAAAAACCTATAATCGATAAACCAAAAATGATTAAACTCCACTCCCAGAAACCATATGAAATAAAGAAAAGGATGCTGGTAGAAATAATTCCTAATAAAGCAAAAATTAATAAGAAAAGTTTTTTGTTACGAGATAAATCTGCCATCGCCCCTAATATTGGAGCTATTAAAACTATAATAAGTCCAGCTACAGAGCTTACAGTTCCTAACAAAGCAGTTGAGGTGGCATCATCTAAATCGCCAGCCCAGAAAGACTTAAAAAAAAGCGGGAAAAATCCTGCTAAAACAGTGGTTGCAAATACAGAGTTTGCCCAGTCGTAAAGTGACCATGAAAATTTTTCTCTAAAGGTATATCTTTTTGTGACAGTCATTCTGTGAGGTGATAAATATTATGTATCATAGAATTATGAAAGACTCTGAAATTACCAAAAATTTAATTGTTTTTTTTATCCTCATTGCTGGTTTAACTTTTATTCTTGGTCTTCTAGGATATTTTATTCAGGAATCGGACTTTAGACAGGAAATAGAAGAAGAAAGCAGAGCAAGTTACTTAGAATCTAACTAGTTTCCAATAGTTTTTTCCTCATATTACTTAGACACTCCGTCCAAGGCTCTGAACGTTCTAATTGCCCGGCTAAAGAAAATAATAAATTTTCATTTCCAAAAGATGCAGAGAACATTGAGCCAATCGGCAAGTTATTTTTAGTTCTATACAAAGGAACAGACATTGAAGGCTGACCAGACTGATTAAATATTCCAGTAAATGGAGAGTACTGAGTTAGCCTTTCAACATATGTTTTCATATCATCAGTATTCATATCAATAGTTCCAATTTTTACCGGAGGGGATGCCAAAACTGGTGAAAGAAGAACATCATACCTATCAAATAATTTTTCTAATTCTTGACCTAATCTATGATTGATTTTGATAGCGTTAACATAATCGCTCGCAGAAAAGTTATTACCATTTTCAGCCATCTGAAGTGTTACTTTTTCAAAGAATTCATTAGAAACTTCCCTTCCGGTTGATAGAGACTGCGACTTTACGACATAAGCTACATTTGAAGAAATAATTGTTACTATAGCTAAAGAAATTTCTTCAGAAGAAAAATCAATTTTTGTACTTTCTACTGTATGACCCAATTGAGTACATAGATTAATTGTCGAATCCATAATTTCTTTAACTTCTGTGTCTATAGTTATATTGGGGTCTTCTATATAACCGATTTTAAGATTTCCTGGTTCAATATTGATTTGCTCCAAAAAGCTTTTTTCTTGGTATGCAGATCTATATGGAGCTCCTTTTTCATGTCCAGATGTAACATCCAAAAGAGCTGCAGAATCTCTAACAGAAACTGATACACAGTGAAAAATGGACTGTCCACCCCACCCTTCTAATGATGCGGGACCCAAAGGAGTTCTAGCTCTAGTAGGTTTAAGACCAAATAGTCCGCAACAAGAAGCGGGAATTCTAATAGAGCCGCCTCCATCACTTGCTTGAGCCATTGGAACAATTCCTGAGGCAACAGCGGATGAGGCTCCGCCACTTGAACCCCCTGAAGATCTATCTAAATTCCAAGGGTTTCTGGTTGGGCCATATAAAACCGGCTCTGTTGTAACAGTGAGACCTAACTCAGGAGAATTGGTTTTGCCAAAAATATTCAATCCAGAATCCATGGTTCTATTAACCAATTCACTTGTATGATCTGCTTTTATATTCTCCAAAACTCTAGAACCGCCTGAAGTTATGGTTCCTTCTAAATAATTATTGAGATCTTTTAATAAAAATGGGACACCATTGAAAATTCCAGAATTGTTCTGATTCTTTGAATTCTCTCTAGCTAAATCATAATGTTTGATCGGGATAGCATTTAATTTAGGATCAAGTTTTTCAGTTAATCCTATAGCTATTTCTAGTAACTCTGAGCTTGAGATTTGTTTTGTTCTTACTAGCTCAGCTAATCCAAGAGCATCATATGAAAAATATTCTAAATCGTTCATTATCTATCAAAAAATATTTGTTCAGCAGAAGAACTATCTGCAATAAGTTTTCCATCAACCACTACAGGCTTTCCATTAATAATTGTGCCCAATATAGATGAGTTAAAAGTTTTTCCATCAAAAGGGGTCCATCCGCATTTAGTTTTTTCTGTTTCATTTTTAACCAAAGTTGATTTATCAAGGTCAAACATCATTAAGTCAGCTTTATATCCCTCCCTAACATAACCTCTATCCAGAATGGAAAATCTATCTGCAACTTTATGACTCATATATGAAATAACATCCTGAAGAGAATAAAGACCCTGTTTATGAAGTTCAATCATCATATGAAAAGAATGCTCGATCAGAGGTATGCCAGCTGGAGCCTTTCCATAGGGTAGTTTTTTATCCTCAAATGAATGTGGAGCATGATCAGTAGCAACATAATCTATATAACCCTCTTTGAGAGCTTTTCTTAAAGCATCTCTGTCGGAGACTTTTTTTATTGCGGGATTGCAAACAATGAAATTTCCTTGTTCATCATAATCTCTTTCATCAAACCACAAATGATGCACACAAACTTCGCATGTAATTTTCTTATTTATTAATTCAATATTTTCAAATAATTCAATTTCTTTTTCTGTTGTTAAATGAAGAACATGTAAATCTGATGAGTATTTTTTAGCCAAATCAATGACCTTTGATGAGGATTTATAGCAACAGACATCGTTACGTATGATTGGATGAAAACTCGCATCTAGTGTTTCGTGTTGTTTATTAACTTGATCTGAATTTATTTTTATAGTTTCATTATCTTCACAATGAGTAACAATTGTTACTGGGCAAAATTGAAAGATTTGCTCTAAAGCAAAATCATCTTCTACTAATAATGTTCCTGTAGAAGTGCCCATAAAAACTTTCAGACCACAGGTTTCTTTAGGGTTTAATTTTCTAATTTCTTCTAAATTAGTTTCCGTAGCTCCAAAGTAATAAGAATAGTTGGTCCAAGACTTTTTTGCTCCAAGTAAATTTCTATCATTCAATAAATCAATTGTAGTTGTATTTGGATTAACGTTTGGCATATCAAATGTTGAAGTAACTCCTGAAAAGACTGCAGCTAAGGACTCTGAACGTATATCTCCTTTTTCAGTTAATCCTGGATCTCTAAAATGAACTTGATCATCTATTATTCCAGGCGCTACATATTTCCCCTCGAGATCAATAACTGCATCCGAATCTGAAGTAATTTGACTCGCTATTTTTTCAATTCGATTGCCCTTGATTCCAATATCAACTGCCTCGATAGAATCTTCATTTACTAAATTACAATTTTTTAAAACCAAAGAAAAATTACTCATTTTTAAACTGACCTAACCATAATAGTTCCATAATTGATACCTGAACCTACTTCAAAACTCGATTCTATTTTCATTAAAACCTCTTCAACTAAAGATATCATCTTTTGGCTATTTCCACAGATAATTAATATCGGACAGTCTTCTTGGTTAAGATAAAGATAATTCTCTACTTCAATCTTAACATCTGCATGTCTACAACCATGTAAGTCAAGGGTATTAAACTTCATCTTTATATACGGATATCTCCACTCCATCAGGATGAGATTTAGAGTACTCTCTTTTAGTTGGAATAAACTTACTGTTATATTTTGAAGATGATCTTACATAATCTAGATAATCTTCTAGATTAAAAAGAATTACATTGTCGGCAAAAATCCAGGCATTATTTTTAAGTAAATTATTTTCTTCTAGAGCCTTTAGATCTTCTAGGTAAAGCTCCTTCCAATGATCAATAAAAATAAAATCATATTTTTCATTTAGATTTGGAATTACCTCATTTGACTTGCCAACAATTAGTTTATGATTTTCAGATAATCCTGAAATTTTTATATGTTCCAAAGCAATATCTGAAAATTTCTTATTTGATTCAATAGAAGTAAGCTTAGAACTATCATCTAGATTTTTAAGAATTCTGATTGTCGAATACCCCAGATATACTCCTAATTCAAGAATATTACTGGCTTTTGAATCAATAATTGCATTCTCTAACAGCTGACCTTTTTCATCTCCAATATTCATTAAAAAAGTTTTCTTGTATGCATAATTATCAATTACTTCTAGAACTGAGTCTGGGTCAGAAAATTTAGCTCTAATTCTTACAAGATTCAGCACCTCATCTTCTTTAGGAAGTTTAATTTTAAATTTAGTAAATATGGTTTCGATTAATTCTTGAAAAACCAAGCTAATTACACCTAAAAAGCTTTTTCTATTTATTCTAAAGGGTATAGAACTTTTTTTTCTTTCTGATTGATTGTTTTTCATTAACCTAAGATAATTTATTGCACATCATGATAATTTTTAATTTACTAATTAGGATAGTCCTTATAGGATTTCTTTCAACATCTATTTTTTCGGATAAGGACATAAAAACAGAAAAAAATAAGGAAGATTCCTTAGAAGCTTTTCTTGAAGATTTAACTCATTTTCCAGGACTTTTAGATACATATAGAAATGATGAAGACGGAAAGATTTATTTACTAATTAACGAAGATCAACTAGAAAAAGAATTTATTTATTTTGCTCACATTTTGGATGGAATAGTCGAGGCAGGAACTTGGAGAGGTAATTATTTAGATAATGGCATCATTAAATTTATTAAGTATTTTGATCAGATCAGAATAGATAGAGTTAATACTGCATATGTTTTTGATAAAAATAATCCTCTGTCAATGGCCAATAATGCAAATATTTCTAATTCTCTAATTGACTCAATTAAAATTAATAAAACATCCGAATCAAAAGATCGATTCTTAATAGAAATTACATCTTTATTACTAAGTGAGAATTTATCAAAAATTACTGTTTCTCCTTATAAAGAAGATACTAAGGATGGTTTTAAAATTGGATCTATTTCTAAAAATAAATCTGGTATAAAAAAGGTTTTAAATTATCCTAAAAATACAGACTTTGAAATCAATTATGTATTTTCCAACCCCTCTAATAAACCAATAGAAAATCAGGACTCTAGAAATAATTCTATATCTGTCAGATATAGCTTTATAGATTATCCAGATCATAATTATGAAACAAGAATAGAGGATCAGAGAATTGGTTTTTTTTCTGAACGAAAAACTAATTTATCATCAACTGATATAACTCCTTATGAAGATTTAATAAACAAATGGCACCTTGAAAAAAAAGATCCTAATAAAGAAAAATCTGTCCCAATAAAGCCTATTACCTTTTGGATAGAAAATACAACTCCTCATGAACTTAGATTAATAATTAAAAATGCAGTTTTGGCCTGGAATATTGCTTTCGAAGAAGCTGGCTTCATCAACGCAATTGAAGTAAAAATTCAACCTGATGATGCAGAATGGTCTGCCGGTGATATAAGGTATAACACCCTGAGGTGGACTTCATCTCCAAATCCTCCTTTTGGTGGATATGGCCCAAGCTTTACCAATCCGCGAACTGGAGAAATTCTGGGAGCAGATATTATGCTTGAATGGATATATCTTACAAATAGAGTTAGATATTCAGAAATATTTGATAATCAAGAAAAACATAACAAGCATTTCTGTCACAATTCGATAGTTAAACAAGAAAACAGGTTATTTGGAAAAATAGCTGCAGGAGCTTTAGATTTAAATGATAAGGAAGTTAGTAGGTTATATGAGGAAGACCTATATCAGTTAATCCTTCATGAAGTTGGTCATACTTTAGGTCTTAATCATAACTTCGCTGCGTCAACCCTTCATGATAATTCTGATATTCACAACCCTGATGTTACTTATAATGAAGGTTTAAGTGCGTCTGTAATGGATTACCACGCTCTCAATATAGCTCCTTTAGGAGTTAAGCAAGGTCAATATGCCGATATTAAACCTGGTAAATATGACATCCTAGCTATTAAATATGGTTATACCCCAAATCTTTCTAAAAATGATTTAAGTAAGATGCTAGATAAATATTCCTCCTCAGATTATCTATTTGGTAATGATGGAGATGATATGAGGTCTCCTGGAAAAGGAATAGATCCAAGAATAAATACGGGAGATATGACGAATGATCCTATTGAATATGCCAAAGATAGAATTGTATTGTCGCAAAATTTAATACCAAAACTTTATGAAACGTTAAAAACAAAATCAGATAGTTGGGAAAGTATTTATCAAGGATATAGAATTTTATTAAGACAAATTCATACTTCAGCAGAAATAATTTCAAGGCAGGTAGGTGGAGTTTATGTAAATAGAGGATTTATGTCAGTTCAAGATAAAAATCCCTATGAAGTTGTTCCTTATGATATCCAAAAAAAATCACTAAAGATCCTTTCTGAATACTATTTCGATAATGATAAATTTATTCTTCCTTCAACTATTGCAAGCAAGATGCAAAGAGAAAGAAGAAGTTTTGATTTTTTTGGTAAAACCGAGGATCCTAAAATTCATAATATGATTTTAAAGGGACAGAAAAAAGTTTTAAAACATTTTACCAATTCCAGAGTTTTAAAAAGGCTTACCGATACATCTCTTTATGGTAATGAATATCTCCCTAACGAACTTCTCCAAGATTTGACTTTGTCAATTTTCAATGAAAGTAAATCTCGTAAATTAAACGGTATAGATCAAAATCTTCAAAACTATTATCTAAAAAGATTGATGATGATTCTAAAAAGTGCAAGTTTTGATTCTCCCTCAGTGTCAGCGAGTTTTGCTTCTCTTAAACGAATTAAAGCCTATACTTTTTCACCTTCTAACAATGAAGCAACCGAAAATCACAAGAAATTAATTAGGTGGAAGGTAGAAAAACTTCTAAATAACTAACTAAAAATTACAGTCTTTGAGTTATTTATAAACACTCTTCTTTCTAAGTGATATTTGACAGCTCTAGCTAGGGTGATTGACTCTAGATCTCTACCAATTAATTCTAAATCTTTAGGGGTTTTAGAGTGATCTACTCTATCAACACTTTGATCAATAATTGGTCCTTCATCTAAATCTGAGGATACATAATGAGCTGTTGCTCCTAAAATTTTTACTCCTTTTTGGTAAGCTTGATGGTAAGGCTTTGCTCCTTTAAAGCTTGGCAAAAATGAATGGTGAATATTAATTATTTGACCAAAAAAATCTTTGCACATTTGATCCGATAAAATTTGCATATATCTTGCAAGAATAATCAAATCTATATTCAGTTCTTTCAGAATTTTTCTTGTCTCTTTTTCAGCCTGTTTCTTATTATTTTTATTAATCGGAATATGATAGAAAGGAATTTTATGCCAGTTAGCAAGTTTCTCGTGATCTTTGTGATTCGAAATAATGCAAGAGATGTTCATTGGCAAGATACCCGAATCAACTCTATAAATGAGGTCTTGCAAACAGTGTCCATATTTCGAAACAAAAATAGCTGTATTAGGTTTATAACCAGCTTCTTTTATAGACCAATTCATTTTCAAACTTTTGCATTCTTTATCAAAAAATTTTGAAAATTTATTTATATCTAATTCATTCTCTGAATAAATTAATTTTGCTCTCATAAAAAAATACTTATTCTCAGGATCTCCATAATGAGCTGAATCTAAGATAAAAAGATTTGACTTGTTAAGAGTACTAGAAACTTTGGCAACAATTCCATATCTGTCAGGACATTTAACCCTTAGAATATATTCTTTAGACATTTATTCAGTACAAAGATAATTAAATTTAACAGCTATACCTTGATTTGAACGAGCATATAACCCAATGGTGCTTTTGTTAGTAGAAAACGTAACTCCTAAATCAGCATTCCAACAAAGATCAATTATTTTAGTTAGGCCTAATCTCAAGTTTAGAGCTTTGTCTGACCTTAGTCCAAGTAATGGATCTCTATCTTCATAGTCTTTATAAGAATAAGCAACACTAGTAGTTGCAAAAGTTGTTGAATTCAAAGGCTGCCTAGTACTTAAATCAAATGATCTTTTGATATAGGTTTCAGTGTCTGAAGAAGCATAAAAATGCTCGTAATTAGTTTTATAACTTAAGAATATTCCGCTTTTTGGAAAAATAGTACTTCGGCTTAGACCAACTCCAATAAAATCGCCAGTTTTATTTTGAGAACCAAGAAAATCTCTTTCATCTAAATAAACATTTAATCCAAAAGAGCCAGAATCTTTTAATGTAGCTTTCCAATCTACATCAACTCTATGAGATCTTAATAATTCAGAACCTTGAAGAAAAACTTTGAATGCCGTCAATGATGGAGTGAATGATTGATTTACAACCCCAAGAGTTTCATTATCAAGCATGTTGAATTTTCTATTTACAGAAAAAACTCCTGTAGAAGAGTCAAAGTTAGAAAAATCTCTATAGACCTGTCTGGATAGAGAAATAACATAATTTATAGTATCTCCTCTGGGATGTCTTAGATCTTGGGTTATTTGAGATGAAAAAGCTGCAGTGTAGTAAAGATCAGATTCAGGTCTATTTGATATGTTTAGATCAATTGCCCCAAGGTCTCCTACTACAGTGACAACATCTGTATCCAGTCCTGCATTAGCATTACTAGATAATCCCATTCCAATAGAAACTACAGATTGAGTTTTGAAAAGTCTTGTTTCATTATCAATTTGTTTAAGAAATACATCTACCTTTTCTTTAACTTCTTTAGGGGGGTCATAATTATCCACATCATCTAAGTATCTTTTTGCAGATGCATATGCTCCTAATCTAAAATATAAAACTCCAAGCTCTAGTTTAATTCTTGGTAAATCAGGTTTATAAATAAGCATTTGCTCAAAGACGCCTATCGCAGCTTCTAAGTCACCTACCAAAATTGATAAATTTGCATAATTAAATAAATTTTCTAAATTTGTTGGATCATCAATAATAGAATCAAAAACTTTTTGTCTTTCTATTTGAGTTACCCTTAATTCCTCTGGATCACTTATCGATGGGGGAACATTTTGCGCAAAGAGACTTATACTTAAAAAACAGCAGATAATTAAGGTAAAATTCTCTGTAAATAAAAGCAATTTCTTCATATATAAGACCTTTCGAAACGAATTATATTAAAAATAAGACACATATTGGATAATATTTTTACTTATCAAAATGAATCTCTCTAAAGTAGGCAAATATCTATTAATTCCTTTCGCAATATTCGTAAGCTTTATTCCAATTTTTGATCCTTTAAATATGTTTTCAAGCCTGAGAAATACTGCTTTTGATTTATTCCAAAATATCTCACCGAGAGAAACTGTCTCCTCTGATACAGTAATTGTATTAGATATAGATGAAAAATCTCTTTCTGAAATAGGTCAATGGCCATGGCCAAGAAGTGTCCTTGCTGAATTAGTAAACAAAACATATCTTTCAGCATCCTTGGGCTTTGATATAGTTTTTGCCGAATTTGATAGAACGGGTTCTAACGAATTAAAAAAACAATATAAAAATAATTCTTCTTTGTTAAGAATACTTGAACAAGTCCCAAATAATGATGATATTTTTGCGGAAGCAATTAGCAATCATGGTACTGTTGTCCTTGGAGCAATTCCTAGCAACTCAAAGAAAAATGATTTCGAAATGAAATTTGGTCTTATTGAGCAAGGAGATAATCCAAGAAAATTCCTTCAAAAATATTCAGGTATTCAAACTAATTTAAAAAAATTGGATAATTCTGCAACTGGCATAGGAAGTATGAGTATTGGAACTAACGATTCAATAATTAGAAGACTTCCTCTTTTCGAAAATATAGATGGAGATTTAGTTCCGTCTTTACCTTTAGAAATCTTACGAGTTGCAATAGGCGCAAGTACTTTCCAAATAAAATCCTCAAATGCATCAGGCGAAAGTGCTCTTGGTGAAGAAACAGGAATCAACCATGTAAAATTAGGTAACTTAATCATCCCAACAAACGAGGATGGCTCTGCTTGGATCCATTATTCAAAAAAACCTGTTAAAACAATACCTATTTGGGAGGTGCTAAGCTCTAAATATTCTCAAGAAGATTTTGAAGGAAAAATTTTGATTGTCGGAACTAGCGCGCCAGGGTTATTTGATTTGAGATCTACCCCTCTTGAAAATAATGTTCCAGGGGTAAACATAATCGCAAACTTGACCGATCAAATTCTTTCAGGTCAATTTCTAAAAAGACCAGATTGGATATTTGGCTTAGAGGTCATTACCGGATTATTTCTTGCTTTACTGATAACTTTATTCATTCAGTTTTTAGGTCCAATAGGTGGTCTTTTTGTGTTTGTATTAGGAAATGGAATTTCTTCTTTCGGTAGTTTTTATATTTTTAACTCATACAGTTATTTAGTCGATCCTATATCTCCTTTAGTAATATGTCTTGTTTGTTACTTGGTAGTTACATTTTTTAACTTTCTTTTTACAGAATTGGAAAGGAGTAAGGTTAGAAATGCTTTTTCACAGTACATGTCACCCGTTATGGTCGAAAAGTTAGCACAATCAAGCGAATCTCTTAAACTTGGGGGAGAAAGAAAAGAAATGACTTTTCTCTTTTCTGATATTAGAGGATTTACTTCCATCTCAGAAAAATATAAAGGCGATCCAGAAGCTCTAACTGAACTCATTAATAATTTACTAACAGTTTTATCTAATGAGATTTTAAATAATCAAGGGACTATAGATAAATATATGGGTGATTGTATTATGGCTTTTTGGAATGCGCCTTCGGAAGATCCTCAACATAGGGAAAAATCAATAGATGCTGCATTTGCTATGAGTAAAGCCTTAGAACAATTGAATATAGATCTGAATAGAGTTGATGATGATAAATTGTCTGTCGGGATTGGAATAAATACAGGTGAGTGCATTGTAGGAAATATGGGTTCCGATAAAAGATTTGACTACACTGTACTTGGTGATGCGGTAAATTTAGCTTCTCGTTTAGAAGGTCAATCAGGTAACTATGGAATGCAAATTATCCTTGGAGAAGGCTCTATAGACGGACTTTCTGAGAACAGATATTTAGTATGCGAGCTAGATTTAATTGCTGTTAAAGGTAAATCAGAGCCTGTGACAATTTATACGGTATTTAATAAAGAAGATTCTAAAACCATTGATGATAAATTTTTAATAGAACATCAAGATTTTTTAATAAATTACAGATCTAAGAATTGGTTAAAAGCTAAAGAACATATTGATAAATATAGGTTTTCTAAACCAGAATTTACTTTATACTACACGCTATTTTTAGAAAGGATCAATGAATTATCAAAACAAACCCTTCCAGATGATTGGTCAGGGGTATTTATTGCAAAAACTAAATAGATTTATACTTCTTTTTTGCTTATTTTTAACCTCATTCATATATTCTGAGGCAATAGTAAATGTAGAGGATCTAAGGAGAGATGGAGAAATAGGTTTTTTTGCAAATATATCTGGTTCCTTGAGTTTTACTAGAGGTAATAGAAGCAGAGATAGTTTCTCTATTCAGTCTTCTTTAGACTATAACATTGAAGATCTTGAAACTTTTTTTGTAGTCAAAAGATCTCAAAAACAAATTAACAAAAACAATTACGATTCAGCAACATTAGCTCATCTGAGACTCAATTTTTTATTTAATGAAGATCCAAGTTTAGAGACTTTTATTCAATATTCTAAAAATCCATTCAGAAAATTTAATAAGCGAGAATTGATTGGTTTAGGTGCAAGGTTTAATTTAGAAAATAACCTTAAAGCAGGAATTGGAATCATGAATGAAGATGAAGAAGATTTATCTGGAATTATGGACAGAACTTTGAGGGTTTCTTCGTATTTACATAGTGAATTTTTAATTGATGAAAATATAGTGTTTGATTTATCTGCTTTCATACAACCAGCTTTAAGTTCGATGAGTGATTATAAGGCAACTTTAATTGGTCAATTGGATTTTCATGTTAATGAAAATTTTAAAATTTCCCTTCAATATAATACTTTTTATGATTCAAAACCCCCTTCAAATGCTGTAAAAAAAGAGGAAGGATTTGCTACAGTTTTTTCGTATAATTTTAATTAATTCTTATGGATGGTTTTTTTAATTTAGTTCTCGAAGTATGGAATCAAGATTTCCTAGGTATATCCATTGGAAATGTAATTATTTCGCTTGTAATTATTGTTTTCTCCCTAATTTTAAGAGCTTTAATAATTTCTAGAGTTTTCAAATTTTTAGAAAATTTAGCCAAAGAAACAGAAACAGAAGCAGATGATATTTTGCTTGAAACTCTTGAAAAGCCTATTGGCAATGTACCTTTGGCATTAGGACTTTATTTAATTATAGAGCTTTTGCCTTTATCTGGAATAGCAGACGTTTTTCTGACTAATACTGTTAAAGCATTAATCGCATATACAATATTTAGTGTTCTTACAAAAGCAATCGGACCAATTTTTGAACTTCTTGCTATAAAGTCATGGGTAACTGCAGCTTTATCTATGTGGTTAGAAAGATTTACTAGAGTTCTGGTTTGGATTTTGGCTATTGCAATTATTTTGGACATATTTGGTGTAGAGATAGGCCCAATCATTGCTGGATTGGGGCTTTTCTCTGTAGCTGTCGCTCTAGGAGCTCAAGATTTATTTAAAAATCTTATCTCTGGAATTCTTATTATTGCAGAAAATAGATTTCAACCTGGAGATAGAATAGAGGTAGATGGAAAGCTACATGGAATTGTTGAGACGATTGGATTTAGATCGACGATGATTAGACTTTTTAATACTTCCCCAATGATAATTCCTAATAAAGATTTATCAGACGTCAACGTGACTAACCATGGAGAGCTTAGGTACAGAAGAATTAAATGGCAAATTAATCTTTTATATTCAACATCAGTAGATGAATTGAAATCAATTTGTGAGCAAATTGGCGATTTTATTAACAATGATAAGGAAGGATTTGCGATTAATCCTGGACAAGAATCTTTTGCAAAAGCAGTTGAGTTTGGAGCAAGTTCAATTGATGTTGAAATACTTTGTTATTCAGCTGAACGTGACTATTCTCACTACACAGACTTAAAGCAAAAGTTAGTTCATAAAGTAATGGAAATTGTTAGAGATAATGGCTCTGATTTTGCTTTTCCGTCTAGATCTGTTTATGTTGAATCTAGTCACGAAATTGAATCTTAAGTTATCCAGTTCTATCAGCAGCGCTTAACTTTAAATCCTCAAATAAGGCGGGATATTCTTCTGTTAATTCTTCTAAAGATTCCTTTGATAGTTTCAATAATTTAGCTTCTTCAAGAACTGATATAGTTGCATTTCTTTCTGCTTGGCTTATCAATCCTGTTTCTCCAAAATAATCGCCAGATCCTAAAGTAACTGGGTTTTCAATTTCGACTTGTACACTACCAAATTCTATTATGTATAAAGCATCTGCAATGTCGCCTTTTTCAAAAATAATTTGTTTTGCTGGTAACACTAAAGGTTCTAATTTTGAATTTATTTTAGTTATTGCCCCAATTGGAAGGTTTGAAAATAGATTTATTTCTGTAATTGCTTCTAGAGAAACTAGAAAGTTTCTTTTTTGTATATCTTCATAATAAGCTGAAGCTAATATTGCAGCAGGTAAAGCAAACATTGCTATGCCTAAGAACATGGCAAAGCTAGAAATAAGTTTTCCTAAATCTGATATTGGAGTTACATCACCGTAACCCACTGTAGTAAGAGTAGCAATTCCATACCACATTGAATCTAGGATATTTCCAAATGCTTCAGGTTGAAGATCCTTTTCAAGAAAATGAATAATTACAGAAAAAATTAAAAGCAAAGAAAAAACTACAATTTGAGTTCCTAGAATAGAAAGTCTCTGTTTCCATATTGTTTTTAACAAAGTATTTGTAGGCAGGAGAACTTTCAATTGGCTAAATATTGAATATGCCCTGAAGATTCTAAAGATTCTTAAATCAAGAATATTAATAAATAAAAAATTAGAAATTACAATAATGTCGATCAGGAGCAATATCGATAATTTTTTTTCTTTAATAATTCTAAAAATAGACTCAAATATAAAAACAACAAAAGAAAATAAAATAAAGTTTTGAGACAAAATTAATGAATTATCCGATAGATGATATCCAGAAACTAATATTTGATGGAGAACATTTAAAATGATCAAATATCCAATAAAATTATCAAAATACTTTTCAAAAAGTTTCATAATGGGGATTGATTCTATTAGAAAATTTACATAGAGTGAAATTTATATGTAAATTTTAATAAAAAGTATGGGAGAAAAAATTGTTTGATATATATAAAGATAAATCTGGGAATTTTAGATTTAGATTAAAAGCAAAGAATGGAGAAATTATATGCTCTAGTCAGTCTTACACTGCAAAAAGCTCATGTGTTAAGGGAGCAAAATCTTTGATTTTAAATTCTAAAAAGAAAAAATCTTTTAAAACTCTAAGAAATAGAGCAGGAAAGTATTTTTTTAATGTTGTTGCAGGAAATAACAAGGTAATAGCAACTAGCCAAGCATATAAATCTGAAAATTCTTTAAAAAAAGGGATAGAAAGCGTTCAAAAAAATGCAATAAAAAAAAATTTATCTTAGTTATTAGCTCCAGTAAAAAACTATTGCCGGCACGCTTATCAGAATAATTAGAATTTCTAAAGGTAATCCTACTTTCCAATAATCACCAAATTTATAATTTCCAGGTGCCATCACTAAAGTATTGCATTGATGGCCTATAGGAGATAAAAAAGCACAACTAGCACCAATTGCTACAGACATTAAAAACGGTTCAATTGGTTGGTTTATTTTTTCTGCGAGAGATACGGCAAGAGGTGCCATTATTACAGCTGTTGCTGCATTATTAATAATATCTGAAAGAAACATTGTGATAATCATTATTAGCACTATAAGCCAAACATAACCTATTGCTGAAGATAAGCCAGCTAGGTATCCAGAGACAGAGTCAGTTATTCCAAAAGAAATTAATGTATTCCCAATTGGAATCATTGCAGCAAGTAAAATAACAACTGGCCAATCTATATGCCGGTAAACGCCTTCTCCAGTTAAGAGCTTTGAGCTTACAAATCCTATTACGCAAACAAGAAAGGCAACTACGATAGGAACGTAATTAAAAATAACTAAAAGCAAACAAATTGTAAAAAGCCCGAATGCAATAAATATTTTAGTTGGATCTCTTACAACATCGAATTCTCTTTGCCATAAAGGCATCAAACCTGCCAATTCAAGTTTCTCAGCGATATTATTTTTATCACCTCTGTTGGCAATTAATAATACATCTCCTACTTTAAAAATTTCATTTGATAATCTAAATCTAAATTTTAAACCTCTTCGCCATAATCCTAGCAAGGATAATTCTCTGCCGATCAGTCTTTTGAAGTATTGATATTTTCTTCCTATTAGTCTTGATTTAGGAACGATTATGGCTTCAATTCCAACTAGATCATCTATAGAGGTAAGGTCATTTTCAGAATCAATATCCAATCCAAATTCTTGCTGAATATCTGCAACCATATCGGGGTTTATTTTCATGATAAGAATTTGGCCTTCAAATAATTTTTGATTACCATGAATTTCTACTTTCTTTCCACTTTCATCAATTTGTCCTATTAGAGCAGTATCAGTATCCAATTCCTGTCGAAAGTCTAAAGCTCGTTTATCGATAAGCATGCTATTTTTTGTAATAACCATTTCGACAAGATAATCTTCAAGCTCTATTAAAGGATTATTTTCTGAATTTATTGGTCTTAGTTTTATCAGTCTCCAGCCAATAAGCGCTATAAACAAAATCCCTAATATACTTACCGGAACCCCAGCAAAGGAAAAATCAAAAAAAGCAAAATCTTTTTCTACATAATCTTTCCTAAACTCAGAAATAATTATATTTGGTGGAGTTCCAATTTTTGTATTCATTCCTCCTAAGATAGAGGCAAAAGATAAGGGAATTAAAAATTTAGATGGATTCCAATTCATTTTTTGACAAATGCCGAGAGTTATAGGCAAAAGCATCGCCATTGCGCCAATGTTATTCATAAATGATGAAAGAATTGCTGCAAAAAAGGTAATTGAAATCATAAATTGTATTTCGCTATTTGCATAAATTTGTATTTTCCTGCCTAGGACTGAGATAAAACCAGATCTTTCTAAACCCTTGCTAATTAATAATACTAGAGCAACTGTTATTACGGCGGGATGAGAAAATCCAGAAAAAGCTTTTTCTGGTTGAATATAACCAAGCAAAACAAATAAAGATAAAACACCAAGAGAAACAGCATCGTAGCGCCACCTACCCCATATAAAAAGCCCTACCATTAGGATTAAAAGACCTAATATAACTATTTGATCATACATTTATTTAAATATATTAGGGATTAGAGCAGGGGTTTTCTTCATGTACTCTTCGTAGTCAGGTCTTCTCTCAAGGCTTCTATTATCCATCATTGGAATAGATGCAAAAATAAACATAGCAAACATGGATAAAGGGCAAATGATAAGCCAAAAATTATCAAAAGACTGAGACAGAGAAAAACCAAATAACCCAAACCAGAATAAAATTTCTCCTAAATAATTTGGATGGCGACTATATTTCCATAAGCCTTTATTCATTGTCATTGAGGCATTATTTTCATCAGACTTAAATGAGTGCATTTGTTCGTCAGAAATATGTTCTAGTAAAACAGCTAGAAAAGTGAAAATACAAAAAAACCAATCTACAAAAGATACTGGTTGATCATTTATGGTAATTGCGAAATATAGTGGAAACAGACAAATATTTACCATTAAAGTTGGAAAAAGATGTATACCAAAAAAATTTATAAACAATTTAAATCGTCCAAAAGTTTCGTAAAGATTAATATAGCGAAAATCTTCTTTTTCTAAACCAGGCCAAGTTTTTAACCAGTTCCAAGTCAAGCGGATTGCATAGTAAGTTATAGGAATTCCAATTAAAAAGAATCTTAAGGCAGAAGATTCATCTATCTGTGGGTACATTATTAAATATATAAATATTGCAAGCGGAATAACAGACCAAAAAGGATCATATAAACTTGAATTTTTATATATAACGCTGAATATAAAAATTACTAACGTTGCTACAACATGAGCCAAGAGAATATCTAACCATAGATGACTTAAATCAAAATAAATCAAGGAAAGGTATCCGAGTAAAATTGAGAAAAAATAGGCAAAGAAACAAACAATTAAGCTTTTTGTATACATGATATTTATTTTTTTGGAGTAAAAGTTACAGGCAATTCCTGAATAGCATTAACAAAATTATTAGGTGTATATACGATGTCTCCTGACTGTGTCATATCTGGAAATCTTTCAAAGATTTTTTCATAAACCACTTCAAGCTGCATGTTAGCTGTATGTTTGCCTAAACAAAGATGTCTTCCATAACCAAAAGATAAGTGCTTTTTTGCATTCTCTCTTCTAACATCATATTTATCAGGGTTTTCAAAAATTTCAGGATCTCTATTTGCTGCTCCATACCACAAAGATATCTTTTCATTGGGTCCTATTTTTTGATCTCCTATCTGTGTATCAACCTTTGTAGTTCTTCTCATATAAGTAACAGGGTTAGCTACCCTTATGGATTCATGAACCATATTTGGAATCAAAGACCTATCATTTAACACTAATTCCTTTTGATCTTGATTCTCAGAAAGTAAATTCATTGTGCCACTTATAGAGTTCCTGGTTGTATCATTTCCTGCAAAAATAATTAACAGCCAAGATCCATCTAAATATTCATTTGGTAGTTTTTCTCCATCTATTTCAATGTTTGCAATAACAGAAAGTAAATCATCTTTTGGAGATTTTCGTCTTTCTTCTAATATATGTCTGCCATAGGAGAACATTTCATTAACCATATTTGTAAACATTTCTATTATGGCTGGATCTGGCGCTGCCTGATTTTGCTCTTCAGATAAACTTATTTCGTTATTTTGAACTGCTTGAGTTGCAGCAATCAATTGTGCCATTTCTAAAAATTTCATCCATTCTATGATTTTAGGCCTATCTGCTTCAGGCACCCCTAACATTTCGCATAAAGTAAACATTGGTAATTCTGCCGAAACGCTTTCAACTAGATTACAGTTACCAAGCGGAGCTATGTCATCTAATAATTGATCAACTTTTAATTCAACCTTTTTTCTTAAATTACTTACATATTTTGGATTAAAAAAAGCCATATGCGGGTTTCTCATATTTAAATGTAATAATCCATCTAAACTCAACATATGATCCATGGTGGATCTATATAAAGGAGTATCATCCGCAGCTGTAAAACCATGAGTCAGGGTAGTGCCACCTGCCAATTGTGAAGAGAAAATATCCTGATTTTTTGAGACAAACTCAATATCTCTATATTTAGTCAAGACCCAAAAACCCGGTTCTGAATCTTCTGGTCCTGTCTTGTGAAAATATATAGGGGCTTTTTTTCTTAATTCAGCAAATTTTTCGTATGGTTGGCCCTTTGTAAACATAAAAAGGTCAGTTAAATCAAAATCCCTTTCAAAAGAATATACTTCATCATACTTAGGAGAGTTAATTTCTATAAATGGTTGTGAATCACTATTTAACTTTAATGGCATAGTTTTATTTTACTTAATTTTTATATAAATGGCGCGCCCGGAAGGATTCGAACCTCCGACACCCTAGTTCG
>CEVS01051187.1_pt1 | contig 20259 bp, 24 predicted proteins | sample 361571 | NCBI WGS metagenome assembly CEVS01 (sample SAMEA2623850, study PRJEB7988) | marine metagenome | isolation source: saline water (ENVO:00002010), including | reverse complement strand
ATACCTACCTATTGGGTCCATGTAGTTTGGTGTTGGGTATCTTTCTTCCCTAAAACCAAAGGCTCCACCACCCCAAGACATATTATAAGGTATACCTAATGACTTATTAATATTATTGTGTCTTGGTATGATTTCTTCATAATCTTTAACTGTGTGTACTACCCTCCCATTTACATAAAACTTAAGAGTCCCAAGTCTATATTTTTTTTCATTAAACCAATTTTGTACACTAGTTCCTGTGCATTCATAATTTAAAGGTCCAGGATTAAATGTATCACAAGGGTTATCACCAGAATAGGCATATGGTAAATTATTAGGATATGTAGTGTCAGTCATAATTAAATCATTAATACCACCAATATTTAAAAGGTCACAATCTTCTAGATAATAATTTCTTTCAAATACCACATCTACCTGTACCCACACATTTTCACAATTACCGCTTTTGGTTATAAATGGACATATAGGTTCCGAATAGGATTCTTCCACAACATATTGACACTTAAAATTACAATTATCACCACAAGGTTCATAATTATAAGAATTTTCATAACTTGGTCCACAATCACAATAACCACTCCATCTGAGAACTCTATACCCTATAGACATATCGTCACGTAATCTTACCCCAAATGCATTATCATAAGCTTCATAATTTCGCCCCTCTCTAGTGCCTTTGAAAAAGAAAAACCCTGTATTATCGGTTACACCACTATGAATTACAGGTATCGTATCACCAGTCGCGTTTGTAGTTAACCCCACTATTTGACTATAATTTAATAAATGATTTAATCCTCCTTGGTTAAAAGTCGGGGGGTTAGAATTCAACCAAGGACTAGTTATTGGGGGTGCACTTGCTGCACTAAAAGTATATGTCACAGTACCGGCAGAATCAGAAGTTGTAAAAGAATTAAATCCACTTGCATTATAACAATTACCATAAATACCATATGTCCCAGGCCCTGTTGACTCACTATAATTTAACAAAGTATCACCTATAGTGTTAACTTTTAAATATGTACTAAAGGTCCATCCTTTATTTGGTCTCGTCGGTAATACCTGATAGTCAACGTCTTGTATCTTATAAAATCCTTGGTAGAACCCACCTCTAAGTTCCTGATAATAACCACTAGCATCTGATGCATTTCTTATAGATGTATCTGTATAATATGTTGTTGTTGAACCAGGAGGTTGTGGCATTCCATAAGCTTTTACCTGACTCATTTTAAATTTCTTACCAAAATGTAATTTGTTAAAATTACTTACCGTAGGTATATTTTTAAAAATTCTTACACAGTCTTGTGGGGGTGCTAACTTTAAATTATCAATATTTTTGTCATGATATAATCCATTACTTCTAGCTTCTTCACCAACATACACACTACAAATTTGGTACATATACGTATTATCACAATCACAAATAGTTTGTGCACTGGACCACTGAACACTACTTTGAATTGTAAATGGTTCTGATGATTGTGGTGTACCTGTAAATATTGGGTATTGGTTTGTCGCTGTAGTAACTGGTTGTGATGAAGATTGTGGGTTATTTAAATCTATAATAACCGGTAATATAGAGGTATCATTAGCTCCTATTACCTGGTTGGACCAAATAACTTCTGAATTATACTCTCTCTCATCCGCCAATAAAAATAAATCATAATAAGAACTATAATCTATTTTTGCGTCTAATTTATTAAAGTAGTAATTATTTAAATTTTGTGTTCCCATATAATAATAAATACTATTTGATTGGTTTAGATATTTATAAATAAAAGAATCATGAAAAGAAGTGACGCTATAAAATTTGTAACGGAAGAACTTAGGTCTCTAAAGACACAATTATCGGAGGGTAAAAAGGTTCCTACTATTAAATTTGTTAACTTATCAGAAGTTTTTAAATTCCGTATAGAACCTAAAGAAGACAGATTTACTGCGGTTTGTTTAGATGAAATGGCTCAAAGTACAGATATTAAAAAAATAAAAAATTTAATAGAAGAGGTTATTGGGGAAGAGGAACATGATTGTGAAAAAATTCACCCAGAAATGACACATGAAGAGTGGGAAAGTTCAGAAGAAGGTGAAGTTAATGAATTAGTCGATTTTGACGGCACCATACAAAGTAGTAAAATTCCTGTGGGTACTGAGTTAAATAAAACTATATCACCTAAGAAAACAACTGATGATACCATAAGAATGGCAAACCAAAGTTTAAGTATGATGGGTACTGGTGGTGGTAGTGGTACTTACTTTAGAAGATACTATGGTGAGTCTATCGAGGAAGGGGATTTAAGTAAAACTTTAGGTTTTGATGAGACCCAAGACATGGACGCTGAAGAAACAATTGAGTACTTTGAGGACGAACATGAAATGGATAATGTAGAAGCGAAAGAAAGAGCAGAATCTATGGGTAAGACACCAAACTTAGATAAAAAAAGTGATGATGATGAGACATACCAACGATTAACAGAAAGAGAAAGATTAAGTAAATTATCTGAAATTAAAGCTAGAGAGATGATTGAGGTTATTTTGTCTAACAAATCAATGAGTGGTGAATTATCTAAAGGAAATGTGGTAGATACTAAGATAGATAGTTTGGTGAGTAAGCTGGTTAACTTAATTAAAGATAAGGGTATGACAACTAAAGAACTTATATCATTAATAAATTCTAAAAAGTAATGAATAGTGATTTAAAAAATGATAAGTACAAAGTACCTAAAGAATTAATAGAAAAACTTACTTCTACACTATCTAATATGGGTAAAAGTGAAAAGGGTTTTAATAGATGTAAAGATATTACTGAAAAGGGTTTTGTTACATACCCACAAGCAAAAAAAATAAAGTACGAACTAGAGAACGAGTTAGAGGGTAAGAGTTATGAGGTAATAGGTGGTGATGATATGTTAGATTTTATAAATCTTGCTCTAGGTGAAAGAAGAAAAAATATACACAACTCAAAAAAAATTAGACAAAATAGTGGAGAAGAAAATGTCTTTAAAAAAACACACACTAAAGATAAAACAAAAAATCCCACTAGAGTTACAAAAATTAAAGTGGCAACAACTAGTGATGATATAAATAATAACAGAGCTGTCTATGAAGAAATAGATAGAATAAAACAATTAATAAAATAAATAATTATGGCTGATTTTAATCAAACTAAACCTGGTGAATCATTAACAAATATGTCCGCTAAATTCAGAGAACAAATGTTAACTAAAAATGTTTATCCAGTATCTGATAGTGACGGATATAGTGTTAATCACCCAAATGCTTTAGCAAATGGGGATGATAAAGGTAGAGGTAATAGTATCTACTTAGATGTTTTTGGTAATGATATAGGTACTAGGACTGACATTATGGGTAATGGTGAAGCAAATACAGGTAGAATAAATAACATGAAAACTAATCTTTACAGTAGAGATAATGAATATAGTGCTGGGAATCTTGACTCCGGCCCTGGTTTTGAATCTACTACCAACACACCAGCATAAATGAAGTTATTAAATTCTTTAATACAATTAGTGACTGAACAAGTTTCTAATAGTGTCATTAAAGATGCTATAACTAATAAACATGCATGTGAATTAAGATACCTAGACGACGAAAAACTTCCAAACGGTGGGCAAGTTAGGGTGATAGAACCAGTAGCTTATGGTTACTCTAAAAAGGGTAATCCAGTTATTAGAGCCTACCAAACTTCAGGACCCTCTTTAAAAGTTAATGAAAAAGGTATACCTTTACCTGACTGGAGATTGTTTAGGGTCGATAGGATAAAAAGTATGAAACCTAAAAAAGGTGATGATAGTTTATTCTTGACTTTTGACGAACCACCATTATATAATCCATTAGGAGATAATTCTATGACCAGAATGATGTACAACTCAAAATTTTAAAACTATGGCAGACATGACAGCACTTCAAAATTCATTACTTAAAGCAAAAATGGTAATGGATAAAACTAATAACGGTGGAGTAACTAGTAAGACATCACATAGTCCCCAACCAAGACCATCCTCACTAAGTGAAGTTAGAAATATGCCTACCCCACCATTACCAAGTACCTCACTTACTTCAGCTAAACAAGATTTAACACCTAAATCTAAAATAACAGAAGAAAAAATTAAAAGTTCTAAATTGCCAGAAGCTATTAAACAAGCTATGATTAGTACCCCAATACCAGACGCACCTTTTAGTAATAGTGTTGGGTTATCTGATGATTTTGTAAGTACTGTTAAGGAACAAATGGACCGACAAGGTATAAGTACTAACCCAACTACAATACCTCAGCCACCAACACAACAACCAAATAGAGCAACCACAAAAAAACTATCCTCTAAAAATCTAAAAACGATAATTAAAGAATCAGTTAAAGAATTAGTAGAGGAAGCCGTAAAAGACAAACTACATGGTATTAAAGAATTTTCTACAGATAAAAAAGAAAATTTTAAATTTATTGTTGGTAATAAAGTTTTTTATGGTAAAATCACTGCTAGTGAAGATTTAAAGTAATCTTTTATATAACTTTCCTTTGACATATTTAATTTTTTACTTTATTATTTCTACATGGAGAAAAAAAAGTATAAGATATTAGTATTACCTTCAGACAGGACTGGAGTATCAAAATTTAGGTCTATAGACCCACACATTTATCTACAAAAAATGTATCCTGACGAGTTCTGGGTGGATATCCAGTACAACCCACCATATTATGATGATAATTTTTGGAAACAGTATGATTTAGTTCATTATCATCGTAGTGTTGGTCCAGACTATGAAGCTTCTAAAGCTGTAGCAAAAAGATTGACCAAATGGGGTATACCTCATATTATGGATTTAGATGATTATTGGTTACCTACACCTGACCATCCAGCACACATGATGGTAAAGGATGCTAAGTTAGATGTTAAGATAAGAGAAAACATACAACTAGCTCAATACATGACTACCACAACTAGTGTATTTGCTGAAGAAATATCTAAGTTAAATAAAAATGTAACTTTATTCCCTAACGCTATAGACCATGAAGAAAAACAATACATACCTAAACCAACTCATTCAGATAGAGTTAGGGTAGGTTGGTTAGGTGGTTCTTCACACATAGAAGATTTAAACATATTAAATGGTGTCGCTGGAAGATTGCACGGTACTAGTAAAGATAAATTTCAGGTTGTTTTGTGTGGTTATGATTTAAGAGGTACTATGACTGTTTTTGACCCAGTAACTAAAAAACAAAGTCAACGACCTATTTTACCCAAAGAGTCTGTTTGGTATAAGTACGAACAAATTATGACGGACAACTATAGGATATTAGGTGAGAGTAGTGATTATAAAAATGAATTACTTTCATTTAAGAAAAAATCTATTACTGGTGACGAAGACTCACCATATAGAAGGGTGTGGACAAAGCCTATAACAACTTACGCAGCAAACTATAACTTTTTTGATGTTAGTCTGGCCCCACTTAAAGAACACATATTCAATAAAGTAAAGTCACAACTTAAAGTTATAGAAGCTGGTTTTCATAAAAAAGCTTTTATAGGTCAAGATTTTGGTCCATATACTGTAGACTGTATTAACGCTATTGAGTCTGGTGGGAGTATAAACCCTAAAGGTAATTCACTATTGATTCCTAAATCTAAAAATCATAAGTTATGGTTTAAGTATATTAAAAAATTAGTGGATAACCCTTCTTTGGTTGAGGACTTGGGTGAGAAGTTACATGAAACAGTATACCCACAATACACACTAAAAACGGTGACAGAAAAAAGAGCCGAATTTTATAGACATATAATAACTAAATAAAAATTAAAAAATAATGTATTATCAAGCAATAGTCGCATTTGAAACTGGAGTTATAGACAACGAAGGGAATGCAAAAGTTAAAAAATTTAAATATATAGTAGAAGCGGAATCACTATATGAAGTTAATAAAAGATTAGCAACTTATTTAAGTGAGGATACTAGAGATTCAGAAGTGGTATCGATAGTTAAAGCTCCTTATGAGGATATTTTACATCCAGAACTAACCCCTAAATATTATGGATAAGAAAAGTACTACCTGGAAAAAGATTGACGAGTTAATCAACACTGGAGACCCTAACATGACGGACGAGTCAATGCTTCGTTTTTTAGGTTTGGACTCTTCGTTAATTAAGGATTTAGAAAAACAATCTATGGAGACAGCCAGAGAAAGTGTTAAAGTTAAAGTTAGTTTTGTTAACACCTCTAAAAACCTTGACCCTACACACGCCCATCTAGATGATAGTGGTATGGATTTAAGAGCTGACCTAGAGACACCTATGGTAATACCAACCGGAGAGGTAGGTATCGTCAACACTGGTTTATACTTTGAGTTGCCGGAAAACTACGAAATTCAGGTAAGACCAAGAAGTGGTTTAGCAGCCAAAAACGGAGTTACTGTACTTAATACACCAGGTACAGTAGATAGGGGGTATAATGGAGAGATAAAAGTTATATTAATTAATTTAGGTAAAAAAGATTTTACTATAAATAACGGGGATAGAATTGCACAAGCAGTAGTAGCACCAGTTGTTTCTGGTAGATGGTGTACCCTACAAAATAAAAATAAATTATCAAAAACCTCTAGAGGGGATAAAGGATTCGGTTCAACCGGAATAAAGTAATTATGAAGAGTATTTCTTGGTATAAAAAAAATAAATAAATGAGCTTATCTGTAGTATTTAGTAGTAAAAAAATCAACCCTGAATTTGTAGAAACTATCAGAAAAAGTTCTGGTGTTCATAAAATAGAAATTTTACCTTATGAAAACCCAGGAAAATATTCTTTAACAGAGGTTTATAATATGGGATTAGAAAAAGCTACAAATAATATTGTAGTTTTTTGTCATGATGACCTAAAATTTGACACTAAGAACTGGGGAAGAAAATTATTAAAACATTTTGACAAAAGTGATTATGGGGTATTAGGTGTTGCTGGATGTAGATATTTACCAAATTCTGGTAAATGGTGGGAAATACCTAGTGAAATGATGGGTCAAGTATATCATGAACATGAGGGTAAAAGATGGTTATCCACCTATAATCCTAAATTTGGGAATAATATATTGCCTGCTGTATTAGTTGATGGTTTATTTTTTGGTGTTAACAAATCAAAAATTAAAGAGTATTTTGACGAGTCAGTTAAAGGTTTTCATTTTTATGATTTAAATTTTTGTGTACAAAACTACTTAAAAAAAGTTAAAATTGGTGTTATATCTAACATAGACATAACACATTTGTCAATTGGTATGACTAATGAAGAATGGGAAAAAAATAGAGTTACTTTTAGTGAAAAATATAAAAATGATTTACCACTAATGGAAAGTTTAGTTCAACAAGAACTCAAGTTTAAAAATGGTAAACCGCTAGTTTCTATAATTATGCCGGTATACAATTATGGTAAAACACTAGATAGAGCTTTAATGTCCGTATTTAGTCAAACATACAAAAATATAGAAATTATAATAATAGATGATGGTTCTACAGACGAGTTTACTATATTAAAACTAAAAAAACTAAATTTACCAAACACCACAGTCATTTTTCAAAAAAATGGTGGGCCATCCAATGCTAGAAATAATGGTATCAAAGCTTCAAAAGGTGAGTACATATTACCTTTAGATTCTGATGATTTAATCCACCCTATATACGTTGAGAGTTGTATTAAACTAATAGAGAGAAATGAAAAGTATAGCCCGATATATTGTGATACTGTCCATGAAGGTCAGATGAGAGGTATGGAACAAAGACCAGAATGGTCTAAAGAAAGATTAATACAGGGACCTTTTATCGTTAACTGTTCTATGTTTAGTAGAGAAGCTTTTGACGAGGTAGAGGGTTATGACGAAAACCTTAAGGGTTGGGAGGATTACGATATGTGGTTAAGAATGATGCAAAAAGGTTACATTGGTAAGCGTATACCTCAAGCTCTTTTCGTTTATTTTCATCATGAAAGTGATGGTACTGTTTCTACTATTGCCAATCAAAATACCCAAGAATTACACGACAGAATTCTAACAAAGAATAATATCATAAAAGAGGCACCAACGTATACACCGTTACAAAATGGGGGGTTTAATTCATTTGTTTCATAATATGTTAGTGAAAATAAATAGAAACTATAAAATTAAAATATGAAAGAAGATAACAAAAACCTAAATGATTATTTCGAAAGAACTTACTGCATAAATTTAGACAAGCGTAAAGATAGGTGGCAAGAATGTGTAGAAGAATTCGATAAGTGGGGTATATCTGGTGTTACTAGATATTCCGCTGTTGACGGCACCACATTTGATAGGTCTAAAACACCCTCCAAACTAAAGGATGGTGAATTGGGGTTAGTTATAACTAACTTAAATATAATTAAGGATTGTATGTCTAATGACTGTGGTAATATATTAATTTTAGAAGATGATGTTGTTTTTAATGATGAAATTCTTAAGATTTCAGAATATATGTCTGAATTACCATTGGATTGGGACATTCTTTACTTTGGTGGCAATCACAATACCCACATGGGGGTTAGTCCACCAACAAAAGTTAATGATAAGGTTTGTAAATTACATAACACATTCACAACACACTGTATAGGCATAAACAAAAGAATGTTCAAAACAATAATAGATTTATTACACAAATACAATAACCCAATAGATGTAGCTTACGCTGTGTTACAAAAAACGCACAATATATATTCTTTTTACCCAGCTATAGCAACACAACGTGTTGGTTTTAGCGATATAATGAATTCCAATATGGACTATAGGTGGTTAATAAAATAGTGACACATACCAAAGACCTGGATAATAGAGGGTTATTTTAAAATATGAATATAGTAAGTATACAACTACAGGGTGGACTCGGGAATCAAATGTTTCAGATTGCAACTACGTACGCTTACGCAAAAAGATTTAACTTTACACCGAAATTCGACTTTAACAGATGTGTCACTTCACATCAGGGATTTTCATCACAAAAATACCTAAATAATTTATTTAAGAATTTAGTGGATTTAGACACTTCTAAAATTAATTTTAACAACTACTTTAAAGAACCCAAACACTCATTCACACCAATACCAAAATACAATAATAACTTATTTTTAGACGGTTACTTTCAGAGTGAGAAATATTTTAAGGATTTTAAAACAGATATAAAAAATATATTTAAATTAGATGAAAAATATTATGAAAAAATAAATAAATTTATCACCACATTACCCAACCAAGATAATTTAACAGCACTACATGTTAGAAGAGGGGATTACCTAAAATTTCCTGGTATACATGACGTATGTACGTTAGAGTATTATAATGAGGCGATGGATATTATTGGTGATGGTAGTTTTATAGTTGTTTCTGATGATATGGATTGGTGTAAAAGAAATATCAATGGTAAGAATGTATACCATTCACCATTTACTGATGAGTTAGAAGACTTATATTTAATGAGTATGTGTAAGAATAATATAATAGCAAATAGCAGCTTCAGTTGGTGGGGAGCTTGGTTAAATAATAATAAAGGTAAAAAAGTCATAGCTCCTAAAATATGGTTCGGTGTTTCAGGACCAAAGGAACAAGATGACATAATACCGGAAGAATGGATTAAAATTTAAAATATGTTACTAGACTTTAACAAAATAAAACAAAAACACAATATGGATATAAATGGAGTTATTCATATAGGTGGGCATCATGGACAAGAATTTAAAATTTATGTGGAAAATAATATTGAGAATATTATGTTCTTTGAACCTGTACCGTCAACCTTTAAAATTCTTAAAGAAAATATAGGGGACAAAGCTATATTACATAATGTAGCTCTAGGTAATGAAAATAAAAAAATAGAAATGTATATAGAGACAGCTAATAAAGGACAGTCAAGCTCTATATTAGAACCTGGGTTACATACCATACAATACCCACACATAACTTTTGATAATAAACTAGAGGTGGATATGGTTAGATTAGATGATTTTATAGAAGAATCTACCGACTATAACTTCATCAATATAGACGTTCAAGGATACGAACTAGAAGTTATGAAAGGTGCCATAAATACTCTTAAAAATGTGGACTATATTATATCAGAAGTTAATCGGGATGAAGTTTATATTAATTGTTCTAGAGTTAATGAATTAGATTCTTTTTTATCTGATTTTGGTTTTAATAGAGTAGAAACAACTTGGGATGGTTTTACATGGGGAGACGCTTTATATGTTAAAGGATAAAGTACAAATAGTAGACACTATGTTTAGTCACGCCCACTCAAGTAGTTGGTATAACCACCCAACTATGTTTGACTGGACTAGAGAAGATTTTGGGGATGTTGTTGTTTTTACTGACACCTCCGTCCATCACGTACACAACATAAAAAAAAATAAAAAATATGCTTGGTTAGTTGAATCACCATTAGTTACAAGTTCACAATACAACTTTATTAGAGAAAACTTTAATTCTTTTGACGGTGTTTTTACCTTTGATTCTGAATTACTTAGTTTAAGTGATAAATTTAGTTTAGTACCTTTAGGTGGTTGTTGGATTGAGGATGTGGATAGATTGGTACATCCTAAGAATAAAAATTTATCCACCATAGTCTCAACCAAAAGATTTTTACCAGGACACCAACTTAGACATGATATTGTAAATAAATTTAGTGGTATTGATGTTTTTGGAAATGGTTACAACCCAATAGAAAAAAAGATTAGTGGTTTAAAAGATTATAGATTTCATGTTGTTGTTGAGAACTGTAAGAAGGATTATTATTTTTCTGAAAAATTAATAGATTGTTTTGTGACTGGTACTATTCCGATTTACTGGGGTTGCCCATCTATAGGTGATTTTTTTGATGTAGATGGTATCATAACTTTTGATTCTTTGGGTGAATTAGATTATATTTTAAATAGTTTAACACCAGAATTATATATGGAAAAACTAGAGTCAATAAATAATAACTTTATAAAGTCACAAGATTTTATCATAGCGGACGATATAGTATATAAAAAAATAAAAGATGATTAGTATAGTAACAGGTACACTTAATAGAAAAAATTTATTACCGGGTTTAATTGAAAATACAGTGGGAAAATCTGATAAATTAGAATTAGTTTTAGTTGATGGTGGTAGTGATGACGGGACCATTGAATATGTAAAATCTTTGGGTAACCCACAGGTAAAGTTAGTTGAGGTGGGTGGTAGAAGTAGTTATCCTCATTTTATGAATTTAGGTATTAAAGCGTCAAAATACGACTATGTCTGTCAATGGAATGACGATGTTTTATTAGTAAATGACTGGGAAGAAGTTATAAACGAATTAGATGATAGTGATTTTTATATATTTAACTGGAAGTATGGTGACGTTAATTCCATAACCAACTCTGACTGGATTTCGGGTAAAGATGTGGCTCATACGAATGGTGGGTGGTGTTTAACAGACAACACTCATTTAGAGGGTGGTGAACTTGTAATGAATTATGGTATATATAATAAAAAAATATTCAAAGAAATAGGGATGTACAATGATGAATATCATTATTACTACGCAGACGGTGATATGGCTTACAGAGCTCATGTTTTTGGCTATAAACATAAAAGTTTGTGGGATATAAAAGTTTGCTCACTACCAACAGCAAAAACTGCATTACATGGACCTAATGATGTAGCTATTTACGAAAAAAATAGAAAATTATATAACAATAAAACTTTACCAGAAAATATAGAATATTATAAAAAATGAAAATATTAGCTTTTTCTTTGTATGGGGATGACCCAATATATACTATAGGTGCAATAAAAAATTCTATCCTACATAAAACTATTTTTAGTGAGTGGGAAATGAGAGTTTATCATAATAACACCGTACCCCAACATATATTAGATGAGTTAAGTAATAATGGGGTTAATTTAATAAATGTTGGTGTAGATGTTGGTTATATGGGGTCATTATGGAGATTTTTACCTGCATCAGAAAACATAGAAAGATTTATATCTAGAGATACTGATTCTAGAATTTCAGAAAGAGATGAGTGTGCGGTTAATGAGTGGATTGAGTCGAATAAAGATTTTCATATTATAAGAGAACACCCCATAGGTCACAACTGGGTTATTAATGCTGGTATGTGGGGATGTAAAGGTGGTGTTATAAATAACATCAGAAATGTGATGAATGATTTTTTATCTAGATTTGATTCAAAAAATAATAAGTATTCGGACCAAATATTCTTAAAAGAAGTAATATACCCAATGACCAACAATAGAGTTATTGTTCATGATGAATTTTTTAACTTTGAGGGTATTGGGGTGAAAATAAAAAGGGATAGAAAACTAGACGACTTTGCTTTTATAGGAGAATCTGTAGATGAAAATGATGAACCTAGAGGTGACCAAAGAAGTCCAATAATTAAATTATATGATAGTAAGTGATGAAAAACCCATACACATCTTTTGTGAATTTAGATGATAGCTTACCAACTAAACACGCTATATTGTTTTTCCCACAAGAGTGGGAGTCACTTATTAATTGTTTACCCCTAATAAACTATTATTCCTCAAAGTATGTCAAAATAAAATTAATTATGAGAAGCGACGCTTCACGACTTACTGATTTTTATATTTCACAATTTAAGAATGTTAGAGTAGTTTATCACCAAAAAAGTAGGTTAGATTTTAATTTTAACAGATTTATTAATTTAGAAAATTGTGGTGATATTTTATTTTTTGGTGATAGGGATATGTTTAGGTTTGATGGTTACGCGAATAGATATAGATTTAGTAATAGTCATAGTTTTTTCCTTAATCGTTTATATGAAACTTACGATATTTTATATAGTGAAAGAATTCATTCATTTTCTGTAAATAGAGATGAGTTATTGGAGAATAATTTATTTGATTCCGTAGTTGGTGAATCGGGTGTGGACTACATTGTGGTTGACCCCAAATACACTAATAAATTACCTAACTATAAGACTATATACTTAGATGATGACTTACCAATATTTTTTGACTATATTAAAGTACTAGAGAAAGCTAAAGAAATTTATTTAACTAGCTCTACTTGGGCATATATTTGTTACCTACTGGATTCAAAATATGAGATTTTTACAAATATAAAAATAAACCTACTTTGTGAAGAATCTGATGTACCAATCTTTACTGACCCAAAAAAATTAAATAATTGGACTATAAAAATAATAAAAAATGATTAATAATTTTAATTCGTTTGTAACACCTACTTCGACAACTACGGCCAAACTATATTTTCATCAAGGGTGGACCGACATAATAAATTGCTTACCCCTAATTAACTATTACTCCAAAAATTACGGTAAATTAGATGTTATAATGAGGGAGGATTCTAAAGACTTAGTAGATTTTTATTTAAGACAATTTAATAATGTTAACGCGTTATATATGGATAAAAAAATTTTAGACTCAAACTTTAACTTACCTATTAATGAAAATGATTCAATTTTATTTTTTGGTGTACATGATAGATTTAGGAAAGATGGTAAACAAAACTCTTTTTTAAACCTTAGTGGGTTTTTTGTTGAAAAATTTTACACACCTTACGGAATACCATACATAGAAAGAGTGAATTCATTCGGTATTTTACGAGATGAAAGTTTAGAAAATGAAATATATGAAAAAATTATAGGAGACTACACGGGTGAGTATATTGTGGTTCACGAAGATAGTGAAAGGGGTCTTTCTATTGTGCCAGACGAAAAAGATGTTAAGATAATTAAACTTAATGGTGCTTCAGATATATTCTTTGACTACATAAAAATACTAGAAAATGCAAAATCTATACACCTAATAGACTCAGTCTGGGCAGCTATATGTTACCTTATCGATAGTAGGTATGGCATATTAAGGGATGTTGATGTAACTGTACATTGTTTACGTGGTTATGAAAAAATGTTTTTAGAGCCTAAAAAATTGTCTAATTGGAAAATAAATTAATATGTTAATAAACGTTTCGGGTAGTTCTGGTGTAGGTAAGACTACAATATCCACAATAATATCTTTAATACTATCTAATTTAAATCGTGGTGTTTTACATTTGTGTGGTGATGACTTACATAAGTGGGAACGTGGTGATGAAAACTGGAAAACTATAACCCATTTAAACCCGGAAGCTAATAATTTAGATTTAGGTTGCAAACAAATAACTTCTCTTTTGTCGGGTAAAACCGTAAAAAGAGACCATTACGACCACAATACTGGTAAATTTATAAAGAATGTAGAAATACAACCTAAAGAAATATTAATAAATGAAGGACTACATTCTCTACACTCAAAAAATATCTGTAAAAAAGCTGACCTAAATATTTTTGTTGAAACTGAAAACGAACTAAAGTATCAATGGAAGTTAAATAGGGATACTGAAAAAAGGGGGTATACAAAATCACAGGTAATTAATGCTATTAATTTAAGAAAAGAAGATGAGATAAAATATATAGAGCCCCAAAAAGAAAACGCTAACGTTATTGTTAAGTTTAGTGAAAAAAGAGATAAAAGTGTTCATTTAACCTACACTACAACTACTGAATATGGTGAAACTATAATGAGACGGGTTAAAGATTTTTATGAGTTACATAGAAATTTTTTACTAACTTGTAGAAAGTCTTGTTTTGAGTATGAGTTGATTCAGGGGGCTGGAGGTAATCTTTCATATAAGTTTGAGGATAGGATTGTGATAACTTCGTCTGGTCGTGCGATGTCTGATATTAACATACTAAATGGGTTTTCAGTTTGTAATGGTAAAGGTTTACCAATAAACGAAGAACAGAGAAGACCTTCCATGGAGGTTGGTTTTCATACTAAAATTAAAGACCCCATAGTTTACCATACCCACCCAATCTACTTAAATGTTATATTGTGTGCAAAAAATTCCAAAAATATTATAAATAACATATTAGATTTGTATGAATATGATTATATACCATACCATTCACCAGGAAAAGATTTGTGTGATAATTTTTATAAATCAGTAGATAAAAAAATTGTATTGTTAGAAAATCACGGACTAATATGTTGTGGTGACTCATTCAAAGAAGTTTTTGATTTGAGTTTAAAGATAAATCAATTGTGTAAAGAATGGTTAATAACTAACTCTAAGACTTTTAAAACTTTTAACACAAAATTAAAAAAGAAAGAAAGTGATTGTTTTCTTTTTCCAGACGCAGCAGTATTACCTAGTGACAATTTACAAATTAATAACTATATTTTACATATACAGGAAGAGGTTGGTTTAGAACCTAATTGTTTAACTAAAGAAGAAATAATAAAGCTTCAGAATATGGAAGCGGAAAAATACAGAATGAAATTAATATGAAAATAATAATACCTATGGCTGGATTAGGCCAACGTTTTATAGATGTAGGATATAAAAATCCCAAACCTTTTATCTGGGTAGATGATGATTATATCATCAGTAAAGTAGTAAATATGTTTGAGGAAAATGATGAAATTATTTTTATTTGTAATGAACGTCATTTAAGAGATACTGATATGCACGATAGGCTGCGTAGATTACACAAAAAATCAAAAGTAGTCTCTGTTCCAGAACACAATAGAGGTCCAGTATTTACTATGATTCCTTACATGGATTTGATAGATGATGAAGAACAGGTTATAGTTTGTTATTGTGATAACCCTTACTTATGGGATTATGATAAATTTAAAGAGTGGGTTGGGTCGACAAAGGTAGATGGTTGTGTTTTAACACACACTGGTTTTCACCCACATAGATTAGCATCAACATATATGGCTTATTGTAAAATGGATGGAAACAGTATGGTTGAGATTAAGGAGAAGGAACCTTATACTGATAATCACTGGGAGGAACACGCTTCTACTGGAACATATTATTTTAGAAAAGGTTCGTATATAAAAAAATACTTTCAAGAAACTATAGATAAAGAGATAAAACACACTAATGGTGAATATTACGTAACTTTAGTTTATAATCTACTAATAAAAGATGGTTTAAACGTGGGTATTTACGACACTGATTTTGTTACTGTTTTTGGTACACCGAGTGAACTAGAAAACTATAAAGCTTGGCAAACCATACTTAAAGGTGACCAAGTAAAAACTAAGGACGATTTAATAAACTGTTATAACTATTGGAAAAAATATCATGAAATTTCATAAAGCACAACAATTTTCGGAAGGTAAAAAAAGGGTACTAGTAGATATCGATGAGACTATTTGTTTTTATCCGGAGGAAAGAAAATATAATTTAGCTGTACCCAGTATGGATAATATAAACAAGATAAATAAACTGTATGATGAGGGATGGGAAGTCATTTACTGGACAGCTCGAGGTTCTATGTCTGGAATTGACTTTAAAGACTTCACATTAAGTCAATTAGATGAATGGGGGTGTAAGTATCATGATATAATTACTGGGACTAGTAAGTACCCAAAACCATTCTATGATATGGTTATAGATGATAAAGCTAAAAGAATAGAAGAATTATGAAGTTAATTTCTCACAGAGGTAATATTAGTGGTGTGTATGAAGATTTAGAAAATACTGAAGATTACATACAAAAAGCTATAGATTTAGGTTACGATGTTGAGATTGACGTATGGTATAAAGACTTTAATCTTTATTTGGGTCATGATGGGCCCGAAAGAATAGTTAGGTTAGACTGGTTACTGCATAGGTCAGACAAGTTATGGATACATTGTAAAAACTTTGCGTCGTTATCTTTTCTTTCTGATTTTAACTTAACCTTATTTTTCCATGAAAAAGAAGACTATACGATAATTAGTAATGGTAAGATATGGGCACACAATCTTTCAAATATAGATGATAAATGTGTGATACCTTTATTATCAAAAAAAGATATTACGGAGTGGACTAAAACTACCGTATATGGTGTTTGTTCAGATTTTATAAATGTATTAAAATGACAAATTTAATAACTTTAGCGGGTGAAGGTACCAGATTTAGTAAGGAAGGGGTGGAGTTACCGAAACCATTAATCCCCATTCAAGAAATACCCATGATTTTTAGAGCGGTAGATTGTTTACCAAAAGCAGAAAAATATGTTTTTGTATGTAGGAAAGAACATATAGAAAAATATAACATAGACAAACTATTAAGTGATAGATATAACAATACCGAAATAGTATCTTTAGATTACACAACGGAAGGTCAAGCCTGTACAGCAGAGGTTGGGATTAAGAACTCCACCATCTCTAGTGACGATGAGATTTTAATTAGTAGTTGTGATTATGGTTTAGATTATAAAAACTATGATACTAAGGGTAAAGACGTAATTGTATGGACGACTACTAATAATCGAGCTTTTTCTAATGACCCAAGTTCGTATAGTTGGGTAGAAATTGTTGATGGCTTATTAAAAAACGTACATGTGAAAACTTCTTTTTTTAATGACCCTTATAATAGTCATGCAATAGTAGGGACTTTTTATTTTAGAAAGTCAAAATATTTTTTAGATGGTTTAAATAAGATTTACACTAATAATACTAGAAGTAATGGTGAGTATTATATAGATAATATTTTTAATGATTTAGACCAACAAATAAACGTATTCGGAGTGGATAAATACCATTGTTGGGGCACTCCTAAAGATTTAGAAGATTATGAAAATAATATACTGGGATAACTCTAAGGAGTCAAAAATTAAAAATATATCAAAGGATAGGGATATAAATGTGGGTTATTTTAATAACTGCACAATACATGGGCATAGTATACACTACCCACAACCTCTAATCAAAACAAAAAACGAGTTACTTTTACCAACTATAGAAAAATTCATGTCCTTAGGTAGAGGTACAGTTTACGAATCTACTATGGAGTGGACATGTGAAAAAAACCAAATAAATAAAATAGAAAAGTCCCCGGTTTTTTACTTCGTATATAATTGTGCGAATTACTTTCACTGGATTTACGATACCGTACCATACCTATACTCTTATTTTGAGGAAAAAAAATTGATTCCCGAATTAAAACTCCTTGTTAGTCCACCTGAAAATAATAAAGATTTATATCCTTTTATATACGAAACTTTAAGTTTATTAGGGATACATAAGGAAGATTTAATATTCTTAGATAAGAATACAGAATATGAAAAAATTATTATAGGGTCATCGTTAACACACAATCGTATGTCTCTTGACCCACCACATAAAAGTGTGTTTGAAATCGTAGGGGGTATGAATGGTGTGGATAGTGAAGTGAGTAAGATATACGTATCTAGAAGAACTTGGACCCAGCCAAAAAACGAAAATATAGGTACTGATTACACACAACAAAGAAGATGTGTGAATGAAGATGAGGTTGTGACTTTAGCTAAAAAACATGGTTTTGTAGAAATATTTTGTGAGAATTATTCTATGGAAGAAAAAATAGGTTTATTTAGAGGAGCGGAAATGGTTATGGGCCCTATAGGAGGTGGGTTATCCAACGTACTGTTTTGTAAACCCGAAACTAAAGTAATATCTTTAAATAGTCCAGAGTTTTTCCCCATCAACGAAAGATTAAAACACGCTTTAAACCATACGGAAGTTTGTATGTTTGATAGTACAAAATTTGTAGAACGCAAAAAAGATGTTATAACACATAATAATGCATTATCTATTTCTGGTGGGATGAATTCACCTTGGGAGGTTGACCTAACTAAATTAGATAATGTGTTGACTAATTTAGATAAATAACTATTGTTAATTTTATGAAAAAAGCATTAATTACAGGAATAAATGGACAAGATGGTTCATATTTAGCGGAATTTCTATTAGACAAAGGTTACGAGGTTTGGGGGATTCTTAAGAGGAATTCTGTGGCTGAAAACCAAACAGCTAGAATTCCAGATAATATATTTAAGAAATTAAATTTGGTGTATGGTGACATGACTGATATACCTTCTCTTATGAGTGTAATACAAAAATGTAAACCACAAGAAATATATAATTTAGCAGCTCAATCACATGTAAGAATAAGTTTTGACCAACCTATATACACATCTCAAGTTACTGGTATTGGTACTTTGAATTTATTAGAGTCAGTTAGATTAATCGACCCCAATATTAAAATATATCAGGCTAGTAGTTCAGAAATGTTTGGTAATAATATAGATGATGATGGTTATCAAAGAGAAACAACCCCACTTAATCCCGTTTCACCTTATGGTTGTGCCAAAGTTTTCTCTTATAATATATGTAGAAATTATAGAAATTCCTATAAAATGTTTATCTCAAATGGAATCCTATTTAATCATGAATCACCTAGAAGGGGGGTTAATTTTGTAACAAATAAAGTGGTTAAAGAAGCTGTTAAAATTAAATTAGGTCTTTCTAATGAATTAAAATTAGGTAATATGAATGCCAGTAGAGATTGGGGACACGCTAAGGACTATGTTAAAGCTATGTGGTTGATGTTACAAGAAGAAAAACCTGGTGATTTTGTATGTTCCACAGGAATTTCACACACGGTAAAAGATTTAGTTGAGTACGTTTTTGGTAACTTAGATTTAGATTGGGAGGAGTATGTTAGTACTGACCAAAAATATCTAAGACCTGAAGAACTGGAGCACCTAAAAGGTGATTGTTCAAAAGCAAAAGAAACTTTAGGGTGGGAACATGAGTATACTTTTGAAACCATGTTAGATGAAATGATTGAATACTGGTTGGAACATTATGAAAAGTAATATGGAAATATTAGACACTGGTGAGGTACATATTAAGAGGCCTGCACTATTAGTTACCGGTGGTAGTGGTTTAGTGGGTTCCCAAATACCCTCAGACATAAAAACTAATAGTTCAAAAGATTTACGAAACTCACAAATATGTGATGATTTATTCTTCAAAGAAAAACCTTTAAATGTTGTCCATTGTGCAGCTAGAGTTGGTGGATTAGGTGGTAATATGAGTATGAAAGGTGAATTCTTTTATGATAATATAATGATTAATACCAATGTGATAGAATCTTGTAGAAAGTATGGTGTGGAAAAACTAGTTTGTTTCTTATCCACCTGTGTATTCCCAGATGATGTGGAATATCCTCTTACAGAAAAAAAAATACATTTAGGTGAACCCCACAATTCTAATTATCCTTATGCGTACGCTAAAAGAATGGCAGAAGTACAAATTCGTGCCTATAGAGAACAATACGGTTTAAATTACGTATCTGTAATACCAACTAACATATATGGACCACATGATAATTTTAGTATAGAAAATGGACATGTGATACCATCATT
>CEVS01051427.1_pt1 | contig 20452 bp, 18 predicted proteins | sample 361571 | NCBI WGS metagenome assembly CEVS01 (sample SAMEA2623850, study PRJEB7988) | marine metagenome | isolation source: saline water (ENVO:00002010), including | reverse complement strand
TAAGGAATACGGTAACAAGACCAGTAGAACAAACACCAGCAGCACCAGTTTTCTTTAGAGGGTTTATCAGACCCAGCATTGGAATAGGTCCATGGAATAATGGTGGATGGCCTCAAAGAACAGCAGTAGTACTTGGTAGACTAGGAGCAAGACAACGAACAGATTGGAGAAGTAGTACAAACTCTAGAACACAGACTACAACAACTTCTAGAACTAGAGTTAATGTAAGATCTAGAGATGTTCTTATTTCTAGTGGTGACGAGCAATATATCAGATCCAGAAATGTTTCTTTCTTTGGAAGATCATTAAAACCTTTAACAAGACACTATCAGTTCTTAGATAATCATAGTAATGTAGACTTTATACCAAAACTTTTAGAGATTGCAAATAGTACATCTTTAGAAACTTCTGGTTCTTCGGAGAGTGCATTTACGTCTGGGGAAACAATAAAGGTATATGAAGGTAGTAATGAAATAGGTCGTTTTAGACTTGCGAAGTCTAATCATAAGGAAGGATCTTTTAAATCTCCATCAAGAACTTACAACATCAATCCTTATGCAAGAAAGGAAAATTTACCAACTTCATACAGTCAATCATCTAAAACATTAAATATTGACCTAAATTCATTATCTGATGAAGCACAGGGAAGATTTTTTGGATATGTTGCCAAAGGAGCAAAGATTGTTGGACAGACGAGTGGTGCAATTGCATATGTAAAACAATTAAGATTGATAACTGATAATTATGGAGATTTACTTGGTTCATTCTTTATCAAGAATCCAAATACAAATCCAGCACCAAATCCAAGACTTCTTACTGGTAAAAAAACATACTTATTAACTAGTAGTTCTACAAATAAGAAACCATTACCTGGAAGTAAATTAATTTCTACCGGTCAAGGATCTTATAGTGCTGTTGGAACTCTTCTAACAAGACAAATACAAACTACAATAACTACAACTATTGAAACTACAGTAAGACGCACTACAACTGTAACAACAACTAGACGTGAAGTTGTAAGAGCAAGAAGGTCGGATCCTCTTGCACAATCATTTGTTGTTGGTAGAGATATTGATGCTCCAGATTTAAATGGATTTAGTAGTGATGATAAGGGTGTAGTTCTTACCGAATTGGATATCTTTTTTGCCAACAAACCAGCAGGCAGTGAACCTCTTGAAGTTCAAATAAGAACAGTAGAACTCGGTATCCCAACTTTAAATTTGGTTGGTGAATCTAAAACATTATATCCAGATCAAATTACAACATCAACAACTGGAGAAACTGCAACAAGAGTTACATTTGATGAACCAAAATATCTTGCTCCAGGTAATGAATATGCTGTGGTTTTACTTGCACCCACTTCAGATGAATATGAAGTTTGGATTGCGAAAATGGGAGAGAAAACTGTTAATACACAATCTCTACCTGATGCAGAATCAGTAATTTACACCAAACAATTCGCACTTGGTAGTTTGTTTAAATCTCAAAATGGATCTACTTGGACACCTACACAAGAATTAGATCTTAAATTTAAACTTTACAAAGCAAAATTCACCGCAAATACTGGTATTGCATATTTTGGAAATCCACCTTTAGATCAAAGTAATGGATATGTAAATAATTTACTCGCAAATCCAGTTACAGGTCTTCCAAAAACTACTACTCTTGGTGTTACAACATTCACAGATTCTGGGTTGATTGATATTTTAAATACTGGTAGAAAAATTGCTGGTTCTATTCCAGATAGTTATGGTTATATTGAGTATGCGGGTGGACCAGTTACTGGTATTACAACTACTAATAGTGGAGTAAATTATACTACCCAGACTAACAGACCAACAACTAATATTGTCGGAAATGGTAGTGGGTTGGAATTTACTATTAGTAGTGTAGATGGAAATGGTGCAATCACCAGTCTCACAAAAACTGCTAATGGAACTGGATATGAAGTTGGTGATGTAGTGACTATCACTAGTAATGCAACAGGTAGAAATGCATTAATTACTATTAGTGCAATTACTGGAAGAGATACACTTTACTTGTCTGATGTTCAAGGTGAAGTTGGTGGAGGAAATGCATTTCCAGTTGGTGCTGGAGTGAGTTATTACGATACCGATACAACTATTGTATCTTTAGGTTCTACTACTATTTTAAATGCAACCGAAGGATCTGGTACAAATTCTGGAAATTTCTTAGAAGTAAGTCATTTTAATCATGGAATGTATGCTAATAATAATAAATTGCAATTGAATGGGGTTGAATCTGATATTTCACCATCAATTCTCACTGCAAACTTATTAACAACATCAGATACAATATTTGTTGAAGATTCTTCCGTTTTTGAAACTTTTGAGGGATTGACTGTTAGTGCTTCTAATCCAGGATATGTAAAGATTGGAGATGAAGTTATATCATATCAAACGGCATCTTCAAATGAATTAGGAACTCTTGGTAGAGGTATTGAAGGAAAAATTGAATCACACGAAACTAATTCTAAGGTTCAAAAGTATGAGTTTAATGGAGTATCTTTAAGAAGAATTAATAATGTAATTTATGATATTTCTGATACTGGAATTGATTCTAACGGATATTATATTGAAGTAGACCGAAGTGCTACATATGGAGTGAATAGGTCTGCAGATACTACAACTTTACCACAATTATCATTTGATAGAAAATTTATTGGTGGTGGAAATAATGTCTATGCAACTGAGAATATTCAATTTAATTCAGTAAATCCAAGATTCTTTATTCAGGCACCTGGAGACACTACTTCAGTAAGTGCCGTAGTTAGAACAACAACAGGAACTAGTATTGATGGTAGTGAAACTTCTTTCCAACTTCTAAATGAAGTAGAACCAGTAGAATTAAATTCTTTTAATAATTTAAAATCAACCAGAATAGTATGTTCTAGAGTAAATGAATTACAACAACCAGCATTTAATAATGTTTCTGGTAGAAGATCATTTACTACGGCAGTTACATTAAACAGTACAGATGAAAACTTATCACCAATTATAAATCTAGAAGATTCTACTATTGAATTCGCATCAAACTATTTGAATAGACCTGTTACTGACTTTGCTTCAGATTCTAGAGTAAATTCTATTTTAGATGATCCACATTCAGCAATCTATGTTTCTGATACTATTGGACTATCTAAACCAGCATCTTCTTTGAAGGTTATACTTGGAGCATATAGACCTGCTTCTTCTGACATTAGAGTTCTTTATAGTCTCGTTAGAGATGATTCTTCTGAGATAGAACAAGAATTTGAATTGTTCCCTGGATATGAGAATCTTGAGGCAACTTCTGATGGTGGATTTAGAGTTGTTGATCCATCTTTAAATAACGGAAAATCTGATGTTAAAGTTCCTGCAAGTTCTGCTAATCAGTTCTTAGAATATGAGTTTAGTGCTGATAACTTAGGAGAATTTAGTGGTTATTCAATTAAGATTATTATGTCGGGAACTGATCAGGCAAATGCACCAATTATTAGCGATCTTCGAACAATTGCATTAGCATGAAGAATTTAATAAAGGTCAAAGATCATCCTCATCTTTATAGGGATGAGGATACTGGAGCAATTGTTAATTGTGATGATATTGCTTATGATAGATATATGAGCAAGGTGAAAAGAAAAAAATCCGAGAAAGAAGAATTAAATAATATGAAAAAAGATATTGAAGAAATAAAAAATTTACTCAAAGATTTTTTAAACAAATAACTGCTACCAATAATTCATATAAATATCTAAAGGATTATAATTTATAAAGATAATGGCAGTTTATGCATCTAATATTGTGATTGAGCAGGGATTTGATTTTTCCAGCTCTTTTGCCTTAGGTGACTCTAGAACTAATTCCAGTCTGAATATTACTGGATACGGTGTTACTGCACAGTTAAGAAAAAGTCCCTCTAGTTCAAAATCAGTTTCTTTTGCTTCAACAATTTTAGATCCTGAAGTTGGTATTATTGAACTTTCATTAACTGATGAGCAAACTCTGAATATAACCCCTGGTAGATATGTTTATGATGTTCTTTTTGAAATTGGGGGATTAGATTCTGGAGGAAAAAAATACAAAGCAGTTGAGGGTATGGCTTTAGTAAGAGCGGGGGTAACAAGGTAATGCCAAGTATACCAGATAGAATTGGTGGACAAGGAGTAATAAAAGTTCTTTCGAACATTAGTGGATCATCTGTATCTAGAATTGTAGATCTAAGTGATGTTGATGTATCATCTCTAGCAGATGGTTTCGTCTTAGAATACAATGCAAATACATCTAAATTCATCACAACAGATACATTTAGATTTGTTAGAAATATTAATGTAACTGATACAACAACAACTCAAAATCTTGATGTTATTGGTATCACTACATTTAGAGGTGATTTATTTGTAGGTTCAGAACTGTATGTTGACGAATACTTAATTTATGAAAATAATTTCAATGGTCCAAATGGAGTTGGTTATTTTACAACAGAAGGAAAATTAGTAAGTAGTGGAAGCACTGCAGCGGCAATAGAAACAAGTAATTTCATATTAACAACTGATGAACCAACTGGAATTGTTACTTGGACTAGTATCCTTGATGGGGGAGAATATTAATGGCAAAACCAAGTACAAGGCAAGGATTAATTGATTATTGTCTTAGAAAATTGGGTGCTCCCGTATTAGAGATTAATGTTGACGATGATCAGATAGATGATTTAGTCGATGATACTATTCAATATTTTAATGAGAGACACTTTGATGGTGTCGAGAGAATGTACTTAAAATATAAAGTATCACAGGAAGATGTTGATAGAGGAACTGCCGATGGGACAGATGGGGTTGGAATTGTAACAACGACTGGAACTTCAAATATTGTAGGGACTGCAACTACTTTTAATTTCTACGAAAATTCAAATTATATACAAGTTCCCGATTCAGTAATAGGAATTGAAAAAGTATTTAAATTTGACACTAGTGCAATTTCCGGAGGAATGTTTAGTATTAAATATCAATTGTTTTTGAATGATTTATATTTTTTTAATTCTGTAGATCTTTTACAGTATTCAATGACTAAAAGATATCTCGAAGATATTGATTTTTTACTTACCACAGATAAACAGATAAGATACAACAAAAGGCAAGATAGATTATACTTAGATATAGATTGGGGAGCACAATCTAAAGATACATTTTTTGTAATCGATTGTTACAGAGCATTAGATCCGGAATCATTTACTCAGGTATATAATGATTCATTTGTAAAAAAATACTTGACGGCATTAATAAAAAGACAATGGGGTCAAAATTTAATTAAATTTAATGGAGTTAAACTTCCTGGTGGAATTGAATTAAATGGAAGACAAATATATGAAGATGCTCAAAGGGATTTGGAAGATATAAAACAAAGAATGTCTTCTGAATATGAATTACCACCTTTAGATCTAATTGGATAATTATGGCACTGAATCCCTATTTTCTTCAAGGTTCATCTGGTGAGCAGAGTCTTGTACAAGACTTGGTAAATGAACAGTTAAAAATGTATGGAATAGAGGTTTACTATATTCCAAGAAAACTATTGAAAACTGATGATATACTTAATGAAGTTCAGTCTTCAAAATTTGATACAAGTTTTATAATTGAAGCATATTTAAATAATTATGACGGATATGCACCTGATAGTGATATCATGACCAAATTTGGTCTAAGACTTAAAAATGAAATAACTTTAGTTCTTTCAAAAGAAAGATTTGAAGAATCAATTTCACCATACTTAGCAGAGATTGCTTCAATATCCAGAGTATATTATCCAGGAGAAGATCTGGCATTTGTTGATAGACCAAAAGAAGGAGATTTAGTTTATTTTCCTTTAGGTGAAAGGTTTTTTGAAATTAAAAGAGTTGAAGTAGAAAAACCATTTTACCAATTAGGTAGAAACTACGTTTATGAATTATCTTGCGAACTCTTTGAATATGAAGATGAGGAAATTGATACTGGAATTCCTGAAATTGATGAGGTTCTAGAAGATGTTGGTTATATTACCGATTTGAGATTGGTTGCTTTTGGTGGAACTGCAGAATGTGATTCAATACTTGTTCCAGGTTTCTCGGGTGTTACTAATGTTGTCCTACTAAATGATGGAAATAATTACACAGGAATACCCACAGTAACAATAAGTCCTCCTAATGATGTTGGAGATATAGATTTTAGTACTGTTACAGGTGCTACAGGAGTGGATGAATTTTCTCTGACAGCTACCGCAGTTGCAATAACTACATCAGTTGGTGATGCAATATCAATCAAAGAAATAGTCATTACAAATACTGGATATGGATACACCTTACCTCCTACGGTAACTATTGCTGGAGGAGGTGGTTCTGGAGCAATTGCTACTTGTGTCATAGCAGAAAGTCCTATTCTTAAGATTGAAGTTACAGATAAGGGAGATAGATATTATGAAGCACCAACCATCACAATAGATGCACCAGTCGGTGGAGGAACAACTGCAACGGCAATCTCTAGAATTTTCAATGGAAGAGTGTCAGAAGTATTATTAACAAATGCAGGTTCTGGATACACTTCTAAACCAAATATTACAGTTTCTTCACCACCTGCTGTAGGAATTGGAACTTATATTGTTTCAGAAACAGTTACTGGTTCTCTTTCTGGAGTTACTGCAGAAGTCAAATCTTGGACTAATCCAGGACAAGATATTGATAAGATTCTCAGAGTTTCACTAAATAGTGGAACATTTAGTGAAGGAGAAAATATAGTTGGTTCTTCCTCATCTGCAACTTATACCTTAAAGTCATATGATTTAGATACTTCTACAAGTGATGAATATTCCGATAACAGTGAATTTGAGTTAGAAGCAGATAAAATATTAGACTTTACAGAAACAAATCCTTTTGGTACATATTAATGTTAGGAACATACTATTATAACGAAATAATTAGAAAAACAATTATAGCATTTGGAACTCTCTTTAATGATATTCACATCAAACATAAAGACAATTCTGATGATGTAATTTCTGATATGAAAGTTGGTCTTTCTTATGGACCAATGCAGAAATTTCTTGCAAAAATTGAACAACAGGAAGATTTAACAAAACCTGTTGCAATTACTTTACCAAGAATGTCTTTTGAAATGAGTAGTATTCAATATGATGGTGATAGAAAAACTGGAATAGTACAGACATTTAAAGCAACTGACAAAAATGGAAAGGTAAAAAAAGTTTTTATGCCCGTTCCATATAATATTGGATTTGAGTTGAATATCTTCTCTAAATTAAATGATGATGCTCTCCAAATAGTTGAACAAATACTACCATTTTTTCAACCATCATTTAATGTTACTGTAGATTTAGTAGAATCTATTGGTGAAAAGAGAGATGTTCCTATTGTTTTAGATAGTATTGATTTTCAAGATGATTATGAGGGATCATTCCAAACTCGCAGAGCATTAATTTATACTATAAGATTTACTGCAAAAACTTATCTCTTCGGTCCTGTTGCAGATAGCACTGATGGACTTATTAGAAAGGTTCAGGTTGATTTATATGCTGATACAAATACTAAAACAGCAAAACGTGAAATGAGATATACTGTTGTTCCTGATCCAATTGATGCAGAACCTGGTGATGATTTTGGATTTACAGAAAGTTGGGAATTTTTAGGAGACTCTAAAGAATTCAGTCCCACTAAAAAAGAGGATTACTAATCTATTATGAATAATTATGATTCAATCGATAAGGCTCTGAATATTGAGAGTGATATTGTCGAGTCAAAACCAATCAAAAAACCAGAGATTGTAAAATCAAAGGATGATCATACAGATACAGATTATACCTATACTCGTGCGAACCTCTACTCCCTTATAGAGAAGGGTCAGGAGGCAATTAACGGCATTATGGAGGTAGCAGGTGAAGGAGGCAGTCCAAGAGCATATGAGGTCGCAGGGCAGTTGATTAAGAGTGTTGCAGATACTACTGACAAGTTGATGGATTTACAAAAGAAACTAAAAGAAGTAGAGGACGAAACTAAGAAGACTACAAACAATGTTACTAATAATGCAGTGTTTGTTGGGTCTACATCAGAACTTCAAAAAATGTTAAAGCAAGGTTTTCTAAATAATAAAGAATAGACTACTTTTCATTAATGAAAAAGTGTAAGCAAGGATATTATTATTGCTATACAGATAAAAAATGCAAACGAATTCCAATGGGGTATCGTATTGCATCTGGTGGATATCTTCGTAAAGAAAATGAAAACTCTACAGATGATAATGAAAATGATAGTACCAATAGTAATGGTAATGGCAATGGTGGTAATGGTAGTGGGAGTGGCAATGGTGGATCCAACGGAGGTGGAATGAGTGAATCGAAATCTGGTGATAGTTCTTTGCGTGACTGGTTTGGCAAGAGTAGGTCTAGTGATGGCAAGCCTGGTTGGGTTCAATTGGGTGGTAAATATGCCGGAAAACCCTGTGCCAAACAACCAGGACAAACCACAAAACCAAAATGCGGATCCAGTAAAATGGCCGCAAATTTAGACGACAAGGAAGAACAAAAAGCATTTAATAGAAAGCAACGTCAAGATCCAAATCCAAATAGAAAAGGGAAGGCAATCAACGTGAAGACAGAAGAAACTGTAGTAGAAAAGGCAGGTGAAAAAGATGCCTGTTATAAGAAAGTCAAGAGTAGATATAGTGTCTGGCCTTCTGCATATGCATCCGGAGCACTTGTAAAGTGTCGTAAGAAAGGTGCTGCTAATTGGGGAAATAAGAGTGAAGAGATTGATTATAAGACGTTTGTGTCTAATGCAAGAGCGGCAGCAGGAAAGAGTGCAAAAAAAACTTTAAATAAAAATAAAGAGAAGTTCCTCAAGGGAATCACAAAACCCGAAGAATTGAAAAAGCAAGCAGTTTCAGACAGTTTTCAATATTCTAATTGGAAAGATGATTTTCAAGCAACCGAATATGAGTTCGTTGATATTATCAAAGCAGAACCTTTGATTTCTGAGTCACCGAGTTTTGAAATTAAAAAGACTACCGAAGTGCAAGGTCCTGAAGTACCAAAAGAAAAACAGTGGAATGCTGGACCTGCATCTAAAAGAACAAAAGAGGGTATAGATAGACTTAAAAAGAAATTAAAAAAAGAAGAAGTCGAAACTATTGATGAACTAAAGTGCTGGAAAGGGTATAAGAGAAAGAAAGGTTCTATTCCAGGAGAAAAGGGTTCTTGTGTAAAAGCACATGTAGAACTTGAAGGTGAGCATATTGAAGAAAGGAAAGATGATACTGATATCGGAGAAAAAACTGGTAAAAAAGTTCCAAGAAAGAATATTTCCGATGCAAATCGTTATGAAATGGAAAAGAGAAGAAGAAAAAATTTAAATAAAAGACCAGGAGATGCACCTGGGGACAGCAAATTAATTCGGGCACTTCGTGATAAAGCAAAAGAGACTGGAAATTATGCAGAAGAAAAAGAAGAATCAAAAGTTGGTGGTGGCAACTTAAAAAAACTTACGGCAAAAGCAGTGAGAAGAGTTGATGCTGATGTTGATGGTGATGTAGATACTAATGACATGAAGTCTTCAGAGACTGGAGTTTTTGTTCCTTCTCCTGATGGTAAGAAACTAAAACCAAAGGTAAGGTTTGAAGGTGCTTCAGATTGGAGAAATGAACTTGATGAAGGATGGAAAAGTGCTCTTGCTGGTGCAGGTGTTGCTGCTGCTCTGATGTCTCAGGGTGGTCAAAAAGCACCCGATAAAAAAACAACAACATCTCCTTCCCGTTCTAATACAGAAAGAGTTTCAAAAACTACACAAAAAAAACTAAGTCCAATGGACCAGTGGAGAAAAAATCACCCAAAATTAGCAAACAAATCTGATAATCCTCCAGAGTTTAAAAGAAAAAAATTAAGTCCCATAAACAAAGATTGGGCAAAAGCAAATCCAAAATTAGCAGAAAAAGAAAAAGACAATAGAAGTAAACTTGGAGAAGGTGCTGCCTGGACTAAAAAATCGGGTAAGAATAAGAAAGGTGGTCTTAATGAAAAGGGACGCAAGTCTTATGAAGCAGAAAATCCTGGTTCTGATCTAAAAGCACCTAGTAAAAAAGTTGGTAATCCTCGTAGGAAAAGTTTTTGTGCGAGAATGAAGGGAATGCGAAAGAGGCAAAAACCGTCTAATAATACTGGAGATGATAGATTGTCTAAATCATTAAGAGCTTGGAATTGTTAATTTGATTTTATGAGTGACGTATATCTTGGTAATCCACTATTAAAGAAAGCAAATACACCGATCCAATTCACTGAGGAACAAGTCATTGAGTTTCTCAAGTGTAAAGAAGATCCGGTGTATTTTGCTAATAATTATATTAAAATTGTTTCTCTTGATGAGGGATTAACACAGTTTCATCCTTATCATTTTCAAGAGAAACTAATTAATAATTTTCATAATAACAGGTTTAATATCTGTAAAATGCCACGTCAGACTGGTAAGTCTACTACTGTCGTATCATATCTCTTGCACTATGCACTTTTTAATGATAGTGTAAATATTGGTATTCTGGCAAATAAAGCATCTACTGCTAGAGAATTGTTGGCAAGACTAGCAACTGCATTCGAAAACTTGCCAAAATGGATGCAACAAGGTATCTTGGTATGGAACAAAGGAAACATCGAATTAGAAAATGGCAGTAAGATATTGGCAGCTTCTACATCTGCGAGTGCTGTCCGAGGCATGTCGTTCAATATCCTCTTTCTCGACGAATTCGCATTCGTCCCTAATCACGTCGCTGACTCCTTCTTTGCATCTGTTTATCCTACTATTACTTCTGGTAAGAACACCAAAGTAATTATTGTATCTACACCGCATGGTATGAATCACTTCTACCGTATGTGGCATGATGCGGAAAGAAATAAAAACGAATATATTCCCACAGAGGTTCACTGGTCAGAAGTTCCTGGTAGAGATGTAGTTTGGAAAGAGCAGACAATTGCAAACACATCAGAAGCACAGTTCCGTGTTGAGTTTGAATGCGAGTTCTTAGGTTCTGTTAATACTCTTATTAACCCATCAAAACTCAAAACTTTAATATATGAAGATCCATTAAAAAGAAATGCTGGATTAGATGTCTATGAAAATCCAATTCCAGAACACAATTATCTAATTACGGTTGACGTTGCTCGTGGTCTTGGTAATGATTACTCAGCATTTATTGTTTTTGATATTACAGAGTTTCCTTATAGAGTAGTTGCAAAGTATAGAAATAATGAAATTAAACCAATGCTATTTCCTAATATTATATTTGATGTAGCAAAAGGGTATAATGATTCTTGGTTATTGATAGAGGTAAATGATATTGGTGATCAGGTTGCTAGTATTCTCCAATATGATTTGGAATATGAAAATATTCTTATGTGTGCCATGAGAGGTCGCAATGGTCAAGTTGTCGGATCAGGATTTAGTGGAAAGAAATCACAACTTGGTGTCAGAACAACTGCAGCAGTTAAAAAATTGGGTTGTTCTAATCTCAAAACTCTTATAGAAGATGATAAATTACTTGCATCGGATTATGAAATTATATCAGAACTAACTACATTTTCCCAAAAAGGAAATTCTTTTGAGGCAGAAGAAGGATGTAATGACGATTTGGCAATGTGTCTTGTAATATTCTCTTGGTTAGTAGCACAAGAATATTTCAAGGAGATGACAGATAATGATGTAAGAAAGAGAATATATGAAGAGCAAAAAAATCAAATTGACCAAGATATGGCACCATTTGGATTTATTGAGGATGGGATTAATATTCAAGCAAGTTTTGTAGATGATTCTGGAGATAGATGGTATGCAGATGAATATGGTGATATGTCTTATATGTGGGATTATAAGTAGTGTCTATTGATGATGAAATTGAATTAGAACATTTATTATTTTTTGACCGAAAATGTAGAGTTTGTGGAAAGGTTAAAAGTTTGATGGATGATTTTTATTTGACTCGAAAGGGTAGAAAAACATTACCATCATCATATTCATATGAATGCAAGGAATGTACAGTTAAAAGAGTAAGTAAAGGTAGAAAGAGCAATTTAAGATGGGAATATCCTGATTGGTAAGTATTCACGCATCGTTTCCCCACTAGAAATGCCCCTTTTCCTAAATATTTTTAGGTAAATTGGATGCGAGGAAAAAACAAGATGCCCCTAAATTTAGCATCTCCTGGTATTGTAGTAAGAGAAGTAGACTTAACTGTCGGTAGGGTTGACCCAACCTCCAGTGGTGTTGGTGCAATTGTTGCACCTTTCGCACAAGGTCCTGTTGATCTTCCCACAGTAATCGGAAGCGAGAAAGACTTATTAGATTTATTCGGAAAACCATATAATACAGATAAGCACTATGAGCACTGGTTAGTTGCTTCTTCATATCTGGCATATGGTGGAGCACTTAGTGTTGTAAGAGCAGATGATACTAATCTACAAAATGGTTTTGTTGGTGCTGCAGCAAGTATCAAGATCAAAAGTTTAGAGCACTACGAAGAACTAGGATACGACGAAAATACAATTACTAATGTAGTTGTTGCCGCAAGAAATCCCGGTTCATGGGCAAATGGATTAAGAGTTGGTATTATTGATGCTAAGGCAGATCAAATTCTCACACTTTCTGCAGCAAATAGTATTGCTGTTGGAATGGGTGTTACTCAAGCAATTTCATCAGTACTTCCTGGAGCAGGATCTACTTCGGTTCTTGACGGTTATTTGAAAGGTATTGTAACCGAAGTTGATGGTACAGATGCATATGTAAAAGTTCTTGAACATGTTTCTGCAGCAGGAGTTAATGCCGAAGTAGATTATCAACCATCAGGTGTTTATGCATTCTCCGGAACTGGAAGTGTAGCAATTCACACTAGTGGACAAGCAGTATCATATGCAACTACTTCTGTTACTGCACAGAAAGATTGGTTTGATCAACAATCACTTACTTTAACTTCATCATCGACTATTAAGTGGAATGAACTTGCAGATCGACCAGGAACTTCTGAGTATGCATCAGCAAGAGGATCTAGATTTGATGAAGTTCATGTTGTTGTAGTTGATGGTGATGGAGATATCACAGGAAACTCTGGGACAGTTCTTGAAAAGCATCTATCACTATCAAAAGCAAAAGATGCAGAGTATTCACTCGGTTCTCCTTCATACTGGAGAAAGTTTATTGCAAATGGTTCTCCAAATATTTTTGCCGGTTCAGCACCAGCAGGTATTGTAACAACTGGATTTGCTAGTGGTGGAACTGGATTCGATCCTGAGACTGATGTATCTTGGGATCAAAATACAGAAGGTATTACCTTTGCTGCAACTGGTAATTCTAACAACACATTAGGTGGTGGTTGGAATTATGATGGAGCAGGTGATATAGAAAGTAATGGTTCATTAAGTGCAGGTTTAAGTGGATTATCTAGTGGTTATGGATTATTTGAGAATACTGAAAAGTATAATGTAGATTTCATTCTTATGGGATCTGCTGGATATGCTAAGGAAGATGCGCAAGCACTTGCGAATAAGTGTATTGCAGTTGCCGAAGCAAGAAAGGATGCAATTGCATTCATCTCACCATATAGAGGTGCTGCAATTACTGATGTTGGTGCAGGAACTGCTGATGTTAATGATAGAGCAGTAACTATCAATTCAGATGAGACGATTACTGATAATGTAATCAGTTTCTATGCTCCCATCACTTCGACAACTTATGGAATCTTTGATAGTGGTTACAAGTATATGTTTGATAGGTTTGCAAATACCTTCAGATATGTTCCACTAAATGGAGACATTGCTGGTCTTTGTGCTAGAAATGATGCAAATAACTTCCCATGGTTCTCACCAGCAGGAGTAAATCGTGGTGGAATTCTAAATGCAGTTAAACTTGCATATACTCCATCTAAAGCACAGAGAGATAGATTGTATTCTAATAGAGTCAATCCAGTAATCTTCTCACCTGGTGCCGGTATTGTTCTCTTTGGAGATAAGACTGGATTCGGTAAGTCTTCGGCATTTGATCGTATTAACGTTCGTAGATTGTTTATCTATCTTGAAGATGCAATTTCTGCTGCTGCAAAAGATCAACTCTTTGAATTCAATGATGAAATCACAAGAACCAACTTTGTGAACATCGTTGAACCATTCCTCCGTGATGTCCAGGCAAAGAGAGGAATCTTCGACTTTGTAGTTATTTGTGATGAGACAAATAACACTGCTGCTATTATAGATAATAATGAGTTTGTAGCAGACATCTTTATCAAACCCGCAAGATCAATCAACTTCATCGGTCTTACGTTTGTTGCCACCAGAACTGGTGTTTCATTTGATGAAGTAATCGGTAACGTTTAATCTAGAGGTTTAAGAAACAATGGCTCGTCAGCAAGTAAATACTTTACCACTAAGAACTATTAGTGATTTTAAAAGTAAATTAAAAGGTGGTGGTGCAAGACCTAATCTATTCGAAGTGGAATTAACCTTCCCTTCGGGTGTTGGTGTTCAGGATGAAAACGAAGTTCTTAATGATGCTAGATTTTTAGTAAAAGCAGCAGCACTACCTTCTTCAACAGTAGCACCGATTGATATTCCTTTTAGAGGAAGAATCCTGAAAATTGCAGGTGATAGAACATTCGAAACATGGACTATCACTGTAATGAATGATACTTCATTCAATATCAGATCTGCATTTGAGAAGTGGATGAACTATATTAATAAATTGGATAACGGAACTGGTGAAACAGATCCTGCACTTTATCAAGTGGATGCTAAAGTAAATCAATTAGATCGTACCGGAACAGTCCTTAGAAAATATATTTTCAAGGATGTTTTCCCAACTAATATCTCAACAATTGATTTAAGTTATGAGACGACTGACACTATTCAGGAGTTTACCGTAGAAATGCAAGTCCATTATTGGGAAGCATATAAAGGTAATGGACCATCAGCAGGTGGTGAAGATATCTCCTAAATAATAAAATAGTAGTCTAAGTTAGTTTATAATATGGCAAAACTTTTTGGTTTTTCTATTGATGATGTAGAAAAGAAATCCAAATCTGTAGTTTCCCCCGTCCCCGTGAATAACGAGGATGGGGTTGATAACTATATTGCAAGTGGATTTTATGGTTCATATGTAGATATTGAAGGTCAATATAGAACAGAATTTGATCTAATAAAAAGATACAGAGAGATGTCACTACATCCAGAAGCGGATGGTGCTATCGAAGATGTTGTAAATGAAGCAATTGTGAGTGATCTTTATGATTCTCCAATTGAAATTGAATTGTCCAATTTAAATGCTACGGATAATTTAAAGAAGGCAATCAGACAAGAATTTAAGTATATTAAAGAAATATTAGACTTCGATAAGAAGTCACATGAAATTTTTAGAAACTGGTATGTTGATGGAAGACTTTATTACCATAAAGTAATTGATATTAAGAAACCTCAGGAAGGAATTAAAGAACTGAGGTATATTGACCCAATGAAGATGCGGTTTGTCCGCCAAGAGAAGAAAAAAGATAAAAATCTTATTGGACCAAGTGTTCCAGGTCGCAACGAATCAAAAAATGGAATTGCTCCAGAGATTGAAGAATATTTTGTGTATACCCCTAAACCAAACTATCCAACAGGAAATTTAACTGGTGGTGGTGGAAATAAAGGAACTAAGATTGCAAAAGATGCAATTACATATTGTACCTCAGGTCTGGTAGATAGAAATAAAGGTTCTGTTCTCTCTTATCTTCATAAGGCAATTAAGGCACTCAATCAACTTAGAATGATTGAGGATTCTTTGGTTATCTATAGATTATCAAGAGCACCCGAACGTCGTATTTTTTATATTGATGTTGGCAATCTTCCTAAAGTAAAGGCAGAACAATATCTTCGTGATGTTATGAATCGTTATCGTAACAAGCAAGTTTATGATGCAAACACCGGAGAAATCCGTGATGATCGTAAATTCATGAGTATGATGGAAGATTTTTGGCTTCCTCGAAGAGAAGGTGGTCGTGGCACTGAGATCACTACACTTCCTGGTGGACAAAACTTAGGAGAACTTGCTGATATTGAATATTTCCAAAAGAAACTTTATAGAGCACTTGGAGTTCCAGAATCAAGAATTGCTGCTGATGGTGGATTTAATCTTGGTCGTTCTTCTGAAATCTTAAGAGATGAACTTAAGTTTGCTAAGTTTGTTGGTCGTCTGAGAAAAAGATTTGCTCAGATGTTCAATGACATGCTAAAGACACAATTAATTCTTAAGAACATTGTTTCAGTAGAAGATTGGGATAAGATTAGTGATCATATTCAATATGATTTCTTATATGATAATCAGTTTGCAGAACTGAAAGAAACTGAAATGCTCAATGAGAGACTTGGTATTCTTGCATCAATTGAACCTTATATTGGTAAGTATTATTCACAAAAATGGGTTCGTAGTAAAGTTCTTCGTCAGACTGATGGAGAAATGATTGAAATGGATGAGCAAATTGAACAGGAAATCAAAGATGGAATTATTCCCGATCCGAGTGCTGTTGATCCAATAACTGGAGAACCATTGCCAGCAGGAGGTGAGCAGGGAATGATGGGTAATGTTCCTATGGAATCAGAAATTGACGGATCTTCCACAGAAGTTAATGGCAAATCTGCCGAGATATAAATATAAAATATAGATATATTAAAATTTCATGGAAGAAATTGTAAATTTGATCGGGTCCGATGCTTCGGCATCTGATATTAGTGACAAAATCAAAGATATCTTGTATGCAAAAGCAGCAGGACATATTGATAATGCTCGACCAGTAGTTGGTGCATCCATGTTTAATGATGAATCACAATCAGAGGATCAAGAATAATGGCAAGAACTTTATTGGTTGGCACTGGAACAGAAGTTGCACTTGATACACCAACCTCTTTAGGTAATGCAACAGTAGTTAGAGTTTTTAATAGCACTGGATCTAATGCAACCGTCAGTGTTGCTAAAAGCACCACAACTGGATATGCAAGCACTGCTACTGTAACTATTACAGCTGCTAGAATTGAGTTCTTCGAAAAAGGTGCTCAAGATTTAATTTCTGCATCAGTTGCAGGAGTTGTAGGATTTAAGATAGGATTTACAGGTTAATACAAATGAAACTTATCACAGAAGAAATTTCAAACGTAAAGATTATTACTGAAGGTAAAGGTCTTAATAAGAGACTTTATATTGAAGGAGTTTTCCTGCAAGGAGACCTCAAAAATCGTAATGGAAGAATGTATCCTATGGAAACTCTTTCTAAAGAAGTAAGTCGATATAATGAAGCATTCGTCCAAAAAGGACGTGCTCTTGGAGAACTTGGTCATCCCGATGGACCTACCGTAAATCTTGATCGTGTTTCTCATAAGATTACCTCACTCACTCAAGAGGGTAGTAATTTCAGAGGTAAGGCACAAATCCTTAATACTCCTATGGGTAAAATCGCATCTTCTCTTTTAGATGAAGGTGTCATGCTTGGAGTTTCTTCTCGTGGTGTTGGTTCATTAAAAGAAGACCGTGGTGGTATAAAAGTTGTTGGTGAAGATTTCATGTTAGCAACTGCTGCTGATATCGTTGCCGATCCTTCTGCACCTGATGCTTTTGTATCTGGAATTATGGAAGGAAAAGAGTGGATTTGGGAAGGAGGAATTCTTCGTGAGCAACTCGCAGAAAGAACTCAGAAGAGAATTAATACTCTCGTTGACCAAAAAGTTCTTGAGGAGCATAAGTTGAATAGGTTCAACGAATTCTTATCAAATCTTTAAATTATAAATAAATATATTAGTATAAAAAATCTAATAACACAAAATGTCCGTTGGTAGCAATTTACAAGAAATGGAAAACGTAGTAACTAAAGGAGCTGCTGCATCTGAGGCAATGCCAAAATCTGGAAGCAATGCTTCCGGTGTTTCGACCCCTGGTCAAACTGGTAGTTACGAAGATCTCGGTGGTCCCACTCCAGAAAACTATAAAGTAGACGACAACTCTGCTAAACTCGCAGAACCTAAAATCGCAACTGTCAAAGACATTGTGAATAGAGGTGCAAAACCTGCTGAACCCATGCCTAAAGGTATGAAGGAAGAAGAGGAAGTTGAAGGAGAAGTCGTCGAAGAAGAAGACACTACTGCATCTGCCGAAGATGTAGTTTCCGAGGAAGAAACTTCTGATGAAGAAGTTGTATCTGAAGAAGAAGTCATCGAAGCAGAATATGACATCGAAGAAGATGTTGATGCATTGCTTGCCGGTGAAGAACTTTCCGAAGAATTCCAAGAGAAAGCACGTACCATTTTCGAAGCTGCTATCAAGACAAAAGTTGCCGAAGTTCAAGAAGAACTGAAGGCACAATATGAAACAACTCTCGAAGAAGAAGTTACTCTTATTAAAGAAGAACTGACTGATAGAGTTGATGCATACCTTGAGTATGTTGCTGAAGAGTGGATTAAAGAAAATCAACTCGCAGTCGAGCAAGGACTCAAGGCTGAAATGTCAGAATCATTCCTGACTGGAATGAGAAGTCTTTTTGAAGATCATTATGTAAACATCCCTGAAGAGAAATATGATGTAACTACCGCAATGGTAGAAAAATTAGATGAAATGGAATATAAACTCAACGAGCAAATTAAGTCTAATATTGCTCTTAATCAAAGATTAGCCGAGTCGGTTGCCGAGACAATCCTCTCCGATGTCTCCGAAGGTCTTGCACTTTCACAAAGGGATAGATTAGCCGATCTTGCCGGAAATGTTGAGTTTGATAGTGAAGAGAACTATAGAGAGAAACTTACAACTCTGAAGAATTCTTATTTCTCAGAAACTGTCGGTTCTCAAAGAGACACTTCAGAGAATATCTCTGAGAGTTCAGAGTCCATTGCACAACCAGTTACTGGTTTAATGGAATCATATCTCGATACTCTGACTAGAGTTTCTAAAAAGTGATTTTTTAATTATAAATCAAACTAAAATTTTTAACAAGGTAAATTCAAATGCAAGGTTTCAATGCTGAACACCTTCAGGAGAAGTGGGCACCTATCCTCAACCATGAGGGTCTCGGAGGCATCAATGATGCTCATAAGAGAATGGTTACCGCAGTTCTTCTGGAGAACCAAGAAAAAATGATCAGAGAGGAAAGAGAATTCCTTTCTGAAGCACCTACCAACTCCACCGGAGCTGGTATCGATAACTTCGATCCCGTTCTGATCTCATTGATCAGACGCGCAATGCCTAACCTGGTCGCATATGACCTCGCAGGTGTTCAACCGATGAACGGTCCTACTGGACTGATCTTCGCAATGCGTTCCCGCTTCACGAATCAAAGTGGTGAAGAGGCACTCTTCGACGAAGCAAACACCGCATTCTCCAACAGTGGTATTTCTACCTCTGGAAGTTATGTTGATAATTCTGAAGGACCTGCCGTTGGTTTAGGAACTGATACTCAAAGAGGTTCTAATCCTGGTCTCCTTAATCCTAGTACCCAAACCACCACCGGTTATACCGTTGGTCAGGGCATGGACACATCAATGTCCGAAAGTCTTGGAGACGGACAAACTTTCAACGAGATGGCATTCTCGATTGAGAAAGTCACCGTTACTGCTAAGTCCCGTGCTCTGAAAGCAGAGTATTCTCTGGAACTGGCACAAGACCTCAAGGCAATCCACGGTTTGAATGCCGAGGCAGAACTTGCCAACATTCTCTCCACTGAGATTCTTGCGGAAATCAACAGAGAAGTCATCAGAACCATCTATAAGGTTGCAGAACCTGGTGCTCAGGCAAACGTTGCTACCGGTGGTACTTTCGACCTCGACGTTGACTCTAACGGACGTTGGAGTGTTGAGAAGTTCAAAGGTCTTATTTTCCAAATCGAGAGAGATGCGAACGCAATCGCACAAAGAACTCGTAGAGGAAAGGGCAACATGATTCTGTGTTCCGCAGACGTTGCTTCCGCACTGACCATGGCTGGTGTACTTGATTACACCCCTGCACTCAATGCAAACCTGAACGTTGATGACACCGGTAACACCTTCGCAGGTGTACTTGCTGGTAAGTATAAGGTCTATATTGATCCTTATTCTGCAAACGTTTCTGCTGATCAGTACTATGTTGCTGGTTATAAGGGTGCTTCACCTTATGACGCAGGTCTGTTCTACTGTCCTTACGTTCCTCTTCAGATGGTTCGTGCAGTTGGAGAGAACACCTTCCAGCCTAAGATCGGATTCAAGACTCGTTACGGTATTGTTTCCAACCCATTTGCTGATGGCAAAAGAACTGGAGAAGTTAACAACTCTGGTAGACTCGAAACTAACAAGAACCGTTACTACAGAAGAGTCAAAGTTCAAAACCTCATGTGATCCACGGTTCACATATTTCTTATACAGAGGCCCGAAAGGGTCTCTTTTTTTATCTAAATAAAAATAAAAAT
>CEVS01198570.1_pt1 | contig 20490 bp, 25 predicted proteins | sample 361571 | NCBI WGS metagenome assembly CEVS01 (sample SAMEA2623850, study PRJEB7988) | marine metagenome | isolation source: saline water (ENVO:00002010), including | reverse complement strand
AATTCTTAGATTTAAGCCCAAAAAAATCATTTTGTTTGTCTAACTACCTCTGATAAAATAATTCCTACAGAAACGGACAAATTAAAAGAATCGTTTTTCCCATTCATTTTTATGCAAATTTCTTTTGCGTCATAAGATCTCCATTTGTCTGATAAGCCCTGATTCTCGGATCCAAAAGCAATAGCTATATTACCTGAGTAGTTGATATCTAAATAGTTTTCAGAATTTTTTGATACAATTGTATTGTACAAGTTAAATTTTTTTTTATTTAAAAATTCGATTGCCTCCTTTTTATTGGTTTTTATTATAGGTAAATTAAATACGCTTCCTACACTAGACCTAATTACATTAGAATTGTAAATATTAATTTTTGAATCAACTATAATAATTCCTGATACAGCCATTCCATCTGCAGTCCTCATTATAGCACCTAAATTTCCGGGCTTTTCGATATTTTCAACAATTAATACTATCGTTTTTTTTTTCAAAAAAATATCACCCAAAGAATAGCTTTTTTTGTCTGCAACAGCTATTACTTTAGAAGAAATGTTCCTGTATGTCAACAAATCAAATAATTTTTTATTTAAATAAAATATTTCTATCTTTTTACTTAAAAATATATCGAATTCAATTGGTATTTCTTTTCTGAAATAAATTTTTTTAATCTTAATATCAGAGCTAACTGCTAAAGCAATTTCTTTAACACCTTCAATAATGAATTCACTTTCCTTTTTATTAAATTTATTATTGGATAGTTTTTTGAGTCTTTTAAAGTGAGGATTCTGCAAACTTTTAATTATTTTCATTGAGAATAAATTTATTATTTCCATCAAATGTAAATAATAGTAGCTTTACAACATCATTGTACGAATTTATACCTTTTTTTTGTCCTTGTGTTTTCAAAAAAAGATCGAAAATACTTTTTTGTATTTTTTGAAAGCTATTCGCGTAGTATGTCCAAAAATTTGAAACAGTTGAAAGATCTTTTTTAACTTCATTATTTAAAGACGAATATACATCTTGGGCAAGATTTGGATTAATTTTATAGAGGTCGTAGTATAAATATCGAAAAGCAAAAAAACTAGCCGAATATTGAATTTCAATATTATCATTGTTGTATGCGTTCAAAAATCCAATAAAGTTTGCATCACTCTCAGACGCAAACCCTTGCTTATGAGCCAATTCATGATAAACAGTAACTGGGACTAGTATTTCTGGAATTCTAGAGTTAACATTTGCTTCATTGGTAAATGGATTATAATAGCCCTTAATTCCCATATAAGTTAAAATTAAACTCAAATTAGAATATTTAAACTTTTCATTTTCAGATTCAATCAAATTTTTATATAAAATTAAATAGTCGGTCTTATTTTTCTTTTTAGAATTTATTTCTTTTTTTAATTTATTACATTGGATAGAAAAGTATTTTGTTAAGTTTTCAATTTTTTTTTCACTGATTACAACCTCTTTTGAAATAGATCTTTCCAAAGGAGGTCTAAAATAGTTTAACCCCCACGATATATAAAAAAAATAGATAACAATTAAAGTTGAACTTATTATGAAATTAATTGATAGAGTATTTCTGAATAAATAAAATATTATACTGCATATAAAAGAACAATAAAGTATTTCACCAGTAGCAAAGTCAGTCAAATTAAAGAATAAGTTTTTAAAGAAACTCAATTTTTCATACAATAAGTTCGAATAGTAAGTATTTACTATGTTGGGGTTGTTTCTTAATAAAAAAAATGTTATTAAAAAGATTAAAAAAGCTAAAATGTTACCTATGATGATATTGTATTTATTATCTTCAATCTATAACCTCAACTATTTTGACCTCAAAAATGAGATTAGATTTTGGCGGTATCCCTCTAACACCTTTCTCCCCATAAGCTAGTTGATATGGTAAGAATAAAAACGCTTCGTCCCCTTCTTTTAAGAATGTTAAACCCTCTTTGAAACCTGATATCATTTGAGCTTCTGGACTGATATCACACAATATTGGAGTGTATCCTCCAGCCGATTTTTTCTGTTCATTTACTAAAAATAAATTTTCAGCAACTTCCAACATACTTGTATCTAATAAATTTCCATTTTCAAAATAAACTGCATAATGGGCTTTTGCCTTATTGGTAGAACTTATTTTAGGTCCATTTCCATTTTTAGTAATAATATAACTTAATCCTGAAGAGGTTTTTTTTACATTTTTTTTTAGATTATCAAATATCTCCAGGTTGTCAAGTCTTTTTATTTCTCTTTTTTCTTCAATTTCTACTTTATTCTTTTCTAAGTTTGTAAAATAATTGGTAAATATCTTAGAAGCATTAAAATTTTTAGCATCAGCACCTATTCTAATTATTTTAACATCAAGGATTGTATCATTTTGTTTTATAGAGTCAACAACATTTAATCCCTCAATAACTTTTCCAAATACAGTATGTTTTCCGTCTAACCATGGCGTTTCTTTATGAGTTATAAAAAATTGACTTCCATTTGTGTTTTTTCCAGCATTGGCCATCGATAAAATTCCTGCTCTGTCATGTTTTAAATCAGTTATTTCGTCATCAAATTTATAACCTGGACCACCGGAACCAGAAGCTGTTGGATCTCCAGCCTGTATCATAAAATCTTTAATAACTCTGTGAAAAATTATTCCGTTATAAAATTTTTTATTTACTAAATCGTCAGAAACAAATTTATTCTTGCCTTCTGCTAAAGAAACAAAATTTGCCACTGTGTTTGGTGTTTTATCTTCTGTAAGTTTCATTAAAATATCTCCTTTATTTGTTGACAATTTTGCATATAAACCTTCATCCAAGTGAGAAAATTTATTATTGCATTGAACAATAAAAAAAGAAATAACAAGCAAAATTTTCCTATGCATTTTTAAAATTTTAATTAATATTAATTTTTAACGAAATTAAGTCAATCTTAATAATAAGTGGCTGATTTGAAATAATTTTTTCACCATCACCTTGATATCCATAACATAAAAACGAAGGCATTAAAAATAATCCAGACTCTTCAGTCTTCAATTCCTTGATACCATATCTTAAAGCTGGGATTACCTCTTCTTGATCTACAACATATTTTATTGGTTCCAAATCATCATCTTTGTATATATCATTTCCATTTAAATCAAAAATATTATAGAAAAACTCGACTTCATTTCCTGTTTTCGGTTTTAATTTTTTTTCTGATGATTTCAATATTTTGAACCAAAACCCCTTCTTAGATTGAGTATAATTTGATTTCGAGTCTTTTTCAATTATTTTGATAAAACTCATTTCTTCCCTTTCATTAATTTTAATGTTTCGATTAGCCGACTTATTCAAAAAGCTTTTTTTGTATGAATTTATTGGTTCTCTTGACTCTGTTTGTTCACAACCCATGTATAAAAATATGTTTACTAGAAAAAAAAATTCTATTTTGTTCATACCCTGAGAAAATCTTTAATTGATGAAATAAATTTATTTTCTGTCTCTATGATAGAATTATTTGAAAAACCTCCAGAAGCATTTTTATGTCCCCCACCATTAAAATATTTTTTAGCAAATTTGTTTACATCAATTTTATTTTTTGATCGGAATGAAATTTTTATAATATTCTCAGCAGCATCTTCAATAAATATAACTGAAACAGAAATACCTTCAATTCGTAATCCAAAATTAACAAAACTCTCAGTATCCCCTTTTTTGAAATTATGTTTTGCTAGACTTTCTTTTGATAAAATTGTATAAGCAACTCCTAGCTTTTTAATCAGTTTTAAATTTTTTAACGCAACTGATAAAAGACGTGTTCTATCAAACGAAAAATTATCATAAATCTTTTCATGTATTTTTGTGTGATCAATCCCTTTTTTAAATAATTCAGAAATTATAGTATGTGTGTCACCTGAAGTTAATGGGTACCTAAACGAACCTGTATCTGTTAAAATACCTGAATAAATATATGTCGCAATTTCTTTGTCAATCAATTTATGATTAATCGATTTAATTACATTGTAGACAATTTCACAGGTAGAACCAATTTCAGGTTTTGACAAAAAAAGGCTTGAAAATTTTTCTGGAGATTCGTGATGGTCAATCATAATTATAGGCAAATTAATTTTCTCTAATTCGTTACTTAAAGTCCCTATCCTTTTTAAGGAATTAAAGTCCAAAGCAAAAATAATTTCAGATTTCGACAAATGTTTTTTTATTTTTTCAGGACTTTTCTCATATGAAACAACGTCATGATTCTTTATCATCCACTCTAGGTAATTTGGAGGCGAGTTTGGTAAAATAACCTTTGTGTTTTTTCCAAGTTTAATTAAAAAGCTAGAAAGAGCCATCGAAGATCCTAATGCATCCGCATCAGGGTTTTTGTGTGGTATAATTAAACATTTTGTTACACCTTCAAGAACTTTATTTAATTTTTGAGAAAAATCTAAATACATATTAACAAAGATACCAAAGACTTAAGATAATATTTTATAATCATTTTCAAATTAAACAGTTTTAAAAAATTTAATTCTTTAAATTTGAATAAAAATGAAAAATAATTTAACATTTACTATGATTAAGCCGGATGCCATGGAAAATGGTTATGCAGGGGACATTCTTTCCTTGATATTAAAATCTGGTTTTCATATATCTGCATTAAAATTAATTCATCTTACAAATCATCAAGCTGAAACATTTTATAATATTCATAGAAAAAAACCATTTTTCGAAGAACTAGTAATGTTTATTACAAGGAGTCCAATTATTGTTGCAGTACTTAAAAAAAACAATGCTGTTGAAGACTTCAGAAAATTAATTGGTTCAACCAATCCGGAAGATGCTGAAAAAGGAACTGTTAGGAATTTATTTGCAACCTCTATGGGTGAGAATGCCATACATGGATCTGACTCCGATGATAATGCTCAAATCGAATCTTCATTTTTTTTTACTAAAAATGAGATGTATTAGATAAAAATAATTTTTTTAATTTCATCACTTCCAACCTCTTTATTGAAATTGTCAATTATCTTATCCTTTCCATAAAAGAGTTCTTGTTTCAAGACGGATGAATTTATTTTTAAGTATAAAGTACTATTTTTTATATAAATATTTTCCGTGTATTGGCTGACATTTTTACCCATTACATTTGACCAAATTTTATTTAGAAAAACTTTCTTTAATCCTCCACTCAGCAATTTATTAGAAGTAATTTTTTGAATAATGCTTCTAACGGAATATGATTCTTTAAAACGAAATTTTTTCACTTAATTTATTTCAAATCTTTTATAATGGTATTCGAATTTATTATTAGAAACAATCAATTCTTTTGTTGTTAATTTTTTAATCATTTCTTTCCAATTATTCGTTTCAGAAATATAGTTTAAATAAATCAAACCATTAATTTTTATTATCTGAAAATTTATTTCATCTAATGATGAGGAAAAAGTTTTGTTGAAATTAGGCTTTAATTTTTTTTTTATACCGGTTGAGTCAGAATTAAAAACGTAATAATCAACAAGAGGAGATTTTCCTTTAAGATAAATTACTTCTTCTCCAGATGATACCGAGTAAATTTCCCAAAAACCCTCAATTGTTTTAACATCATCGATTGCATTTTTTTTACAATTTATAAATTGTAAGAAAATAAAAGATATTAAAAAACTAAATTTCTTCACTAATAATTTTAAACAATTTTATGGATTTTATATGAGAGATTGGTTGTTTGTATTGCATTTGAAACTCTTTTTTTGTCTGTATCTGTAATAAAAATTTGTCCAAAATATTTGTCTTCAATTAGTTGCATAATTAATTCCACTCGCTTCTGGTCTAATTTATCAAAAATGTCATCTAAAAGAACGATTGGTTGTATATCCAATTTTTTTTTCAAAAATTCGTATTGGGCTAATTTAAGAGATATAAGTAAGGATTTTTGTTGCCCTTGACTTCCAAATTTTTTAATTGGAGATCCATTTAATAAGAACTCTAGATCATCTTTATGAGGACCTTGAGTTGTAAATTGAAATAGCAAATCTCTTTCAAGTGATTTTTTAATTAAATCCCTATATCTTTCGTTATTAAGTTGACTTTTGAAATTAATTTCGACTGATTCTTTATTTTCTGAAATCAATAAATAATAGGATTTAAATATCTTTTTATAAACCTCAATAAACAATCTTCTTTTTTCATGAATTATATTTCCTAACTCTATGAGGTTTTCATCGTATATTTCTAAAATACCAGCATCTAATTTTGATTTTTTATAGTTCATTTTCAGCAAAGCATTTCTTTGCAACAAAATTTTTTTATAACTAATTAAATCTTTAAGAAATTTTTTATCAGTTTGGCCAATTATCCCGTCCATTAAATTTCTTCTATATATACTTCCTCCATAAATTATATCATTATCATGAGGAGATACCATTACTAGAGGAAATTGTCCAATGTGTTCAGAAATTTTTTTAAATAATTTTCCATTTCTTTTAAAGACCTTTGTTTCCCCTTTTTTATAACTAAAATTTAAGTTTTCTTGAGCATTATTTTTACTAAATATACCTTGAATCATGTAAAATTTACTACCAAATTTAATATTCGAGATAGATGAGGAATTAATAAAGCACTTTCCAAAACAAAGATGGTAAATTGAACTTAAAATATTTGATTTACCAACTCCATTATCTCCAACCATACAAACTATGTCCTCTTTAAAGAGAAAATTTTTTGAATCAATGTTTTTATAATTTGTTATTGAAAGTTCTTCTAATCTCATCTAAAAAGCAAATATAAAACCCACACTGAATTTATAACTTAAATAACAGAATATTATTTAGTCATTATCATTTATTGTTGAAGAATAAAGTTTAAATTTGCGGAATTATGGCAACTTACAATAAAAGAGGTGGAAAAAGATTTAATTCCAAGAGAAAGGGTTTAAACAAAGAAAACGCCGAGAGTACTACAGCAGAAGTTTTTGAAAGTCTTGATTCAGGAGCATCAAAGACAGAGAAATTTGTCTCTAAATATCAAAGTTTAATATTTTCTAGTTTGATTATAGTTACTATTTCTGTGTTTGTCTTCCTGGGTTATAAAACATTTATTCTTGAGCCAAAAAAAGAAGACGCTATAACTGAACTCAACCAAGCTCAATATTATTTTAACCTTGCATTAAATACTGAAGATCAGAACGAATTTTTTAATTACGCAATTAATGGTGGTGGTGGAAAATTTGGCTTTTTAGACATAATTCAAAACTACGAAAACACACCTTCATCAAATCTTGCAGTATTTAGTATAGGGATGTCTTATTTAAATTTGAAGCAATATGACAAAGTAATTGAATATTTAAAAGACTTTAATTCAGAAGATGTTTTGTTATCCTCAATTGCAAAAGGAGTATTAGGTGATGCTTATATTCAAATCGGTGATCAAAAAAAAGCTCTGTTAAGCTATGAAAAGGCTTCTAGTTTTAATGGAAATAGTTATACAACACCAAAATACTTGTATAAAGCTGGTCTGTTATCGATAAGATTAGGAGAAAAAAATAGTGCATCAGAGTATTTTAAAAAAATCAAAAATAATTTTCCTGATTCTAAAGAAGCGAAATTTATAGATATACAAATTGCAAAAACAGAATAAAAATATGAATTATTCTGGTATTAACATACCAAAAAAAGTAGATGAAAATACTTTTTCTTCAAGAAAAAAATATAAAATTTCATTGATAGTTTCTGAATGGAATAATCAAATTACCTCTAAACTTTTAGAAGGAGCTATTGAAACTCTTATCCATAATGGTATCCTTAATGAAAATATATTTATCACAAAAGTACCTGGCAGTTTTGAGTTAATTTTTGAGGCAAAAAAAAAATCAAAAGAATCAAAATTTGATTCAATAATTGTTATTGGATGCTTGATAAAAGGTGATACAAAACATTTTAAATATTTATGTAAGTCAGTTTCTTATGCTATTGCAAGAATTAATTTAAAATCCTTAATTCCTGTCATATTTTGTGTTTTAATGGATAATAATATTGAACAATCAAATGAAAGGTCGGGTGGTAAATTTGGAAATAAGGGTATTGATGCAGCGTATACATCAATAAAAATGATGGAATTGAATAAATCATAAATTTATATTTAATGTTTAAAAATTCTTTTTTCAAACTAAATAGAAATAGAAAATTTAATTATAAACCACGTTATCTCAAAGAAAAAAATCAACCAATAGATTATTCCATAGATTCAAGGATAAGAAGTAGTAGAGAGAATTTTATTACAAACAATAGAGGCAATTTTTGGAATCAAGAAAGGATAAGAAAAAGAATAAAAGAAAACCGTTCTTTTAATAAAGTTTTTATCACAATACTATTTTTACTTTTTTTTATATTTTTTTACATAATTGATTTTGATTTTTCAATTTTTATAAAATACTGATGAAAGATATAATTAAAATTCTTCCAGAAAATATTTCAAATCAAATTGCAGCCGGTGAAGTTGTTCAAAGACCAGCTTCATTAATTAAAGAGCTCGTTGAAAATTCAATTGATGCCTTATCAGACAGAATTCAGGTTTTTTTAAATGAATCTGGTAAAAAGACAATTAAAGTTGTTGATAATGGAATTGGAATGAGTCAAAATGATTTGATGAATTGTGTTCTTAGGCATGCGACTTCAAAAATCACCGAAACTAAAGACCTAATGAATATAAATTCTAAAGGGTTTAGAGGAGAAGCTCTTTCTTCAATTGCCGCAGTATCTCAATTAGAAATTGTAACTAGACGTAAAGTCGACAAGTTTGGGTATAAATTAAAAATTAAAGGAGGTAAAATCCAGTCAAATGAAAAGGTTGTTTCGCGTGTTGGAACTTATGTTTTAGTTAAAAATTTATTTTTTAATGTACCTGCTAGGAGAAATTTTTTAAAATCTGACTCAGTAGAATTAAGACATATAATTAACGAATTTCACAGAATATCAATTGCGCATTGTGATTTGAACATATCATTAAATCATAAAAGTTCAGAAATTTTCAATTTACACAAATCAAATATTCATGTCCGTATAAAAAACATTTTTGGAAAAAAAATTGAGGAAAATTTAATACCAATTAGAGAAAAAACATCTTTTGTAAAATTAAACGGATACATAATTAAGCCTGAAGCATCAAAAAAAACTAGAGGGATGCAATTTTTATTTGTTAATAACAGATTTATAAAAAATAATTTTCTTTTCCATGCTATAAATAAAGCATACGAAGGACTTTTACCTGAAAAAAATTATCCTGGCTTTTTCATTTTTTTAAGCGTTGACCCTGCATCAATAGATATTAATGTTCATCCAAACAAGATTGAGGTTAAATTCGAAGACGAACAAAGTTTATATTCAATAATTAATTCTACTATAAAGCATAGCTTGGGAATTTTTCAAGTTACACCAGCTATTGATTTTAATACAAAATCAAGCTTTGAAATACCTTATTCAAAAAGATCTGATCAGCCTATTCCACCTAAAATAGAGATTGATAAAAATTTCAATCCCTTTAAAGATCAAACTTCAAAATATCATTCCAAAATTTGGAATAAATCTGAAATTATTTACAAAGAAGTTGGTTCTTCAAATTTGTTCAATGCTGACTTAATAAATGAAATTATTAGTGATTATGGCAATAAGATTTTTCAAATTATGAATTCATATTTAGTTACTTCAACAAGAAATTCTCTAATAGTTATTGATCAAGAAAGAGCACATCAGAGAATTATTTATGAAAAATTAATGAAAAAAATCACCAATTCAGATATTTCAAGCCAGCAACTTATTTTTCCCTTAAATTTTGTTTTGACTGAAACCCAAAAATTGATTTATTTTGAATTAAAAAATACTCTTACAGAAATGGGTTTTAGATTAGAAATAGAGGGGAAACTTAATTTAAAGATTATTGGAATCCCAGAAATTTGTTCTGATAACCAAGCAAATAAAATTATTGAAGATTTATTCGATGAATTTGAAAATGACCCTAAAAAAAAATCTTTTAGCAATGGAGATTTAATTGCTATGTCCATTTCAAAGTCTACTTCAATAAAAAAAGGAAGTTTCTTGGAAAAAGAGGAGCAAAAAAACATTGTAAACAACTTATTTAACTGCAAAGAACACCTATTGTCTCCATTTCAAAAAAAAATATTTTATACAATTACAAAACCAGAATTACAAAATAAATTTTTATAATGTCTAGAATCACTGATACTGTAAAGCATTTACTAATAATCAATGGAATAATTTTTTTAGCCACATCATTGTATGGTAATAAATTATATGACTTATTGGCCCTACATTATTATAATAATCCATTATTTCAAATTTGGCAGCCTATAACACATATGTTTTTACACGGAAATTTTAGCCACATATTATTTAACATGATTGGTTTGTGGATGTTCGGTTCTCCACTAGAACAGTTATGGGGTAGAAATAAATTTATTTTTTTTTATATCTCTTCTGGACTTGGAGCCTCGGCTTTACAAATGCTTTATAGTTACTATGATTTTAATTCTATTTTTGAAATTTTAATAAATAATGGCTTTAATTCAGAAGAAATTTTAAATACAATAAAAACAAGAAGATATAATACAAATTGGTTGAGTCACATTTCAGAAAAACAATTAAATCATCTAAATGAAAGTTATAATTTATCTATGGTTGGAGCCTCTGGTGCTTTGTATGGAGTTCTAGTGGCTTTTGCATTCTTGTTTCCTAACACTTCTCTCTTTTTAATATTTATTCCAATTCCAATTAAAGCAAAGTATTTCGTACCTATTTTAATCATGGGAGATTTATTTTTTGGTGTTTCAAATTCTTTTTCAATTGGTCCTATTGCACATTTTGCTCACATAGGTGGAGCATTAACGGGTTTAGCTATGATGATATATTGGAAGAAAAATCAATTTAACAAAAATAGATGGGATTTATGAGTAAGTATGATAACCTTTTAATCAACTTTGGTAAGTTAAATGTTGCAGAAAAAATAATTCTAGTTAATATCATTCTTTTTGTTCTGCCCCTAGTCGTATTTATTTTTATTTATTTATTTAAAATCCCTGAACTAAACCTTTATTATTATTTTGAATTATTACCAAATATTGGTGATTTATTATTTAGGCCATGGTCTTTGATAACTTATGGTTTTATTCATGCAAGTGTTGGACATTTATTTTGGAATATGATTTTATTTTATTTTTTCTCAACACTTTTTCTAAATCTATTTAAAGAAGATGACTTAGTCACTCTATTTTGTTTAGGAATTATTGTAGGGGGTTTATTATTTGTTTTTAGTTACTCTTTTTTTCCTGTATTTGGTGGAGTTAATTCTTCTCTGATAGGTTCGTCTGCAGGAGTAATTTCGGTTGTAATTTTTATGTGTACCTATTCCCCAAATTCAACAATAAGAATATTTTTTTTTAATGTTAAATTAATTTATGTTGGGATAGCTCTAGTGATTTTTGATTTAGCTCAATTACCTATTTCAAACTCTGGAGGCCATATTGCACATTTAGGAGGTGCTTTAATCGGTTTTTTTGCTGGTTCTAAGATGAAAAATGGGGAAAATATTTTTAATTATTTTAAGAAAACTATTTCTCACAAAAAATTTACTAGCCAAAAACAAAAACTTAAAAATGAAAATTTTAAAAAAAATAATCAACAAAAAATAGACCGTATTTTAGATAAAATCAATGAATCTGGATATGATAGTCTCACTAATGAAGAAAAAAGAACTTTAAATGAAGCAAGTAAGGATTAAATAATTTAATATTACCAATATGAACTTTATTGAGAAATTCTTGATTTTTTTAAATGTTTTACTTTTAATAATCCAACTTTCTTTGATGGGTACATTTGAAACACCTTTAAAGGGTAATTTCTTCAATTTATTTGTTCCCATAATTATAGTTTTCAACCTATTCTTTTTTTTCTATTGGTTATTTAATTTTAAATGGCCTTTTTTATTATTTATATTAACTTTCTTAGTTGGATATAATGAATGGAATTTATTTTATAAGTTCCCCAATACTTCGTTAAGAAAAAGTGGCTCTACCTTTTCTGTTATGAGTTATAATGTAAGACTATTTAATAAGTATAGGTGGATAGACAATCCAAATATTTCTAGTGAAATAGAAAAATTAATAACTGAAGAGAACCCTGATATAATATGTTTTCAAGAATATTCAACTCTGAACGCACCTAAATTAAAAAACTATAAATTTAGATTCATCTATCCTAGCCCATCAAATGGTGAAAAGTCAACTGTCGCAATTTTTTCAAAATTAAAAATTAAAGGTAAGGGATTTATTGACTTCAATAATTCATCTAATTGTGGAATTTATATTGATATTGCATTCCGAAATCAAGATTTGAGAGTTTATAATCTTCATCTTGAGTCATTTAAACTTGATCGATTTGACAGCATCACCAATTCAAGTTTTTCTAAAAATTTTAAATTAAAGTTTGATGAAGTTAGCAGAATACAAATTGAGCAAATTGATTATTTTAAAAAAATTGATAAGTTTAATGATAATCCATCAATTATTGCTGTTGATTTAAACAATACTCAGTTTTCTGAAACTTACAAGATTTTATCCCAAAAAAAAAATGACGCCTTCCATACAGCTGGATCAGGTTTAGGTGAGACCTACAATTACTCATTTATTCCGTTAAGAATTGATTTTCTTTTTTCAGATAAAAAGTTAAAAATCAATAATTTTAAAGCAATAAGAAAAAGTCTCTCAGATCATTATCCAATAATCAGCTACTATGGGTTTGACTAAACTCTTTGTTAATTAGATAATTTATTGACTTTGGTCCCATATTAAATATTAAATCCAATATGCTCAAATTAGGAATAAATTTAAATTTTGACATAAAAACTTGATTGTATTGAGGGACATCATAATAAAAGTATTTTTTAATATTCATTAGTTTTTTATCATACTTTTCATGTGCAATTTTTCTATTTGAAATTTTAATTTTTTTTTTAAGCCCTAAAATTCGATTAATGTGCGAGATAATATTAATATTTAAAGAATACAATAATTTTTCATTATTAAAAAAAACTTCATAAAAGCCTTCTTCATAAAACTCAAAAAAAGGTGATGATCTGTATGCATTTTGTATAGATTTCCAATGCTTAACTTTCCAGTTTTGAGTATTATCTATATTTACGTTTTGGTCATTTAAAATTTCATTTTCTTTTTTGTTGTGCTTTATTGGTATAATTAGTTTTTGTGGTCCATTTGTACTCATTATGATGCATCTATTTCTGCTTGTTTGCTTTTGATATTTCATGGATAGATTATAGATTACATTAGAGTTTACAATATGCCAATAATATATTATTGATGGTAAATAAGATGGGACAAGATGAATCAATTCTTATTTTTTTTTCTTTTTTTAAAAATATAATTTAAAACCTGCCAAATGAAAATCATAAATAAAAATGGCAGCAAAAAGGAATATGGTTTTCCCTCTCCTTTTACAGTTGTCATTATTCTATTCCATCGTATTTTCCAATTTATAATTCCTTTATTAAAATTATCAACGCTAAACCAAATGAAAACAGGTTTGCCAACGATGTGATCTTCAGGTACAAAACCCCAGAACCTACTATCCTCCGAACTATGTCTATTATCTCCCATCATCCAATAATAGTCCTGTTTAAAAGTATATGACGATGTTTCATTTCCATTTATGCTATATATATCACCTACTTTTTTTATAGAATTTAATTCGTAATCTTGGATAATTTTTTTGTAAAGAGGGTAATTTTCATTATTTATCATTATTGTTTCACCTGCTTTTGGAATAGAAATAGGACCAAAGTTGTCCTCATTCCAATTAAACTTTAGATTATTTGGAAAAAAACTTTCGTTGTAGGATTTTTTGTTATTGATTTTTCTAACTATGCTGTCAAAGATATTTTTGTTTCTAATTCTGTTGGCTTCACTTAAAGTTAGATTAACTTGTTTCTTTCTTTCAATTATCTCTTTAATTTCAATATATGGTTCTCTTTGCTTTACCTCTCTTATTATTTTATTTGGAAGACCTTCATAAGAAGTAAGTACCCTAAAGTCTTTTAGGTTGTTAGAGACATTACCTAATATATATTTTGAAATTTTTTTATACGAGTTTTGAGTAATATTTTCGATTCTATAAAGTCTATTAAATCCTTTTACATTAGCATCGAGAAGTGTTTTGGACGAAACTCCTTTAGCGTTGTAAATAAAGTGATTATATTGTATTCTTGCCCTATCAGGTAAAACATTTAATTTACCGTTAATATAAACTAAGCCATCAATTATTTCAAGACTATCTCCCGGTAACCCCAAACAACGTTTAACATAATTTGATTTTTTATCTATTGGTTTTCTAACACCTTTTTCCTTAACAAAAAATTTTCTAACGGTGTCTGCAGGCCAATTAAAAACTACAATTTCATTTCGCTTTACATTTTGAAAACCAGGAAGCCTCATATATGGAAGTTGGGGAAAGTTTAGATATGATTTAATTTTAAATACCGGTAGAGTATCGTGCATCATAGGTAATGAAAGAGTAGTCATTGGAATTCTAGCTCCGTAGTGAAATTTACTTACAAATAAAAAATCACCAATTAAAAGGGTTTTTTCCAGTGATCCTGTAGGTATAATAAATGGTTGGATTATATAATTGTGAAAAATTGTAGCAGCTACAATTGCAAATAATATCGAGTTAATCCAGTCTCCAAATGAGGTTGAAGTTTCTTTATGTTTTAAATCAGAATACCTAACCTCCTTTGAATAATTCAAAATATATATAAGAAACCCAAGTGAAATAATAACCAAAAAACTCGTTAAAAAATTACTATACTTCTTTACATAACTATACAATTTGATTTGATTTTTATCTTCAAAACTCCTAAAAGTTTCAACCCAAATAACAGGAAACATTATTAAGTTTATTACAGGAATAAATAATAAAAGAACCCACCAGGTGGGCCTTCTAATTATTTTTAGTAAAACCACGCCATTATAAATAGGTATTAAAGCCTCCCAAGGTTTTCTTCCTGCCAAAGTGTACAATTTCCATGTACCTAAAAAGTGTATTATTTGAATTAAAATAAATAAAATAAACCACTGAATTAATGTCATATTTTTTAATTAAAAACCTAAAATATCATCCATTTTGAAAATTCCCTTTTTATTTATAATCCATTTGGCAGCAATTATTGATCCTTTTGCAAAAGCATCTCTTGAAAAGGCTTCATGTTGAATATTAATTTTATCAAACTCAGATTCAAATGATATATTATGAATACCTATTTTTTTATTTTTTCTATTTGAAATCATTGATATGCTATTAGAATTTTTATTTGTTGTCCAATTTTTAAATGAATTATTCTTCTTAATTATGTCGTCTGCTAGATTTAATGCTGTTCCGCTTGGAGAATCTAACTTGTCTTTATGATGAGTTTCCTCGATAGAAATTTTATATGGACTATCATACTTATTCATTAAAGTTGCTAAATATTGATTTACTTTGAAAAAAATATTTACGCCGAAACTAAAATTGGATGAATAAATAAAAGCAGTTTCTTTTTTCTCACAGTAATTCTTAACTAAATTAAAATCATCCAACCAACCAGTGGTTCCACAAACAACAGGCACTTTGTAGTCAAAAGACTTAAGAATATTTTTAACAGCTGCAGATGGGACACAAAAATTAATTGAAACATCCGCTTTTGACAAATCCCCTTCTTGCCCTTCTTTGTCAATTATACATACGATTTCTATATTTTCTTTAACTGCAATTTTTTCAATAGTTCTACCCATTTTTCCATAACCAATTATAGCAATTTTCATATTTAAAATTTTAAGTTTAAGTTAATACCAGCTACTGGGAGAGAATTTAATTCTATTTGATCTAAATAAGGTTTAATCGTTAGTTTTGATTCAACATTAAATTGCAATAGGTGTGCACCAACATTGGCATCTAAAACATTTAAAAGGTATGTGCCAACAAACCACAAAATTGACAAGTCCCTATAATTTTTATGAAAATTCATTCCTTCAATGAGCTGGTCATTAAATAATATTTTACGTGTGTATTCATCACTGTAGTCTCCTCTAATTCTTTGTTTATATGCGTTTCTGTAAGTATTCATCTCATTTGTTTGGTAAATAAAATAGTATGCAGAAACTGTTAAACCACCATAAATAAATGGGATTGTCCAATATCTTTTAGTATAAATTTGTCCAAGACCCGGAATTACAGCGGAATAAAATGCTGCTTTTGAAGGTGTAAGAGGATCTTTAATCAGGCTCTGTTTTTTTTCATACTTACTGTAACTTTCACCCTTTGATTGGCTATGCACAATATTTAAAAACAAAAAAAATATCAAAAAAAATAGTTTAATCTTCACTTTTTAAACATTTTTTTCAATTTCAACAATTCCGATTTTGATTTAAAGTATATTTTTAAAAATCCTTTGTGGTTTCCTAATGAAATAATTTGAGTTTTTAATCCTACCAAATTAGAAATATATTCCTCTTCCTCAAGAAAATTGTTTATTTTTTTTGATATTTTTTTGGGTGTTTTATTTTCTTTGATTTTCTTAACAATAATCTCTGTTTTTCTAACACTCAATTCTTTTCTAATTATTTCTTTATAAATTTTCAATTGAATTTTTTTATCCTCAATATTTATTATGCTTCTTCCGTGTCCCATCGACAAAAAGCCGTCCCTAATCCCAGTTTGAATAATTGGATCAAGTTTTAACAACCTTATATAATTAGATATTGTAGATCTTTTTTTCCCTAATTTTTTACTTAATTGCTCTTGAGTAAGAGACACTTCATCAATCAATCTTTTGAGGGAAAGGGCTATTTCAATAGGATCAAGGTCTTTCCTCTGTATATTTTCAACTAGAGCAATTTCTAGCATTTCCTCATCATTTGAATTTTTTATAAATGAAGGAATAGTTTTTAATCCTATTTTTTTTGATGCTCTTAGTCTCCTTTCACCAGCTATTAATTGGAATTTATTGTCTTCTATTTTTCTAACTGTAATTGGCTGAACTATACCTATATTCTTGATTGATTCTGCTAATTCTGCTATATTTTCATCATTAAAATTACTTCTTGGTTGATATGGATTTGTAGTAATTTGTTTTATTGGGATTGCAACAACGCCGACTTTAATTTTTTCTTCACTTGGGTTAGTGTCAACCGAATAGGAATCAGAATTATTTAAAAGAACAGAAAGCCCTCTTCCTAAAGCCGATTTTTTTTTTGATTTATTCATGATTTGTTTTATTTAAAATTTCTTGAGCTAAACTTAAATAATTTTTAGCCCCTTTACTAGTTGAGTCATATTCAATGATGTTTTCCCCATAACTTGGGGCTTCACCTAATCTTACATTTCTTTGAATAATTGTCTTAAAAACCATTTTCCCAAAATGTTTTTTAACTTCTTCCACTACAGTATTTGATAGCCTAAGTCTTAAATCATACATTGTTAGAAGTAAGCCCTCAATATCAAGATTAGGATTATGTAATTTTTGAATACTTTTTATAGTATTTAAAAGTTTACCTAAACCTTCTAATGCAAAATATTCACATTGAATTGGAATAATAACTGAATTTGAAGCAGTCAAAGCATTCAGGGTTATAAGACCCAAAGATGGGGGACAGTCTATCAAAATGAAATCAAAATTATTTGATATTTCATCTAGTGATTTTTTCAAAATAAATTCTCGTTTCTTCTTATTTACTAGCTCTATTTCAACAGCTACTAGGTCTATGTGGGAAGGAATTAATTTTAATTTGTTTATTGACGTTTTATAGATAATATTGTCAAATTCTGTCTTATTATCAAATAATTCATAAGTTCCTATTTTTTTTTGTGAAGAATCAAAGCCTAGTCCAGAAGTTGTATTAGCTTGTGGGTCAGCATCGATTAGCAGTACTTTTTTTTCAAGAATAGCAAGGGCGGATGAAAGATTAATGGAAGTTGTTGTTTTTCCGACACCACCTTTTTGATTCGCGATTGCAATTATTTTTGCCATAATATTTTTTAAAAATAGTATTAATTAAAGGGCAAAAAAAGGGAATCTGAAAAGGTTTTTTAACAAAATATTAAATAACTTAAATTTGCGTCATTCTATAATGATAATTGTTTCGTTGTCTTTTTTATGCATGTATTTTTCACGTGCAAATTTTTCCAAGCTGTCAATATTATTTAAATCTAAAATTAACTTATTGTCTTTTTCAATTTCACTTTCCAAAAATATTTTTCTTTCATTTAAATTATCAATTTCTTTACTCAATTCTAAATGAACTAACAATGAATGAGTATCTAAAAAAATCATCCATATAAGAAAAAACACACTAATTACTAGATAAGCAAATAAGTATGAGTTTTTTAGTTTTAGTTTTCTAAAGTTCATTTTAATTATCGCTTAATAGAGGTAACAATTTCTTCTGTAATTAGTTCGTTAGTCGAGTTTCCCCAAGAATTTAAAATGTAGTTAACTACATCGGAAATTTCCTCATCATCTAGACCTTGAGATACCATTATTGAATTATATTTTTCGCCATTAACAGTAATTGGTCCTTTAAGACCATACTTGATTGAAGAAATAGTTTGATTAATATCTTTCAGAAAATCTGATTTAGCCAATGGAGGATAAATTCCCTTAATCCCTTTTCCATCTTCTAAATGGCATTGAACACAAAAATCATTATATATCTCTTGCCCATCTAATAAGCTTTCTTGAATCGGTTTTTTCGAAAATAAATTAAAAGAAATATTTAAAAATAGAACTAAATAAATTATTAAAAAAAATTTCATTTTTAATTAGGAATTATTTTAATGATTCCTTTTCCTTCAACTGCCAAATACAAGTATCCGTCGGGCCCTTCTTTAACATTTCTTACTCTTCCTATCGATTCAAGAATTTTTTCTCTTTTTACAACTTTTTCATTTTTTATTTCCAATCTCTCTAGATACTCAAATTTTAACGAACCAACAAAAAGATTGTTTTTCCATTTTGGATATAAATTAGATGTTGAGAATGCCATTCCAGATGGAGCAATTGAAGGAACCCAGTAATATAATGGTTGTTCCATTCCATCCATAGAAGTTTTATCAGTAATAATGGTTCCACTATAATTTATTCCATAGGTAATTATTGGCCACCCATAATTTTTTCCGGGTTTAATAATATTTATTTCATCTCCACCTTTTGGACCATGTTCATTGGTCCATATTTTTTTTGTGTTTTTGTTAAATACCATTCCTTGTGGATTTCTGTGCCCATAACTATAAATTGCTTTTCTAACATTTTCTCTACCTGTGAATGGATTGTCGTTAGGGATACTACCATCTAAGTTTAACCTATAAACTTTACCTCCATCTCTTGAAATATCCTGTGGGTTAACATCTCTGTTTCCTCTATCTCCTATTGTAAAATAGAGATAATTATTATTATCAAAAACAATTCTTGAACCCCAGTGTTGACCTTTTTTTGTATTAAAATCTCCTTTGTAAATCATTTTCACATCCTTTAACTCTAAATCTTTTAAAGTTGCTTTGTATAATGCAGTATGTCCGCCTTTTGCTTTTCTTTTGCCACTTTGGGGCAGAAAGGAATATTTTTTTTGTATGGATCTAAGTTTGTTTTTTAGCTTTTTTTCTTCTTCATATAAATTTTTGTCATTAGAAATTTCAATTTCTTTTATTTTACCACTTAATTCTGAAATTTGATTTAAGTCACTTTCGTCTTTTATGTCAGGATAATAGTTTACGTCTAAAAAAAGTTGAAATTTCTCAATGGGATCAAACCCATTTTCTAATTCATCTTTAAAAGTTTCGATAAAATCTTTCAGTGTCTCATTAAAGACAAAAGGATATTCTTTTCTGATTAATTCAATCCCTTTCTGAATTAGTTTATTATTAATTAAATTTTCATTTGAAATGGAATTGTTTATGAGAGAAATGTTATTATAAGTGTCAATTTCTGAACTCATAGTAAAATAAATCTCTTTTGTTTTTTTATAATTTGGCGAGATAGCAATATCTAAAAGGCCTCCCTGACCCCTTACATAAACTGGTGGTAAACCTCTAACCTTTTTTTTTCTTCCGTTTTTGATTCTGTATAAAATTCCACTTTTTTCTGTTACCAATAAATCATTTTCATTGATAAAACTCATTCCCCAAGGAATATCTAAACTATCTACGATTATTTCATAAGTATAATTCGTTTTAGCTGGAGTTGAAATCTTTGGAGTATTTTCTTGAGCATTACAACCTAGAGCAGTTGTTATTAAAGCAATTGTAAAAAATATTTTCTTCAATTTTTTTTATTTAAAATTACAAAAAACTTTGTATTGAGAATAATTAAAAATTGTGATTAAAAAAACTCTTTTAGGTTTATGATTAAAATAATAAGTCGGGATGACAGGATTTGAACCTGCGACCCCACGCACCCCATG
>CEVS01023824.1_pt1 | contig 20512 bp, 22 predicted proteins | sample 361571 | NCBI WGS metagenome assembly CEVS01 (sample SAMEA2623850, study PRJEB7988) | marine metagenome | isolation source: saline water (ENVO:00002010), including | reverse complement strand
TTCAGAAATAGATCTTTAAATCTAAGATAAATTAACTTAATACAACTTCAGTAATCGCTTACAATTAGCTAATGCCAACATATTCAAAAACAATAACCGTTAAAGAAGATATCAAAACTTGCTTTGACTTTGTTGCAGATTTTAGAAATTTAAATAAGTGGAATCCTCATGATGAGGCTGAGCTTATTACAAAAGAGCCTTTGCGTGAAGGAAGTATTTTTAAGGTTAATACAGAATTCAACAACAGAAAAATGTTGCTTAAGTATGAAGTTATAGAATGGGGGGAACCATTAAGGGCATCACTAAAAACAGAAACCAAAGGGTTTGACATAATCGATACACTTTTTTTCTCAGCAACTTCAAAAGGAACTGAAATAACTTACTCAGTAAATATAAAGTACAAAGGATTGTATATGATTCTTGGGCTATTTTTAGGTGGAGTATTTAAGAAGCTTATGGATAATATTTATAATCTTGAAGAAATCCTTGGTACTCCGTAAATTAACATGGTGCTCTTTAGTATTCCTTTTATTGGTGAGTTGCCAAGGTAGTGGGGATTCAATAATGGAGTCATCCGAAGGTGTGTTTCCAAGCATTCAGGGAAATAATTTAAATAAGCAAAGTAAAACTGTTCCTGATGATTTTGTTGATAAAGATTTAATAGTTATTGTCGCATTTCAGCAATGGCATCAAGCAATCGTGGATGAAACGATAGAATCTTTAGAAGAAAATGGTATTGGAGATACTCATAATATAATTGAAGTACCAACCATTCAAAAAACATCTAAATTAAGTGAAATTTATCTCGATGGAATAATGAGAGCAGGAATTAGAGATGATAGAATCAGAAATAGAACCATAACTGCTTACATTAATAAAGAAGAATTCAAAGATGTATTAGGAATTCCAGATGAACAAACTATATATTGGTATCTGATTAAAAAAGGAACCAGTGTTATTCAAAAAAAGGGATACGGAGTTATTTCAGAGGAAGAGATATTTGAAATAAAAGAGCTAACTAATTAGAAATAAATTTTGCTTACAGCTCTACGGAACAGTCTTTTACTTGAGCCTAGATGTAACTTACTGCTAAATAAAGTACAATCAATCCGACCAATAACATAGAACCATTGATCATGCCTTTGATTGCGGCACTTAAATTTGGAACGTAGCTATGTAGAAAGATAATTAATCCTGCAACGACTAATAGGCCAACCTCTAGAGTCCAATTAGATGAATCCTCGATTGAAATAATTATAAAGATTCCCGATACGAGTGCCAATGAATATGATATCCATGACAACTTTGTAAAAACAATTCTTAACGTATTAGTTGTATTCTTAGTTGGATCAATATTACCTAACTTAGGTGCAAACATGGCCCAAGTGACCATAGAACCGAGCCAAATTGAGAGTCCTAATATATGTAGAAAAAATATTGTGTTTGTCATATTTCTATATTACAAAAAAGAAAAAGATATCGATAAATGACTATTATTAAAACATGGCAAAGTTTTATTTTTATTATGCAGCAATGAATGCTGGGAAAAGTACAAACCTCCTTCAGTCTGCTCACAACTATGAAGAGCGTTATATGAAAACTATTATCTTCACACCGAAACTTGATGATAGATATGGAGTAGGGAAAGTTGCATCAAGAATTGGTTTAGATCGAGAAGCAGAAATCTTTGAAGGTGAAGATGATCTTTATGTATGGACAGCACATGAACATCAAAGAGAAAAGTTAGCCTGTGTTTTAGTAGATGAAGCCCAATTTTTAACCCCTAAACAAGTTCTGCAGTTGACACTAATTGTAGATAAGCTCAAAATACCAGTCTTATGTTACGGATTAAGAACAGACTTCAGAGGAGAACCGTTTCCTGGGAGTATGTATTTAATGGCGTGGGCTGATGAGCTAGTAGAGTTAAAAACTATATGTAAATCCGGTAAAAAAGCAACTTTCAATGCAAGATTAGATGAAGATGGAAATAGAGTCACTGAGGGAGACCAAGTGTCTATAGGGCTAAATTATGAAGCTCAAGCACGAGATATATTTGAATTAGAGAAAGTATCACCTATTAATTATGAAATTCCAGAAGCTAATTAGAAATTTCTAACGGCGGCTCAGGACGTGTTGCCAACCAAACACAAAGAATTACTCCACTCAATCCAAATATTAAATCACCGACTGTAGAAAATACTAGATAGATTGTTAATGTGTAACTTGGGATAATGCTTAATATTGCAAATTTCTTTGCCTTTCTTGATAGGCCTTTGTATTTCTGCCAGTTTAATATCATTGGACCAAATATTTTGTGATTTTCTATCCAATATGTAAACCTTGTAGAGCATTTAGAAAATGCCCATGCTGCAATCAATATGAAAACAGTTGTTGGCAAACCAGGAATGATAATTCCTATATATCCCAGTGAAAGAGAGAGAACAGCTATCGTAAAAAAAATGGGTTTGTGAATTTTTAAAAATAGTTTTGGAAAAAATTTATTGAGAATGATAAATAAAAATATCCCCGCTCCGACGTAAGCAAATATTTGAAATGGTAGGTTTTCTAAATAAGTTTTAATCAACGTAAATATAACTAGCTGGCTACAAATATGCGGTCAGCTACGTATTGATCTAAACCGAAATGACGCTTATTCTGAATTTTTACAGTTATAGAGTACTCACTAGAATCTGAAACCATTATTTCAGTTCCTGGAACTATATTGTGTTCTTGAAGGAATTCAATAATTTTACAATCTTTCTTTAGGTCTTCTGTTATCTTTTCAACAGAATATGGCCTATTAATTTTTGCATCGGCAAGACTGTGCATTTCTTTTTTTGAGTAAAGAGAATACGGAATTGGATTTCCAAATGGACCAGTCGTAGGATTTTTTAATAGCTTTAACATAGCATCTTCAGTGCAAGTACTAAGCACATTTTCCCATTTTTGACTTTCTTCATATACTTTGTCCCATGGAAGATTGAGTACTTCAGACAAAAATCTCTCAGTAATCCTATGGCGGCGAGAAATTGTTTTTGCTAAAAACATCCCTTTATCTGTTAGTTCAAGTTCATCCTGTATTTTGATAAGACCACTATTTTGCATTCGACCAGTTACTTGAGAAACGTTAGCACGACTTACATCCAGCCATTCTGCTACACGTGTTTGCTTAACATCCATTCCTACCTCATTAAGATGGAAAATTGCCTCTGCATGTGAGTAAAAAGAATTAGGAAATTTATCTATTTCATCTTGATTAAGAAGTTTTTTACCTAGATTGTTAATTTCCATAATATAATGTTAACAGGTGTTAACATTTTATAGTGTTAAATTTTCTTATATTACTGGACAGCCAACTACCGCTGTTAGAGCTATAAATAAAACCCAAATTACTGGTTCAAATTTACCGACAATTTTTGGATTTTTTTCCAACAGATTTTTTTCCATTATGATGTTTTACTAAATGTCTTAAAGAATTTAGGAGCGATCCTTCCTCCATTGCGAACTACCCACATGAAGAAAAACATTAAATAAGCAAATGGACATAACATATATTGATTATACCTTATTTTTGAAAATTAAATAAATTATTTAACCTGAGCTTTTATTTTTGTACCAACATGAATTTTGTTGTCTTTAATCTCAACTTCGAATGTTTCTACGGGTTTCTTAACAAGCCCGTCAAGCGCCTCACCTGTACAAATATCAAACTTACCATAGTGCCAAGGACAAACTACAGTACAATCTTCAAAATTAATATCTCCCTCGGTTAATGGCCCTCTTGCATGAGTGCATCTATTATTTATCGCATAAATTTTGCCATCTATATTAAAAACTCCAACTTGTTTGCCCTCTAAATAAACTACCTTAGTTTTACCTGGTAAAAGCTCTTCAATAGAACAAACTTCCATCCAGACTTCTCTCTCCGTTCCAGGCAAAATTTCTTCAGCAATTTTCGGACCACCGAGAGAATCAAGAACTTCATCTAACCTTAAATTCATACATGAAAATAATGGTGTGTCCTGAAGAGTGTACATACTTACATTTGTTTCTCTCAAGTCTTGAACCGTATCTAAGAAATCACTAGGTTCATCTGTTTCAAAAGCGACTACAAATTCATAATCATCAAGACCGAAAGAATATGTTGTATTTAATCTTACAGATGGATATTTTCTACCAACTTCTATATGCTCATCCATTAAGTTTTGCCTAGCTGATTGTGACAACTGATACCAATCTCTTGTTTTAATAAAAGGATATACAAAAAGCCATTTTGACTCTGATGGATCTATTACTAACCTCTCTTCGTCAGATTCTTCTACTCCATCAATTCTTATTTCATAAATAGATCGTTTTGTTTGTGAGAGATATGAATAGTCTAGTTTTAGATATGCTCCCATAGAGGTGTTCATGATAGAAGCAGCTAATTCTTGAAAAATTTCAGGTTTTTCAGCAATCTGCCATAAAAGAAATTCAGTATCAGCTCGTGTTCCCATAGTGCTATAAGGCCTGAGCAACATTCTTCTGTTGAAACTTTTTATAGTATCTAGAAGCTCTAATTTTTGATTAGCTTTTTCAACGTCGGGCAATTTTCTCCATGAGGGATCAACGCTATAAAAAGCAAATCTTACATACTGCCTTTTTGTTAATTTAGATGCTCTATCTTCATTACTGTTTTTATTTTCTGGTTTCAAAATACTCCATAAAGATTATTATAATTTTCAATCTTACTTAACTGAAATCTATTTATAGATTAGCTACTACTTAATCTTCTAAATGCTGTTCTAACAGCGTCTAAGGTAGTTTTAATATCTGATTCTGAGTGAGAAGAAGACATAAAATTTGCCTCAAATTGACTTGGTGGTAAATAAACACCTAGATCAATCATCTCTTTATGAAACTTACCAAATAATTCAGTATTAGCAAACTTTTTAGCAGTATCATAATCTACAATGTTGTCATCGGGTGACTTTAAGAAGTAAAAACCAAACATTGTGCCTTTGTACTTGACTTGGATAGGTATGCTGTATTCTTTTGCAATTAACTCAATGCCCATAACTAGATCATGGACTTTTTTTTCAGTTTTTTCAAATATACCCTCTTTATTCCAAGATCTAAGAGTCTCGTATCCAGCAGTCATTGCTAAAGGATTCCCACTCAGTGTTCCTGCTTGGTACATATCCCCACTGGGTGAAACTTCTTTCATTATCTCTTTTCTACCACCATAGGCCCCGACTGGCAGGCCCCCACCGATAACCTTTCCGAGACACGTTATATCTGGAGAGATATTCCATAATTTTTGGGCACCTTCTGGAGAGGCTCTAAAACCTGTCATTACCTCGTCAAATATAAGAAGTGAATTATTAATATGACATAATTCCTCCAGCTGTTTTAGAAAATTTTCTTCTGGTAATACAAATCCCATATTTGCCGCAATTGGCTCTATGATAACCCCTGCAATCTCATCAGGATTATTGCCGAATAGTTTGATAACTGAGTCGATATCATTATATTCTGCAATTAATGAATCTGAAATTGTATTTTGTGGGACACCAGGGGAATTGGGCAAGTTTAAAGTAGCCACTCCACTTCCTGCCTCTATTAAAAACATATCCGCATGTCCGTGATAATTACCAGCAAATTTTATGATTTTTGTTTTTTTTGTATATGCCCTTGCTAGTCTTAGTGCACTCATACAAGCCTCTGTTCCGCTGTTAACGAAGCGGATCATCTCAATACTTTCTATCTTATCAATTATTAATTTAGCTAACTTATTCTCAATTTCTGTTGGGGCACCGTAACTAGTGCCTTTAGTAACTACTTCGTGTAATGAATTAACCACATCTGGATGACTGTGACCTAATACAAGTGGGCCCCAACTTAATACATAATCTATATATTTATTTTCATCTACATCATAAAGATAAGCTCCAGAACCCCTATTGATAACAATTGGATCACCTTCTACGCTTTTGAAAGCTCTTACTGGACTATTGACTCCACCAGGTAAGAGATTCAATGCTTCTTGGAATATACTTCGTGATTTTTTATAACTTTTCATTTTTCTTTATATCTATTTCAATTTCATCGACAGCTCTTTTTGCAGAATTAATTGTATCTGGCATACCTATACCATGATAAGCATTTCCTGAAAGTTTAATGTTTGAGGGTAGGCTATTCTCGATATTTGATATCAAAGTTAAATGATCAACATCATATTGTGGATAAGAATTAATCCATTTTTTTAAATAAGATCTCAATGGATTAGTTTTAATACGTAAAACTTCTTTTACGTCTTCTAGAACTATTTCAAGTATTGCAGCATCGTTTTCTTTTAAAATCTCTCTAGTATTCGGACCTCCAAAAAATGCCCTAATTAATACTTTTCCCTCATCAACTCTTCCCTCCCATTTATAACTTGAGAATTGTATTCCATCAATATTTTTATTACTTACTCCGGGTACAACTACTCCATGTGAATTAATATTTTGAGATATATCATTTTCATTAAAAACAAACGAAACACACCCAACACTTTCGTATCTAATCCGTCCTAATAAGTCTGAAATATTCTCGTTGTAATTTTTAAGTAACTCTGAGCTGGTATTTGCTTGTGTTGCTAATATCAAATATTGAAAATTAAGTGAGCTACCATCTTTAAGTTTTATAGTTTTATCATTGTGTATCTCAGTTACTTCAGATTCTAGAATAAGCTTTCCTTTCAGACTTTTAACTAATGTATTAATAAGAGTGTCCATTCCTTGATGAAGTGAAGCAAACCCTTTCTCATAAGATGCTTGCTCTTTTTGCATCTTGTTAGTTTTCCGCATACCTCTAATTAAACTGCCATATTCTTTTTCTAATTTTTTAAACTGTGGAAATGTAGAAAGAATACTCTGAGTAGACATTTTAGAATTATATACACCACCTAATATTGGTTCTGCAATATTAACTAACGCTTCTCGTCCAAATCTTCTTGTAACAAAACTTTCAACCGACTCATCATTATCAATATTTTTTTTAGGTATAACAATGTCTAAAAGTAATCTTAATCTTCCTCTTAGTGACATTATTGAAGAAAAAAGAAATGGGGAAATTTTGCTAGGAATAAGTAATCTGAGACCATCTGGAAGAGGGATTAATTTATTATTGAGATAGATATAAATTCTTTCATTAGTTTTATTGACAAAAATTAATTCATCATCAATATTTAAATCTCTTACTAAGTCTAATGCCCAGGGTTTTCTGGTTATAAAGGAATCTGGTCCATACTCAATTATGCTTTCGCCTTCGTGGTGAGACTCAATAAGTCCCCCAAATCTCTTAGAAGACTCAATAAGTGTGTAAGGTATATTTTTCTTTTGAAGATACCAAGCTGAACTCAGTCCTGCTAAACCACCGCCAATTATTAGTACTTTTGATTCATTCTCTTGAGCTTGTGACATTTTTAGTTGTTATCTGTGTATTCATGTACAAAATCTACTAATCTTTTAACATTTTCAACAGGTGTTTTTTGTAGTACCCCGTGACCTAAGTTAAATATGAACCCATCTCTATCCCTCATCGAGTCAAGAATTTTTTTTGTTTTACTCTCTATTTCTTCCCAAGGGGAGAACAATGTTGCAGGATCTAAATTACCTTGGATTGAGACATCATTACCAAGTATTTTCGAAGCTTTTTCTATATCTATTCGCCAATCAACCCCAATGACATCCCCGCCTGCTTCTTTGATATCTGGCAACATTCCATTTGTGTTTGTCCCAAAATGGATTAAAGGCACGTCTGCAGTTTTTGCTATCTCTAAAGTCATTTTGCTGTAGGGTTGTACATACTCTCTATAATCTTCAGGAGACAACTCCCCGACCCAACTATCGAACATTTGTAAGGCCTGTGCGCCTGCTTCAGCTTGTGAAAGAAGATAATTTCCTGAAAATTTTGCGAGCTTTTCCATTAAGGAATGCCAAGAATTTTTATCACTGTGCATCATTCCTTTAAGATTTAGTCGATTTTTGCTAGCACCTCCTTCAATTGCATAACTGGCAAGAGTAAACGGTGCTCCACTAAACCCAATTAATGGAATATTTTTTTCATCTAGCTCTTTTCTAACTAATTTTATTGCATCGAGAGTAAAACCTAATGCCTCATGAGGAGATGGTGATAAAAGAGCATCTACATCTGATTTATTTCTGATTGGATTATGGATAACAGGACCCTCTCCGTTTATAAACTCTAGTTCGAGACCCATTGCTTCGAGTGGAGGAAGTATGTCTGCAAATATTATCGCAGCATCCAAATTAAATGCATTTATAGGCTGCATAGTGACTTCAGTAGCTAATTCTGGTGTTTTAATAATATCTAGAATTCCATAGCTTTTGCGTAACTCTTGGTATTCAGACATATATCTTCCAGCTTGTCTCATTAGCCATACTGGAACTTTGTCAACTTTTTGACCTTTTGCAGCATTGATAAATCGCTGTTGTTTAATTTCGCTTTCCATTTTAAGTATCCCCATTTTGGTTTAAAGTTCGACTTATTTCTCTAGCAAAGTAAGTAATAATTAAATCAGCTCCTGATCTTTTTATGCTTAATAAACTCTCCAGAATAGCTTTTTCTAAGTCAATCAAATTATTAGCTGCAGCATTATGTATCATGCTGTACTCTCCGCTGACTTGATACGCACAGATAGGTAATTCAAAATTATCTCTTAATTCCCTAATCACATCTTGGTAAAACATAGACGGTTTAACCATGATTATATCCACACCGTCGTCTATGTCTCTTTTAACTTTTTTAACTGCCTCTCTTCTATTTGACGAATCCATTTGATATTGACTTCTATCTCCAAAAGATGGTGAACTGTCAGCTGCATCTCTAAATGGTTCATATAGGGAGCTTTTGTATTTAACTGAGTAATTCATTATGGCTACCTTTTCAAATCCATTTATGTCAAGGTGGGTCCTAATAGAGCCTACTGTTCCATCTATCATTCCAGATGGAGCAATAATATCTGCTCCAGCTTTTGCATGAACTAAAGCTGCATCATTTAATATCTTTAGCGTTTCTTTGTTTAAAAGATATCCTTCTTCAAAATTTGGTTGATAAAATTCATTTTCAGACATATTAATAATGCCACAGTGACCATGATCTGTGTACTCACAAAAACAGAGATCACTTATAACAATCATTTCAGGAAACTTATTTTTGATAAGTTTTATTGCACTAGGAACTATCCCGTTATCACTGAAATTATCAGAGCCTAAAAAGTCTTTTTTTTCCGGAATACCAAATAGAATTACAGAAGAAATCCCATGCTGTTGTAGATCAAGTATTTCATCCTCTAATTTATCGAGTGATATTTGATACTGATTAGGCATTGATTTAATTGGAATTTTTTTGTTTTCACCAAAACATACGAAAATTGGAGCTATAAAATTTTCAACACTTAGTGTAGTTTCCTTAAACATTCTTCTAATTTCAGGATTCAACCTTAATCTTCTAGAAGTTAAGGATGTTACTGGATTTTCATATTCTTTTTCTTCACTCACTAGATGCCTCAATAAAGTAATCTCTTAATAAATTTACAGTATCAATTAGTGTAGATTTGTCTGGCTTAAAGACAAAATTAAAGCCCTCTTTTAATGCCTCATTATAAGCTGTTTCACCCATACAAAAAACTGGAGTGTTTTTGGAATCTTCAGGATAGGTCCTTTTTACAAAGTTAGTCACAGTGCTTCCACTCGTAAAAATAACAGCATCAACAGTATTTTCCTTTAACATTTTTGGTACATTCTCTCCTCCGGTACCAACCTTGAGGTCATAGGCAATTATTTTTTTTACCAATATATCTTTTTCTTGTAAATTGTTAACTATTGAGTTGTCAGCAATTTTTGACTGAGGGACCAAGATTTTTTCTTCTGGCATTATGGGTAATTCATCTGTAAAACTTTTTACATTAAAAATCTTCGGTGTAAATACATGTTCAACATCAAATATATTAATTAGCATTTTTTTGGTTTCAGGACCGATAGCTCCAACTTTTATTTTCTTCCAATCAATATCCATTTGATTTTCTAAGATTATTTCATTTAATACTTGTATCGTATTTCTACTAGTAAACAGAATCCAATCATAAGTATTTAAATTTGTGAGCTCTCCATACAGACTATCTTTGTAGCTTGAAGAATCAATTTCTATACATGGGAACTCAACTGGATTCATTCCCAACTGAGTTATCATTTCTGAAATATCTAAGATTTGATTTTTGCTTCTAGTGATAACTACGTTGTTCATTTTAAATTTTTGCAATTATATTTTCTGCACCTTTTATTAATGCATCTTTTGCTAATTCTTTCCCTAAAGCCTCTGCAAATACTGATTTTTCTTTCTCTGGTATCGCTATTGATATTTTTGATACATCTACAACATCTTTTCCGTCTAAAGAAACCACCCTAGCGTTGATAGTAAGGTGTTCATTTTCTATTTCACAATATGCACCAACTGGTAGTGAACAACCACCTCCGAGATACTGTAGAAAGCTCCTTTCTACTGTTGTGGTTATTGACGTAAGTTCGTCGTTCAATTTACTAAATATGCTTCGACTCTCTTCCAGGCACTGAACCGCTATAGCTCCCTGTCCAGGAGCTGGAACTAATTGTTTAGTTGTAAAAATTTCATCTATATATTCAGATAAATTTAGCCTATCAACACCTGCTTTTGCCAGAATTACAGCATCATATTTTGTTGAATTATCAAAAACTTTTTCGATACGTGTTGGAACATTTCCACGAATATCTACAACCTCTATGTCATTTCTTAAGGATTTCATTTGTGAAGATCTTCTAAGACTAGAAGTACCAATTTTAGAATTATTTTCAAGCTCACTAAAACTGCACCTATCTCTTGTAATCAGTACATCTTCAACAGATGCTCTTTTAAGGACTGCCCCCAAAATTAAATTATCTTTATTTTCAGTTGGTAAGTCTTTTAAGCTATGTACTGCGCAGTCTATATCCTTATTAATTAACTCTCTTTCTAATTCCTCAGTAAAGACCCCTTTGCCACCTATTTCTGGTAGTGATTGTTTTAAGTTCTCATCTCCTTTTGTAGAAATCTTGACAATTTCAATAAGAGCCTCTGGATATATTTCTTTTAGGGATGTTGCGACTAAGTTGGATTGCCAAAGAGAAAGTTTACTTTTACGGCTGCCAATGCGAATTCTCTGCATGTGGATTTCCTTTGTTTGTTAAGTTATTTTTTCTTTCTCCAGATAAGCAATTTCAGTATTTAACCGCTTACAGATCTCATCAGCATAAGGTGCTGTTTGAAGGTGGGTTTTAGTTGAAGAAATTTCTTGAGTTGGCTTATGTAACACCTCATTCATAATTTTCAAAGCCATTACCTTACTTGTCTCTTTTCCTAAAAAACCATCATACTTTTTTTCAACTAAAGATTGGACTTCTGAACGAAATTTAGTGATGTACGGTACGCTATCACGTTCCGTAACCCATTTTGTAAATTTGTTGGTTTCTTGTTCTATAATTAGATTTACTTCAGGGATACATGCTTCTCTCGCGGCAAAATTATTACTTACAATTATTTCCAGTGAATCTAAATCATATAATGAGATGCCATTTATATCAACAACCTCTGTTTTGACATTACGCGGTAAACCTAGGTCTATTATAAACTTTTCTTTTGTGCTTCTATTAAAGAATTTTTTTGTGAATAATGCTTTATCCAAAGACATTGCCGTAAAAATTACATCTGCCGTATTAATTTTATCTTCTAGTTCAGACCATTTAAAGGCTTGAACGCCATACTTGTCTCCAATTTCTAATGCATTTTTATAGGTTCTATTTAAAATTGAAAGATTTGTTAATTCCAGCTTATGTAGTGCATATAAACTTTGTTCTGCCATTTCGCCTGCCCCGATAACAAGGACGTTTGGATCTTTAATTTTTGTAACTTCAAGCATTAGCTGAACTGCAGCATGGCTTAGGCTAGTTGTGTTCTGACTAATTTCAGTTTCAGTTCGTGCTCTTTTTCCTGCTCGAAGAGATGCCTCGAATAATCTGTGAATGAATGTCCCAGACGTCCCAGCCTCTATTGCAACTTCAAGAGCATTTTGTACTTGGCCTAAAATCTGGTCCTCTCCAACTATCATTGAGTCTAAACCAGAAGCTACTTCCATAAGGTGCCTATAAGCATCGTCTTCATCGTTAGAATATAAGATTTTAGAAATGTATCTTATTTTTGAAAGACTGTTTGAGTTGACTAAGAAGTGGTCAGTTAAAAACTTTACTATCTCTACTTTTGCATTGATAGTGTTGTTTACTTTGGCATAGATTTCAAAACGATTACAGGTAGACAGTATTGCGATCTCCTCAATATATTTTGAATCCTGTTTTATTTTTTTAAGTATGCTTGGAAGAGATTCAGCACTTGTATAAAATTTTTCCCGTAACCCTATAGGTACAGTTTTGTGACTAAGACCTGTTGATATTATTGACACTATTTCATACTCCAGTTACTACTTTACAACAATCTATAGGGCAAATATCGTGATTGGGACCTCTTTTGCCCAAAGTTTTCCTTTCAGGATTTTCTGTCATTCTTTCCTTAATAAGATCAATGATCATTTCCACAAATGGCTTTGATACTCCTACAGTTGGGACTCTTTCCATTTTCATATTAAGTTCTTCTGCTTTTTCTACGGCTTCAGTATCTAAATCATAAAGAACTTCCATATGGTCGCTAATAAACCCAATAGGGACTATGAGTAAGTTATTAGTTCCCTCACTTGAGATTGTTTCCATATAATCAATAATATCTGGTTCGAGCCAAGGTATTCGTGGTGATCCACTTCGACTTTGGTAGACCATATCATAGTTTGAGTGGTTTATTTCATCGGTAATAATTCTGCAAGTTTCATTCAATTGGACTTCATAATCACTACTTTCAGCTTGAGAATCTGGAATACTATGAGCTGTGAAAGCAATTTTTACATTCTTCTGATCTTTAGCATCCCATTTAGATAACGATTCTTTGATGCTGGTAATTGTTGACTCAATGAAACCTGGATGGTTATAAAAAACTCGAATTTTGTCTACTTCAGGAGCTCCAGCCCCAACTTTTTCTTGTGCATTAACAATATCTTCTCGATATTGTCTGCACCCGCTGTAACAACTATATCCACTTGTTACAAAGCAAACTGCTCTCTTAACTCCGTCATCTTTCATTTTTTGCATGGTGTCTGCAATATAAGGATCCCAATTCCTGTTTCCAAAATAAACGGGTAAATTTATGTTTTGATGGGCTAATTCTTTTTCTATTTCTTGAATGAGGGCTATGTTTTGATCAGTAATAGGACTTTTGCCTCCAAAGTGAAAATAATGTTCTCCAACTTCAGCTAAACGTTCTTTTGGAATGCCTCTTCCCTCGGTCACATTTTCTAAAAAAGGAATTACATCCTCATTTTTTTCAGGACCTCCAAAACTCATAAATAATATAGCATCATATTCCCTTTGGGAATCATCAAACTTAGGTGAATCTTTGGTAGTAGCGCCTTTAACAGTCATGGTTTAATTTTAATATCGTATGTTAATAATCATTAATCGTAACCAAGTAAAAAATTATTTTTTCGTATCTTTAGATTGCTTATTTCTCAGCCAGGTTAATAACAATGCAGGAACTAGGAACCAGAGTGCTTCGTCCCATCCTCCTTGATGTAGAAAGGTTGGGGGTGGAATAAATTTAATAAGCATTATAAATAATTTTCTATAACCCAACGAGAGATATTTATCAATACGTTAGGAAATATTCCTAATAAAATTGTCACTCCTGCAAGCATGCCTATGGATACTCTATCACTAAGTTTAAGGGCAATCTTTGAAACAGCTTCATCTGGTTTATCAATAGCTGAGACCCATATAGGTTTTAGATAAAAGTAGAATCCTGCAACGGTAGATATCATTAAAGTAAACACTAGAATATATTTTTCGTAAGACCATAAATTAGTTATCAGAATAAACTTTGAAACGAATCCACTAGTTAGTGGGAGACCAGCTAATCCAAGCATGAAAATACTAAAACAAACTGTAATAAATTTGTTTTCCACAAATAGACCTGATAAATTGTCCATTGAAAAATCAGATGATAGTTCTCCTGTTATTACTGAAAAAATAAGAAAAATACCTGTTAATTGTATCAAGTATGCAGCAAGATAGAACAACGAAGCACTAGTTCCGTTGATACCAGACGTCATCCCAGAGAGAATGAATCCTGACTGCACAACTCCGCTGTAGGCAATAAGTCTTTTCATGTCGGTTTGAACAGTCGCAAAAAGAGATCCAGCAAAAATTGATAAAACTACTATTGCCGAGAAGAATAACTCAAATTTATCCATAGTTAAACCTAGGGAAACTACACAAAGCCTCGCAAGAACAACAAAAGAGGCTGCTTTTGCCGTAGAAGCCATAAACCCAACATATCCAGTAGGAGAGCCTTGGTAAACGTCTGGCGCCCAAGATTGAAAAGGTGCCGCGGCTACTTTAAATAATAATCCAATTATCAAAAATAAAATTCCAATAAGAGTGGTTAATGGTATATTCTCTTGGCCAATAAAAGAAAAAGCGATAGTTGTTTCATACACTCCAGTTATAGATAGTGATACATACATTAAAGAAATGCCGTAAACAAGAACGCATGAAGCTAGTGAACCTAAAAGAAAATATTTCAGAGATGCTTCGTTACTAAGAAGGCTACCCTTGTTAATCCCAGCTAAGGCATATAAACTAATCGAACCAATTTCTAGACCAATGAATAACATCATAAAATTTTCTGAATCGACCATAAGCATAAATCCTGCTGTGCTCATGAGAGTAAGGATTATTGCCTCTGTCGTCTTCTCTTTAAGTTCGAAAGATGAATTCCATATTGGATAAAAATTAAATAATAAAACTAGACCCAGTAGGACATTCCCAAAAAGAGAGAATTCATCAAGAAGTATTTTTTCAGAAAAATATGACGATGCTCCGTCTGTAAAAAATAGTCCAAATTTTAAGAAAATAGTAAATAAAGTAGCAACAATTCCAGTAATTGTTACAATTTTTTTTGTAGTATCAGAAGTATTAATCGTTATTGTGCAAAATAATAATACAAGAGCGGTAGCAACAAGACTTAATGTTGGTCCGATAACAACCCAATTTAACCCTATAATTTCTGAAATTGTACTCAATTTAAACCTCCGCTGAAAAGCTGAACTAAATCTGAAATCTTTTGTGCATCATTAAGTACATAACTCTCAATAAAAGCTGGATAAATTCCAATGATCAACATTAATACCAGTAAAGGAACTACTGAAGCAAGCTCTCTAGTATTCAAGTCTGACAAGTTTCTATTCTCTTCATTTTGAATTTCACCAGTAAACATTCTTTGATAGGCCCACAACATGTAAATTGCTGCCAAGATAACACCGAGGGCAGAGATTGCTGATAACAATTTAAATGTACTAAAGCTTCCCATTAGGATCATAAATTCTCCGACAAAACCATTCAACCCCGGTAGTCCAATAGAAGCAAAAGAAGTAAATAGAAAGATTGCTGCATATTTAGGCATTGTAATTTTAACTCCGCCAAAATCAGAAATTCGTCTTGTATGTCGTCTTTCGTAAATGAATCCCACAAGCATAAAAAGGGCTCCTGAGGTTATGCCATGATTAATCATTTGAATAATTGCTCCCTCTAGACTTAAAAGATTTCCAGCACTAATACCAAGCATGACAAAACCCATGTGACTAATGGATGAATATGCAATTAATTTTTTTATGTCTATTTGCGCTATGGCCACTACAGCTCCATAGATTATTCCAATAACGGACAGTACTGCGATTATAAATCTGTATTCCAAATATCCTTCAGTAAATAGCGGTATAGAAACTCTAAGTATGCCGTAAGCCCCTACTTTTAAAAGTACTCCTGCAAGCAATATACTTCCAGCAGTGGGTGCTTCAACGTGTGCATCAGGAAGCCAAGTATGGAGAGGAAATAGAGGAACTTTTACGAGAAATCCAAAAGTAAACAGTAAAAACAATGCTTTAGACTGCTCGGCACTAAAGCTGATATTTGATAAGGTTACAAAATCCAATGCAAGTGTTCCAGTTTGAGAATAACTAATTACCCCTGTGTATACAGTTCCTATAAAAATAAATATTGAACCAAAAACTGTATAAATAATAAATTTTATCGTTGCATACCTTCTATTCTCTCCACCCCAGATTCCCATTAAGAAATACATAGGGATTAAAATTGCTTCAAAAAATATAAATAAAGAAAGTAAATCACCACTTAAAAATACACCATTCACTGCAGAGTGAAGTATTAATATAGATCCTACAAAGCCTTTACTACTCGAATATTTTTCAGTCACAGATAAAAATGATAACAAAACTAATATTGATGTTAGTGACAGTAAAAGATGTGACATTCCAGAAAAGCCCAAATTAACTTTTATTCCGTAAGAACTTATCCAGTCAATAGAGTCAAATTCTTGATACGCACTTTTACTGTTTATATTAGAAAATAGATACATCGAAATACTAAAAGGTATTACAGATAGGAATATGGCAAGGGGCTGAAAAAGTTCTGAACGTTGTTTAGGCATAAGAAAAACTATTAGAGCACCAATTAATGGGAAGAGAATTAAAGTATAAATTAAGCCTGTCAATTTAACATCCATGGAGTAGCAATAAAAAGTCCTATAAGTAAAAGCATAAAGAGTCCAAAATAGACAACATAAGATCGGACGAGTCCAGTTTGAGATTTTGAGACTCTTTTTGAAGAATTATAAAAAATACTCGATGTCTTATTAACTAACCCATCAATCATAAGTCCATCAACAACAACTGCTGTTTTTCTTGATGCTAGTTTCAAGCCCCTTACAAAAATAAGATCTCCCAATTTATTTAGATAAAGAGTATTTGCCGATAATAATTTCAATTCTTTTTTTAAAGGTACCTTAACTTTAAAATAAGAAAGTATATCTACGATATATATCAAATAAGCAAGCAATAGGCCAGTGAAGCCAGCTCCTATTGAGATTACTGCAAGAATAATTAATGATATTCCTTCAGGTAAATGAGTAATGTCTACGGAATGAAGTGTTTCGTGTAGAACTTTTTCAACTCCATGAAAAAATGGGGTATTAATAAAGCCTATAAAAATAGAAAATAGGCCTAATAAGATTAATGGTCTTAACATTGTTTTTGGAGCTTCTGACACCTGAGTTACATCATTTTGTGTTTCCTTATGAAAGATTAACAACCAGTGTCTTCCCATATAAAAAGCAGTCATAAATGCAGCAAGTAAAGATAATGCCCAGAATCCGTAGTAAATTCCTCCATTCGCAAACGTTGAAGCTAGTATTTCATCTTTTGACCAAAACCCTGCCAAGGGTGGTATTCCTGAAATTGCTAGTGTGCCTATTCCCATCATTGCAGCTGTGACTGGCATTCTTGTTTTAAGGTTTCCCATTTTGTGAATGTTTTGTTCGTGATGCATTTCATGAATTACTGCACCAGCACCTAAAAATAATAAAGCTTTAAAGAAAGCATGGGTTACTAAATGGAATATTGCAGCAACATAAGCTCCTGAGCCTATAGCAATAAACATAAAGCCAAGCTGTGAAATAGTTGAGTAAGCTAGTACTTTTTTAATATCGTCTTGGTTTATTGCGGAAAATGCAGCAATCAAGGCCGTTAGAAGTCCTGTTGTTATTACAATGATTTTTCCAATTTCTGAAAACTGTAAAATTGGTGAAATTCTAACAAGCATAAAGACTCCTGCTGTAACCATTGTTGCAGCATGAATTAAAGCACTTGCTGGAGTTGGGCCTTCCATTGCATCTGGCAACCAGCTAAATAGTGGAAATTGTGCAGATTTTCCAAATGCCCCAACAATAAAACAGATGACTATAAGATCAAGGCTTTGCTCATTTCCAGCTAGCACTTCATCAAAAACTTTTTCATAATTAAAAGTTCCAAAAATACTTAAAACCAACATCAACCCTACAAGAAATCCGAAATCTCCAATACGATTGAGAATAAAGGCTTTATTTCCAGCCTTGGCTGCAGATTGTTTTTTTGACCAAAAAGAAATAAGAAGATAAGAACTCAATCCAACTAATTCCCATCCAAAAAACATTACTAAAAAGTTTCCTGACATTACAAGTAAAAGCATCGAAAATACAAAAACATTAAAATAAATAAAATACTTTGAATAATGTTCGTCTTGGCTCATATATGAGGTAGAGAAAATCTGAATGACTACCGATAAGCCCGTCACTAATACCATCATTATCCCTGAGAGGCCATCTAGAGTAAACTCGAATAGTATTTCTGGGGAAGTTAACCATGTAAAAAATGTGAAATGGATTGGTTCAAATTTTTCCATAGTTAGCAACACAAACATTCCAGAAGCAATAGTGAAAGATAAGAGAGCTGAATTTATTGTTAAGAAATTAATGAGAGTTTCATTAATAAATTTATCAACTAATTTAATACCTAGAGCAGTCAACAGAGGCAATAAAACAATTGCTAATAGTAAAATTTCCATTTCTAACCTCGTGATGCTCTTAACAAGTCGACGGAAGCTGATGATTGTTTTTTAAAAATTGAAACAATGATTGCAAGACCTACCACTACTTCTGCGGCAGCAACCACCAGTACAAAGAAAACAGAAATCTGCCCCTCTATTGTTCCAAAATGTCTGGAGGCTGTTATAAATGTTAGGTTTACTGAGTTAAGCATTAGTTCAATACACATGAACATAATGAGAGCATTTTTTCTTATCATCATCCCGATGAAGCCAATTGAAAAAAGAATTGCGGCTAGAGTTAAATACCAGTCTGTTGATACTTCTATCATAATTTTTTTCTTGGTTTTGTATCATAAGCTAAAGCAATTGCTGCTGCAGTAGCTACGATTAGTAATATCGAGATAATTTCAAATGGTAAAATCCACTCAGTGAATAAACTTCCAGCAATAAGATCGGGTGTCCCCTCTAGGGTGTAGTCGACTGCCGGAAACCAAAGATCCCATTTAAGTCCAGATTTAATTACAACATATGAGACAATGCCACCCAATATTAAAAGAGTCCCAGAAACTAAAAAAGTTTGACCTTTGATTTCCTCTCTAGTTTGCTCAGGTTTATCTACTCCAATCATCATTATTACAAATAAAAATAGCGTCATTACAGCTCCTGCATAAACAAGCATTTGTACCATCGCAACAAATGTTGCATTCAGGGTTATATAGATTATTGCAAGTGAAGCAAGTGTTAAAACTAATCCCATTGCATTATGAACCGGATTTTTTGCAAATATTACTATCAAAGCACCTAAAATTACCAATCCTGCTGGAACTGCAAATAAAACTATATCTAACACTTTTTACTCTTCTTCCATTGTTTGACCTTTTTCTGGTTCTCTCTCTCCATAGCCAAGTGAATTAGTCCAGCCAATTACATTTTCGAAATCTGGATTTCCATTAGGGGCTGTTGCCCTCATCCATCCATCAATTTTAGTTAGTTCTTCTGGATTAGTTAATTTAGTTTGTTCTTCATGGGTATTGGCAGAACCATCTTCTTTAACAAGTAAGACAGACTTGTCGAATACTGCCTCGGATCGATCTGCAACACTCATCTCAAAAAGAGAGGTCATTGTGATTGCCTCAGTTGGGCAAGCTTCCACACATAAACCACAATAAATACATCTCAACATATTTATTTCATAAATAAAGCCATACCTCTCACCTGGGCTGACGGGGTTTTCTTCTGGATTATCTTCTCCTCTAACATAGATACATTGCGCAGGACATGCTCCAGCACAAAGTTCACATCCAATACACTTTTCCATACCATCTTCATATTTATTAAGAACGTGTCTACCGTGAAAACGTTGCGGCTTTTCTCTGAATTCTTTAGGATATTTGTCAGTTACAGATTTTTTAAATAGTTCTTTAAATGTTACTTTAAGTCCTTTTAGTAAGTCATAACCGCTGCTCATTTTTTTAACTCCATGGTAAACCAAACTCCCTAACTCCAAGAACTATTGAGGATAATAAAAGCCAAACAAGTGAGATTGGGATAAGTCTTTTCCATCCTAATTCCATTAACTGGTCATATCTTAATCTAGGCAAAGTGGCTCTAATCCATACATATATGAAGAGTAAAGAAAAAGTTTTTACTCCAAGCCAAACAGCTGGCATAAAAGCAGAAATAAATGGAGGTAAAATTCCTGAAAAGGTTGGGCCCAGCCATCCACCTAAAAAGAATGTGGCTGTAATAGCACACATATTAAACATATTTATGTACTCAGCTAAAAAGAACATTGCAAAGCGAAAACCAGAATACTCTGTATGAAACCCGCCTACTAATTCTTGTTCAGCCTCAACTAAGTCGAACGGTGCTCTGTTCACTTCAGCTACAGAAGCTACAAAAAATATAGCAAATGCCACAAA
>CEVS01025642.1_pt1 | contig 20618 bp, 22 predicted proteins | sample 361571 | NCBI WGS metagenome assembly CEVS01 (sample SAMEA2623850, study PRJEB7988) | marine metagenome | isolation source: saline water (ENVO:00002010), including | reverse complement strand
TTTTTTCTTAAACGAATAGATTCCGGAGTCACCTCAACAAGCTCATCGTCTTCAATAAATTCCAAAGCTTGCTCAAGAGTATGTTTTATGTGAGGGACAAGAATTAAATTTTCATCTGTTCCAGCCGCCCTTATGTTTGTCAATTGTTTTGCCTTGGTGGGATTGACTGGCAGATCATTATCTCTTGAATGAAGACCAACAATTTGACCAACATATACTTCTTGACCATGGCCTAAAAATAATTTTCCACGATTTTGTAGATTAAATAGGGCATAAGCAAGAGTCTTTCCTGCTGTCATTGCGTACATAACACCATTAGTTCTCTTCGCAATCTCTCCAGTCTTAACTGGACCGTAGTGATCAAAAACACTTGTCATGATTCCAGTGCCGCTAGTAATTGTTAAAAAATGAGACCTAAAACCAATAATGCCTCTCGATGGAGCCATAAACTCAAGTTTTACCCGTCCTTTTCCATCAGGCTCCATATTTTTAAGTTCAGCCTTTCTTGGCCCAAGCTCCTCAATTACAGATCCTTGATGCACATCCTCAACATCAATAACAATCTGTTCATATGGTTCATGAATTTCATCACCAACTTCTTTTTGTATAACTTGTGGTTTAGATATAGCAAGCTCAAAACCTTCTCTGCGCATTGTCTCAATTAAAACTGATAAATGAAGTTCTCCACGGCCAGAAACTATAAACTTATCAGGACTATCTCCCTGGACAACTCGTAAGGCCACATTTGAAATTAGTTCTTTTTCTAGTCGTTCTTTAATATTTCTAGAAGTAACAAATTTTCCTTCTCTTCCAGCAAAAGGAGAATCATTTACTTGAAAAGTCATGCTCACCGTTGGCTCATCCACTGAAAGGGGAGGGAGAGCTGCAACATGCATCGGATCGCATATAGTGTCTGAAATATTCAGCTTATCAATACCAGTAATACATACTATTGAACCAGCATCAGCTTCAGAAACTTCTACTCTTTCTAGTCCTTCATAACCCATAACCTGAAGAACTTTGCCTTTTTTTGTTTTACCTTCTCTATCTATTATAGCTACTTGGTCATTTGGTTTTATAGAACCCTGTTTAATTCTTCCTATACCAATAACACCGACATAACTGTTGCTATCAAGAGCACTTATTTGTAATTGCAAAGGGCCGTCTTTTTTAACTTCTGGAGCAGGCACCTTGTCGAGTATCATTTCAATCAAAGGGGTCATATCTTCAGTCATTTGATCAGCTTCTAAGCCTGAGATGCCTTCTATTGCTGATGCATAAATAACTGGAAAGTCTAGTTGTTCGTCAGTTCCACCCAGACGGTCAAATAAATCAAAAACCTGATCTAACACCCAGTCAGGCCTCGCATCAGGACGATCTACTTTATTAATAACCACAATTGGCTTTAAGCCTTTTTCAAAAGCCTTTTGGGTAACAAATCGTGTTTGTGGCATTGGCCCATCTACTGCATCAACTAGAAGAAGGACCGAATCGACCATTGAAAGAGCTCTTTCCACCTCCCCACCAAAATCAGCATGACCAGGAGTATCTACTATATTAATAAGATGATCTTTCCAATTAATAGAAGTATTTTTAGCAGTGATCGTTATTCCTCTTTCTTTTTCTTGATCGTTTGAATCCATTATTCTTTCAGAATCCATATTTTTTCTGTCCAAAGTTCCGGATTGCTGAAGAAGCTTATCTACCAGTGTTGTTTTTCCATGGTCAACATGGGCAATGATTGCAATATTTCTAAGATTATTTATGTCCATGTTATTAGTGTTTTAAAAAAGTGGGGATTATAATCTTAAAATGAAAAAAATAATGCTTTTACTTACTTTTGTTGTATCAACCAATGTATCTTCTGATTTAAAAACTGGTCTTGAGCAACAAATTACGTCATTAATGCAGAAAGTAATTGAGTGGCGTCATGATATTCATAAATACCCAGAGTTAAGCAATAGAGAGTTTAGAACAGCTAAGAAAGTTGAAAATCATTTAGTATCTCTTGGCATTGAAGTTGAGACCGGAATTGCTTACACAGGTGTTGTTGGTTTGATTAAAGGCGCCATGCCGGGACCAACAATAGCTTTGAGAGCAGATATGGACGCTTTGCCGGTAATTGAAAAAACAGGCTTGCCCTTTGCCTCAAGAGAAAAAACTGAATACTTAGGCCAAGAAGTTGGGATTATGCACGCATGTGGTCATGATGCGCATGTTGCTATCCTAATGGGGGTTGCTGAATATCTATCTAAAAACAAGAATCAGCTCAAAGGAAATGTAATGCTGATTTTTCAACCAGCTGAAGAGGGCCCACCAGAAGGTGAAAATGGCGGAGCAAAGATGATGCTTGAGGAAGGTATTTTTGATAGGTATAAGCCTGAAGTTATTTTTGGTCTTCATGTTGGTAATGGTCCTCATGGTTATATTGGTGTTGCTTCTGGACCAGCTATGGCTGCTGCTAGTACATACAGAATAAAAATAAAGGGAGTCCAGGCTCATGGTTCTAGACCATGGGACTCAATTGATCCAGTTATGGCAACTGCTGAACTCATACAAAATTTAAATACAATTGTTAGTAGAAGAATTAATATCGTTAATAACCCAGCTGTTATATCGGTGGGTATTATTAGATCCGGCACGAGGGGAAATATCATTCCTGAAGATTCTGAAATACAGGGTACTATTAGAACCTTTGATCCTAAGCTTAGAGCAGAAATATACCAAGAAATAGAACAAGTAGCTTCGGGTGTTGCTTTGGGTACAGGCACAGAAGTCTCGGTTGAGTTTGATGTTGGCGGATTTTATCCAGTGACTTTTAATGATGAAAATCTTGTTAAAAGGCTTACCCCATCGTTAAGAAATGCAGCAGAAAATAAGGTTTATGAAATGACGCCATCAACTGGGGCGGAAGATTTTTCATTTTTCTCAAATGAAATACCAGGTATGTATTTTTGGCTTGGCGTTAATGCGCCAGGGATAATGGAAGCTCCTGGAAATCATTCGCCATATTTTGTTGTTGACGATGGAGCGCTTGATGTCGGAGTAAGAGCATTTGTAAATTTGGTTTCAGATTATCCAAATTAATCTGTACCTAATAAACCTAAAAGCATAAAATCTACAAAAAGTAATTATAAGGAGCTAACAAATGGCAATACCAGAGCATATTAAAAATAATCTATCTATACCTGTAATAGGCTCTCCGCTATTTCTAGTTTCGGGCCCTGAGCTTGTAATCGCGCAATGTAAAGCTGGCATCATTGGTTCGTTTCCAGCACTTAATGCAAGACCGCAGCATGTATTAGAAGAGTGGATTGTAAGAATTAAGACAGAGCTTGCAGAATACCAAGAACTAAACCCAGATAAGAAAGTTGCTCCTTTTGCTGTGAACCAAATATGTCATGGGTCTAACGACAGGCTTATGGATGACATGGCTACATGTGTAAAACATGAAGTTCCAATTATTATCACATCATTAAGACCGCCAGCAGAACTTGTTGAGGCAGCCCATAGTTACGGTGGGCTTGTATACCACGATGTTATAAATGTTAGGCATGCAAAAAAAGCTGCCGAGCAGGGTGTTGATGGCTTAATTCTTGTATGTGCTGGTGCAGGAGGTCATGCTGGAGCGCTTTCACCTTTTGCATTATTAAGAGAAGTTAAAGAGTGGTTTGATGGAACTGTAATTTTGTCAGGATCCATTGGAGATGGTTACTCGGTTGCATCGTCTTTAGCTCTTGGAGCAGATTTTGCATACATGGGCACAAGATTTATTGCTACTAAGGAGGCCAATGCTGACCAAGGTTATAAGCAAATGTTAATTGATAGTGCTGCAGATGATATTGTTTATTCAAGTCTTTTTACTGGTGTCTCCGGCAATTATCTAAAGCCTTCTATAAAAAATGCAGGCTTAGACCCAGAAAATCTTCCTGACGCAGACAAATCTACAATGAATTTTGGGTCAGGAGGAAATACTGATGCAAAAGCATGGAAAGATATTTGGGGTTCTGGCCAGGGAATCGGTGGTATTAAAGATGATCCTAGCGTAGAAGATTTAGTAACTAGGCTTATAGAAGAGTATAATCAAGCAAAAATAGAATTTAACGAAAAATAATATTATCTGGAGGAGAGAATGGAGACAATAATATTAATTTTAATAGGTGCTATTGCTGGTGGAGCAATTGTTAATATGATGTATGTATGCAAGGAAGGCAGAAGTGGCTCCAAAGGCATAACAGACGAATATGTAACAGAGTCAGGCATAAAGAGAACAGCAAAAAAAGATAGAGAAGAATATATCGTTTAAAAATATTCAATGACCAAAAGAAATTTAAGAGAGCATTTTTTAGAAGGCTGGAATAAATTATTTGGTAAAGAAGAAGATAAAACAAAACTAAGAACTCAAAGTCTTTTTAGGGCGAAGAATTCTGTCACTAATCTAAATGCTGGCACGCCTCATGACTGGGAAGACTTAAAAAAATACCAAGAAGAAGAAAAGAATTATGACTAATATAGGTTTTGTTGGTCTTGGCGTAATGGGTGGGCCCATGGCAAGCCATCTGAGCAATAACGGCTACAATCTTTCTGTTTTTAATAGATCTAAAGAGAAATCAAAAAAATGGTTAATTGAAAATAAAGAAGCTAAAGTTTGTTTGTCCCTAAAAGATATCGCAATTAATTCCAACATTATTATTCTTTGCGTTGGAAATGATCAGGATGTGAGACAGGTTATTAGTGAAGTTGCAGACTGGATAAGACCCGGCACTGTTGTTATTGATCATACAACCACATCGGCAAAGTTAGCTAAAGATATGAATGAGATTCTTGCTAAAAAAGAGTCTTATTTCATAGATGCTCCAGTATCAGGAGGAGAGGCGGGAGCTCAACAAGCTACTTTATCTATAATGGTTGGTGGCGATGAAGAAATTTACTTATCTATAAAAGCGGTGCTGGACTCTTACTCAAAATTCACAAAGCTTATGGGCCCGTCTGGTCACGGACAATTAACCAAAATGGTTAATCAAATTTGTATAGCTGGGCTAATACAATCCCTTGCCGAGGGATTACATTTTTCAAAAAAGGCAGGCCTGAAGACAGAAGACGTTATTGAAGTAATTTCAAAAGGAGCTGCACAATCATGGCAAATGAATAATAGATGGAAATCTATGATTGAGGATGAATATAATCATGGATTTGCAGTTGATTTGATGAGAAAAGACCTAGATATTGTTTTAGAGCATGCTAAAACTATAGATGCGAATTTAGAGATAACTGATCTCGTTAATAGTTTTTATGAAAACATCCAAAATTCTGGTGGGGGAAGATGGGATACATCAAGCCTTCTAAGAAGATTAGAATCTTAGATTAAGATTCTCGAAAATAAGGCCATACCCGCATATATCAAAAACATAATTACAACCATATTTTCAACCATTGCACTGTCTAAACTAATAGACTCTTCTGCCATTTGATAAAAATTATTTGGACTAGCTACAAGCCACGCAATACCAAAGAGATGAAGAAACATTAAAATTGCAATTATCCAATTAAGAGGATTGCTGGTAAAAACAATAAACGATGTAATTATTAAATAAAAAATTTCTGTTGAAAGGTAAACATTAATATTTTTTCTTTTCCATATATACCTTAAAAAACTGTATCCCGCCTTATTGGTATAAAAATATACAAAAGCAGAAAAGATATATACAAAAGCTAAAAAAAATATCATTTAATGATGGGGTGGTTTTTCATACTTAACAGGCGGAAACTGAGATTTCTTATTTTGTTTTTTATACCGATCATATCTTGAAGTAACATCAGCACAGTCCTCGGTTGCTGATGGAGAAATATCTTTATTGTCTTTTATCTTATCTTTCATTTAGGATTTATAAATCTCCTTCTTTTCTTACCTCGCTTCTTTGCACTTCAAATTTTTCTCCATACCTTGCTTCAAGCTTCTTTTGATTCTCACTAATCACCTCATACGGATCTAATCCTAGTGAGGCGCATGCAGTCGTCCAATACCAGATAATATCTCCAAGCTCTCTTTTCATATGGAAGATATTTTCTTCGGAGGCTGGCTTTCCCTGAAGAATCATTTTTTTTACGATTTCAACAAACTCACCCGACTCACTTCCAAGACCAAGGGCAGCTGTTAAAAGCCTTGGTATTTTCACATCAGAGTTAGATTCAATTTCATCCATGCTTTTTTTGAGAGCATCTATGTCTAGGCTTGGCTCACTAGTAACTTTTGTAACAAAGTCACTATAGGTTGTAAAAAAATCTTTAACTTCTTGGCTCATGAAAAACTCCTGTTTAAATGCTATTTAATTTTTAATGATCTTTGGCTATCAACTATGTTGTATAAATGTTCTTGTGCCTCTGGTTTTAGCTGAGCTATTCCCATGGTCATGACATCTATGACTGCTGTATATGCAATCCTGGAAGTATGAGGCTTAGTAATTCTGTAGTTATCACCAACATTAATGCTTATTGGGTAGTCACAAATGTTAGCGAGAGGAGAGTTTTCAGGCATGATTCCTATGACTTTAACCCCTGATTTACGAACGATTTTAACACTATCAATAAGAGCAGATGTGGTGCCGGATTGCGAAATAGCCAAGACAACATCGTCTTTTGAAAGTGAGTTAGCTGACATTAACTGTATGTGTGGATCTGAAATAAATGATGATGAGATTTTCAATCTAAAAAACTTATGTTGTGCATCCATTGCAACAGGAGCAGAGCCACCAAAAGCATAGACCTCAACTCTTTTGGCATTTGCTAGAGCTTCTATTGCAGACTCAAGAACGTCTTGATCAATTTGAGATCTAACATTTAATATTTCACTAATTGTAGTATCAAAAACTTTTTCACATAAATCATGAATACTATCGTCTTCTTCAATTTCGTACATAACAAAATAATCATCTGCTGCTAGTTGTTGCGATAGATTAATTTTAAATTCTTGATAACCAGAAAAACCAAGAGCTTTGCAAAATCTTATCAGCGTTGGTTCACTTATACCCATAGCAGTTGATGCTTCTGCCGTTTTCATTGTAATAACCGATTTTGGTTCTTTTAAAACAAAATCTGCTACTAATCTTTCAGATTTTCTTAATTCTGGAATAGTATTTTTAATTTGTCTCAATAATTTTGTTGGCATAAGGTTAGAATATCTCTCTTAAGCAAAAAAATGAATCCCTAAATGGACGTATCACACATTTTAGAACATCTTAATGATCAACAGCGATCAGCGGTGACGTCTGAAAAACAGCATTTGATGGTATTAGCTGGAGCTGGATCTGGAAAGACTAGAGTCTTGGTTCACAAGATTGCATGGGAAGTTGAGGCATTAAGAAGAAACCCTGCCTCTATTATGGCAGTAACTTTTACAAACAAAGCCGCATTAGAAATGCGATTAAGAATTGAAGAATTATTGGAAGCTTCGATGATGGATGGTTGGGTTGGGACTTTTCATGGGCTTGCTCACAGAATGCTTAAAAGATTTCATAAAGAAGCCGGATTAAGCAGAGGATTCACAATTTTAGATGCAGATGATCAACTGAGAATTATAAAAAGAATTTCCAAAGAAGCAGGTTTAGATGAATCTGTCTGGCCATCTCGTCAAAGTCAATGGCAGATAAATGCCTGGAAAGATGAAGGCTTTAGAAGCGAATCTGTAGATGATGGGGGCGATTATTTTAAAGAAAATATTAACAAGATATATAAAGAGTACGAAAAAACATGCTTGAGAGATAATCTTGTTGATTTTGGTGAACTATTATTAAGATCATATGAGGTAATTCGTGACAATGATTCTGTGAAGGCTTTCTTTCACTCTAGATTTAAATCAATATTAGTAGACGAGTTCCAAGACACCAACACTATTCAATATAATTGGCTTCTTGAAATAGCATCAGAAAAAGCATCAATAACAGCAGTCGGAGATGATGACCAATCCATTTATGGATGGCGAGGTGCTAAAGTTGAAAATGTAGAATCATTCACAAAAACTTTTGATACAGCAGAGATTATAAGATTAGAACAAAATTATAGATCTACAAATATTATCTTAGGCGCAGCAAATGCTTTAATTGAAAACAATACTGAAAGACTTGGAAAAAACCTTTGGACCGACAAGCTTGAAGGAGAACAAATAATTTTATACCAGGCATACAACGAACAGGATGAGGCTAGATTTGTTGCTGATATTTTAAAAGATTGGATGAATAAAGGAGAAATGTATTCAGATGCTGCTGTTTTGTATAGATCCAATGCTCAATCAAGAGCGCTTGAAGAGGCGCTGCTTAGATCAAGCATCCCCTACAGAATATATGGCGGCCAACGATTTTATGAAAGAATGGAAATCAAAAATGCCATAGCTTACTTAAAAATTATTTTTAATAATTCTGACAATCCTGCATTTGAGAGGTCAATCTCAAATCCTACCAGAGGTGTTGGAGAAAAAACTTTAGCAAAGATTCGCGCTACCGCCACTAAATATAATATTTCATACATCAAAGCATCAGCAAAATTAATTGATGAAGGGGCCATATCGGGAAGAGGCGGAGCTGGTTTAAAATCTTATTTAGAATTTATTTCTCGATGCAAAGAATTTATAGAAGAGAATACTCTTTCAGACTTAATGGAAGAAATAATCAAAACTTCAGGATTAGTTGCCTATCATGCAAAAGAGCCTGGAGAAAAAGGCAAAACAAGAGTAGAGAATCTAGAAGAACTAGTTTCTGCAACTACAAATTTTGAGCAAAGTATTAGAGAAGAAAAAACAAATATTGAAATTGCAGAGCAATATTTAGATATGATCTCACTTGATTCTGGTGACAGACAGGCATCAGAGCATGATGATGCTGCTCAACTTATGACGCTTCATTCAGCAAAAGGATTAGAGTTTAAATTGGTTTTAATGACTGGTCTTGAAGAGACCTTATTTCCTCACGGGCGATCAATGGAAAATCCAGGCCAACTTCAAGAAGAGAGAAGGCTTTGTTATGTTGGTATTACTAGAGCTATGGAAAAACTTTATATAACCCACGCAGAGTCAAGAAGATTGCATGGCTCTGATACTTTCAATCCACCATCAAGATTTATAAAAGAAATTCCTAAAGATCTTATCAATGAGATTAGGCCTAGGGCACAGACGCACATACCTTATAATAGAAAAGACTTTAAAGAAACTAAGCTTGAGTTTGAGGATGAGATTGGAATTTCACTTGGACAAAGAGTTATGCATAAATCTTTTGGCGAGGGTGTGGTTTTAAATTATGAAGGCTCAGGTGAAGCTGCCAGAGTCCAGATTAATTTTGACCAAGCAGGAACAAAGTGGCTAGTTATGGCTTATGCAAATTTAGAGAAACTATGATGAAAAAATTTTTAACGTTTATTTTTTTGATTGGAGTAATTACCGGTTGTTCTGGTGGACAAGAATCATCCAACCCTGCAAATGCTGAGGAGTATAAAACTTACAAGTGGAGGCTTGTTACATCTTGGCCAAAAAATTATCCAGGTCTTGGCATGGCGCCTGAGAGAATAGCTGATTTGGTTGAAGAGATGAGTGATGGCCAAATGCAGATAACTGTATATGGTGCAGGCGAACAGGTTCCTGCTTTTGGAGTTTTTGATGCTGTTTCGAGCGGATCACATCAAATGGGTCATAGCGGAGGATATTTTTGGAAGGGAAAAGTTCCTGCTGCACAGTTTTTTACTAGCGTTCCTTTTGGATTAACGGCAGATGAAATTAATGCATGGGTAAACAGAGGCGGCGGCTTAGAATTATGGAGAGAAATATACGAGCCTTTTAACATTTATCCTATTCCTGCTGGAAATACAGGAACCCAAATGTTTGGTTGGTTTAACAAAGAAATCAACTCATTAGAGGATGTCAAAGGCCTAAAAATGCGTATTCCAGGAATCGGAGGAGAAGTTTTGAAAGAAGCAGGTGGAATTCCAGTCACTCTTCCTGGAGGTGAATTGTTTACAGCACTTCAAACAGGTGTAATTGATGCTACTGAGTGGGTTGGACCTTACAATGATCTTACCTTTGGTTTTCATCAAGCTGCAAAATATTACTATTATCCTGGCTGGCATGAGCCAGGACCAATGCTAGAGCTATTAATTAATATGGATGCTTGGAACAGTCTGCCAAAACACCTTCAAGTAATAATCGAGACAGCAACCAAAGCAGTAAATCAAGATACTCTAGATGAGTATTTATCAAGAAACAATCAAGCTCTAACTGAGCTCATTGAGGTTCATGGCGTTGAGTTAAGAAAATTGCCAGATGATGTTATCGAGGAATTTAGAGTTATTTCCAATAAAATACTTAGCGATCTAGCTAAAGAAGATGAGGTAATTGGTAAGGTTTATGATTCATACATTGAATTTAAAGATAATGTTACCGAATATCACAAAATCTCTGAAGATTCTTTTATTGAAGCCAGAAATAAGTAGTGTCTGAAAGTTTAAGCTTTAAATCACTGGGTCGTTGCGAATACGGCGAAACTCTTCATATGATGAAAACTCATATTAGCAATGAAGATTTTAAAAATGAAATATGGTTTTTAGAACACCCACCAATTTTTACCTTAGGTACTGCAGCTGATCAAAAACATATTTTAAATGCTGGAGACATTCCGATTTTTCAGTCAGACAGGGGCGGAGAAGTTACTTATCATGGCCCTGGCCAGTTAGTAATATATTTTTTACTTGATATAAAAAAGTCTAGTCTAGGACCTAAGACTCTAGTAAAAACCCTTCAAGAGTTTACAAAATCTTTATTGAAATATTACTCAATAGCTTCTAATTTTATTGAAGGAGCTCCAGGAGTTTACGTTGATAATAAAAAGATCGCTTCTATAGGGCTCAGGATTTCGAAAGGCAAAACCTATCATGGCATAAGCATAAATGTTGATATGGACTTAACTCCATTTAGCCTAATTAATCCTTGTGGTTATGAAGGGCTTGAGGTAGCACAAATAAAAGACTATAAAAATAATGTTTCAATTAAAGATGTTGAGAACCTTGCAATTGAACTTTTAGAGCCTATATTTTAGATATGGAAATTATCCCAACAAAAAAAATCATCAATAGAGACGGGGTTAAAGCTGTAAAGAATGGCCAAAAGGGCAATCAATACTCTCATATTCCTAATCTAAAAAAACCTGAATGGCTTAAGGTTAAAGCTCAATTTAATCCAAATTTCCATAAGATAAAAAATCAGGTAAGCGAAAAGAGATTGAATACAGTTTGTGAAGAAGCTCATTGTCCAAATATATCTGAATGCTGGTCGGCAGGTACGGCAACATTTATGTTAATGGGCTCAGTTTGTACCAGAGCTTGTAAATTTTGTTCAGTAGATACTGGCAACCCTAAAGGCTGGCTAGATGTTGACGAACCATTAAATACTGCTAAGGCTGTTCAAATAATGAAATTAAAATATGTTGTTTTAACATCTGTTAATAGAGATGACCTGCCCGATGGAGGTGCAAAACATTTTGCAGATACAGTAAAGCTTATAAAAGACCTTAATCCTGGAACTGCAGTTGAGGCTCTGACACCAGACTTCAAGGGCCTTTCATCTTCAATAGACACTATTGTTAATTGTGGGCTAGAAGTTTTTGCACAAAATATAGAAACTGTTGAAAGGCTCACCCATCCTGTTAGAGATATTAGAGCTGGTTATCAACAAACTTTAGATGTTTTAGCTGAATCAAAAAAAATTAATCCTAAAGTCTTAACAAAAACTAGTCTTATTCTTGGTCTTGGTGAAACTGATGAAGAAATAGAACAAACTATGGATGATTTAATTGCTAATAAGGTAGATATTCTGACAATCGGGCAATATTTAAGACCAACACTAAACCACTTACCTATTGAAAGATGGGTTACTCCAAATGAATTTGAGGCTTATAGAGAAATCGGTCTTAAAAAAGGATTTCTTGAGGTTGTTTCTGGGCCCATGGTTAGATCAAGTTATAGAGCTGAAAGAGCATTAGAAAAAAATAACGCTGGACTATAAATCATCTTTTTTCTTTAATTTGAGTTCAAGGCTGTTTTCTTTTGAATATTTTACGAAAGATTCAATATCAATGTCACCTGAAAAATCTAATGAGACACACAAATCATTAAGTTTTTTCTTACCCGATCTTTCTCTTAGCCACTTTAGAGCAGATTTTCTTTCAATATAGTTTTTATCAGTTTTTGATTGAATTAATTGCTTATTTTCTTTGCTATATAAAAGCTTATCTATAAAAGCAGTTTTACTTTTAATTATCTTTGGTATTTTTACACCACAATTTTTACACCTTAAATTGCTTTTATTAATTTTTTTTTGGCATGAATTGCAGCGCCTATCATTATATTTTTCATTATAATCTTTTAAGTATTTTTTAAGTTTTAGATCTTTTGCATAGATGGGATTATTTTCATTTGATCTCGCCATAATTGCCAAATGCTCTTTTGATATATCGCTTCTTGTAAGTAGATTGCCAGGCTTTGGGTTTAGATCAAAAATATTGTTCATTTCTATGATATTGATATAATTTTTAAGACCTTCTAGGCTATTAATTATCTCAGAAGTGATTAATGATGCTTGAAGTTTAGCAGGATTCTTAGCTCTAAATTTTTTGGGCACAACATTCCTAGGATTATTTTCTTCGTACATTGTTATTGCAACATTTTTGAAGAAAGAGATAGATTCTTCTAACTGAGATGAAATTTTTCTATATGGATCATATATTCCCGCTCCTCCACTAAAAGGAAATATTCCCTGAATAAATAGCAGGGCCTGAAGAATATTATTATTTATCCTATTCATTAATCTAATGGAAATTTGATTTTTTTGAGCACTTATAATCATATCAATAGTCAACCAAATTGATATTTCATATTCCTCGGACCCCTTGATTGCATTATCGAGCAGTTTGTCTTTCACTCTTTCTATCTTTTTTTTGTCCATCATAGACAAAAAATCATTGATTTCTTTTTGAATACGATCTGCAGACATGGGGGAGATATTAATTAGATCCAAAATATCAATTATGATGCCAACTATTTTATATTTATGACTATCTTGGCTATTTTTAAGCATGTCTGTGAATTGAAAAAATTTATGATCTATACCTTTATTTTGATTAGATAAGAAATATGATTCATCTTTGCGATGAAAGACCGATTCTATTTTTAACCAATCTTGGATGACATCATAATCATCTTTATTTGGTTGTTCAGCGCTCCCGTACTTATCAATGATGCTCTCTAAAATTTTTATATTATGGCAATGATATGGCTGTGATTTATAAAGATTTTTTTTACTGAATAGGGTATTATCATCGAGTTTTCTAAAAAGTGTATTTAATTGTTCTGCTTTTTTTACTCCAGAAAGAAGCTTATCGTTTTCTAATTTTTGTTTTAAAAAGTCTAGAGTAAATTGGCTCAGTGCATTCGACGGACAATTTTTTGTAAAAAAAGATTGATATAATAACTCATTATCAACATTTATTTCCTGATGCCAATAAATAATATTATTTTTTATCTTAAGCTTTTCTAGCTTTTTATGAAGTTTTGCTAGAGCAAAGTCATTGAAGTGCTCTATTTTATAACTTACAAGACTAAGAGCCTTTGTTGCATGTTTAATATTAAAGGATCCAAAAACTTCAAATTTACTGTTTTTATCAAGATAATCGTCGTAGTTTTCTTCATTAAAATTTACTAATTCAAGCAACATCCAATCAAATGTTAATTGCCTATTTTTTGAATTTTTGTCAACCTGAATAAAATTATGAATTTTTTTGATATAATTTTTAGAAACCCTGTCTCTTGCTGACTCGCGAAAAAACCAGTCTTTAAAACCAGTTTTAAGATAACCATGCCTATCAAAAGGGCTGTCACTATTATTAATTCCGGAAAGTCTATCAAAAAGACTTGATTCCATAGACTTGGTTAGAGACCTAATAATATATTTGTAGATATCCACAAAACCATTTTTTATATTAATATTAAGTGGATGATAGGCGTAAGATTTGCTAACTTGTTGATCTTGAATCTGCTGGAAGAAAAAATTTTCATTAAAAAATGGGTGATCTTCAACCTTGTAGTTTTGTAGACTAACTAGTTTCATCTGATCTATAAAAAAACTAGTTCTTTTTTCATATCCAGATATCTCAAAAGAAACAAAATTTTTATAGTCGACTATCAGCTTTTCACACAATTTAATTGAGTGATTAATGGAGTTATTTTTTTTTTAATACGCAGCAGTAAGCTTGTATTTGTGTGTATAAATCTTTTGCATCTTTTTCATACTCATTTTTAATAAGTGCAAGCATATTAATGAGAGGCTTATCAATTAAATTATTAAAATTTCCATCACTCCATGAAGGCCACTTCGGATGATCAGAAAAGAAAAAAGGAAAGCCATTAAAATATTTTTCTTCTCCTAAATTATTAATATATGGCTTATACGAAGCAACTTCAGTTTTATAATAATTATATATTGATATATTTTTATACATGTACCAACCCTCAATAGGGAAATTTTGAAGAAAAAAAGAAGTTAAATCTTTTTTGATCATCTCTTCTTTTATCGAGTAACTATTATTTAAATAAGCAAAAACATTTTTTAATGGAAATGGAGTTTTCATACCTTTATAGGGACCGCTAACCTTGTAGGCTTTATTTTTAAAAAATAAATTTTTAATTCTAGTATGCCAATCTTTTTTAGATTCCTTCGGGTTTTTTATGAATTTCTCTCTTAATTTTATAAGTAGCTGTTTTTGATATTTTCTTTTATCTGAACTCTCTCTGGTAGTTATTGTAAGAACTGAAATTGATTCATCTATAATGAGAATGCAACTGCATATGAATAAATCAATAAGATAGTTATTAACTGTAATCTTTATTTTTGTAAAATCTTTTTGTGTAGCTGATAACAATTCATACTGTTTTCCCTCAGATAGAATCATTTTTTTTTCATCAGAAATGCTCGCACTGATCTTATTTAATAATTTTCTATTTTTTAATCTAATATTTTTTGGTAATGGGTGTTCGCCATAGCAATAATTCTTAAGGGAATCCTTTGGTAGTTTTTTTATTTCTTGGTAAAGGTCGAAGTAATATTGATTGCTTCTAATATATTTTTTAAATTTATTAATGTATTTATTTCTTAGTGAATAAATTTGATCAAGTCTTTCTGCATGGTCATAGAGCTGTGGATTTTTTTCATCACTGAGATAAAACTCAATATCCCGCCCTGAAGTATTTAGAGAATCAAAGTAATTCGTCGTTTTTTGTTGAAACTCGTCTATAGATTTAATGCTCATTTTTCATGGTTTTATATCACAAACATTAGTATATAAATTTATATACTTTTATACAAAAATACGAAAATCAAGGATTCTTGCTTCTAAAAATAATTTATAAAATTTTTGTGTGAATAGAAAAAAAATAACCAAGTATGAAATAGGCCAATCTTCTCAGTTTGTTGATTTGCCAATGTACTACATTACAAAAATAAATGGCTACATTACAAAAGAATACATTATTACTCAAGATTTACTTGATCAAGAAAATGTACCGTTTAAGAAGTTTCTAAAATTTCTGAAAGGCGAGCTTTCAAAAAGTGACAAGTTTTATGGATCATGTGAAGAGATTTTTCTTTCTAATGGTCCAGTTACTTCAAAAGTAAAAACCGAGCTAAACAGTAACGAAAAAAGAAGCATAAAAAATATTGTTTCTATATTTATTGGTAACGAAGTTATCAATATCGATAGAGATAAGTAAATTAAGGGGAATTAATTATGGTCAATATTAAGAAAAAACTAGAACAAATATTAAGTTCAACAAAAAAGAAAAAGATTAACAAAATCTATACAAATAAAAGACCTCGCGAGGCTGTTAGATGTATTTGGAATCTAAGGAGTGAGGCATGACTAATAAAAATATAAATTTAATCGAGCACGATGATATTCAATATGACATTGAACTTGACAAATTTATTTGGAAACCGGGATTCGCTGAAGAAATAAGTGACTATCTTAATTATCAAAATCACGACCATGATTTAGATGAAAAGATTTTTATCTACCAATTTCTTAATCAAAGAAATTATTAGTGTTATCAAAGTAGATGGCAGGTCAAGGCCTACATGTTGTCTATTTAATTTAATAACCATAGGCCTAAGGAGAAAAATTATGTCTTTAAAAGATGTAAGAGAAGGTTTGAAGGTAGTTGGATGCTTAATATTTGTGGCTTCTTTCTATTTTCTAGTTATTAAAAATGAGCCGCTCCATGATGAGGTTGCCAGAACGGTTGAGCAATCAAATTCCTGGACGACTGAGAGAAAGTTAAAGCAGACGGACACTTTTTTATTCCATGCTAAAAATAAATTAGAGAATGCTATAGATCAAGTTACCAAGCAGGTTTTTCAACTTAACAGCTCAGGTACGCTATTAAGCTCTAAACTAAAAGCATCAATTGCTAGAGAGGAGATGTTAGACAAAAAGCTTGCTGACTCTAAATGGCAGTTCAAAACTCTCGAGCAAAAAGCTTCAGATAATCCACCTAGTTATGACATAGCAATGGATATCACAACAGTAAAAAATAAAATTACTAAAATGCTGCTTGAAAAAAAACAGCTCAAAGCAACAATAGTAAGTCTGAAGAATCAGCTTGATGAAAACATAAATCAGACGCAAAAATCAGGCTTAACATTAATTAAGTTAGAAGGTGACCTCAGTTTGGTTTCTAATACCAACGATCTTAATAATATTTTCTCGCCAAGTGGTGGTATAGGGCTAAGCAAATCTGGTGCAGATGAGCTTGCAGAGTTAATTAGTGATGTTGGGACAATTAACAAACAGCTTAAAGAATCGCAAGATAATAATGTTGTTCCTGATTATATGATCGATGCATATAAAGATACAGATGCTTTATTTGACTCATTTATAAATAGTGATGATACCAAAACTATCAATATAGGAGGGTAATTAAAAATGAGCTCTCCTATAGTTAATGAAAGAGAAATAAATGATTCTATAAGATTATCAAAGATTCTTTTCTTTTGGGCTATTCTTATAGAATTACTGATTGTATCAATGGGCTGGACGGCATCATATATATCAGGAAATAGGTCTCTTTCGATTCCTACCTTATTGCTAAGCACACTAGCTTTAGGAGAGCTCACATCAATCTGGTCAATCGAGATTTTTGCCGGGCAAATACGAAGAAAACGCAGGTATTTAATTAAATTCTGTTCGTTATTTGCAGTCCTTATAGCTATGAGTTTTACAGTTACCAATTTGGGTCATATTGCAATGATTGTAGAAAGTCATGAGTCTAGTAAGCTAGAAGGATATCTAATTGATAAAAACAGGATCGAAGATGAAAATTTAACTACTCATCGTGAAATAGAAATACAAAAATCCAAAATATTATCACTTCAAGCCCAACATAATAATGACGAATTCCTTCAGGCAACTAAGGACGAACTAGATGAGATCAAGGTTACTGAAGAAAAAATTTTTAAAAATATAGATCAAATAAAAGCACAAAATTTTGCTGATGAAAAATCTACCCAAAATTACTTGATTAATTTTAATGAAAAGAAGCTTAGAGAATTAAATAGTACCTTCAAGGAGATAGACGATAGATATTTGCAGGAACTGGAAAAGCTTCAACATGACCGATTTGAAGAGCTAGCTCTTTCTAGCTGGCGCCAAAAAAATAACACTAAGACTAGGTATGACCAGCTTAGGGCCAATTTAGATAATAAATATAAATTACAAAAAGCTCCTATAGAAAAAGAAATAGATAGTCTCAATAAAGAAGTTGCTAAAGCAAAAAATTTATTAGTAAGTTATGCATCTCTCTCACCAGAAAGCATTGAATTAATAAAAAGTCAGAATCTAAAATTGCAAAATTTAAAAAGTGAAAAAGAAAAACTTGTTGATCAAAAATCTAATTTTTACAAAGACAATAAAGACGATGCTTCCTCATTTAAAAGAGAAATCGATAATTTACAACAGATATTAAATGAAAATGATCAGCAACTTTCAAGAATTGAGACAAAGGAAAGGGAATTCAAAAAAACAAGTTGGCTTGTGAAACTAGCTAGTAATTATTATGCAAAGAGCACCTCATCTATATCGCTTAGCGAATTCAAATCATTTGCTTACTATTTTGTTTTGATATCTTGTATAGGATTAGCTCTGCTCCCAAAAATTTTGGTATTTTTATCGGTGCTCGTAAAAAGTAGCGATCATGATGATCGCACAGAAAAAAAAGATAACTACATATCTAAAAGTATTAATTCTTTGGCTAAAGCAATCACAGACTATTCAGAATCTAGCAAAAAGATTAAAAAGGCTAAGAAAATTGCAATGCTTGAAGTTGAGGCCATCAAAAGCGAATCACATAAAAAGATTGATGATAACAACTCTAAAAATGATAAAGAAATAGCAGAAAAAAATAAAAAAATAGCAAATCTTACTTCGGAGATTCTAGAACTTAAACACGCAAGAAAGCATGACAAACAAATTACTGAATTTTTAAAAAAGCATAAAGAAGTTTTAAATAAACTAGAAGAACTTAAAAGCGTATCTAAAAAAAACCCCAACAATAATATTGTGAAAAAACTTATCCCTGTGAATATCTATCAGGAAATGCTTAAGGAGCTAAGCATAGACAGGGAGAGTATAGGCAAGAACATTCAACCTAATAAAAAAAAGCAATAAGGAACAAAAATGCAAGAATCGACACAAGAAATTTTTAATAAAGAACAAAATCAATTTGTTGAATTGGATACCGAATTTATTGAAAGTTATTTTGAATCCAAGCATCGCCAAAAAGAGTTAGAGCTAGATAGAGTAGAAAAAATAAATAATCTCCTGGAAACTGCCAAATTCGCAATTAAGGGATTAATCATTTTATCTGGTTTTGTAATCTTTTTTCATTATTTGCCTGAAATTATAAATTTATATAGGTAACGGATAAGGAGGAACTGTGGATTACCCAAATTTAACCGTAGTAAACAATCAAGTAGTTAAGATAACCTCTGTTGAGGTAAATATTCCAATTGAATCCTCTGATGAGAATATAAGCTTTATATCTTCAAGCAGCCACATTATTTTTCTAGCTATAAATCAAAATCCCATAAAAAAAATCTACTCTTATGATGACTGGGAAAAGAATTTATTTCTTGCCATTTATTACTGCAGAGAATTAACAGATATACAAAAGTGTCAATTTGAAAGATGGTCTACTTATTTTATTAGCTTCAATTTTAAAACATGGAATAAAGCAACTAAGAACGAAACACATAACTTTATATCTGATAAGAAAAATCAGCTTTTCGAAGTCAGTCAAGAGTTACAAAAGAAGAAGATCATAGAAAAATATGAACATATTAGAGATTCAAATAAAAATTTATTCAGAAAACTGACAGAGAGTTAAAAAAATATGATAGAAAATTACAGAAAAGGAATTACTCAAGCTTCGTTAAACCTTTATACATGGAAAATTATTGCATTAGAGATTTTATTTATTTCTATAGCTTTTGCCGCATACATGGAGTCGATTTATGTTTTTGGCATATCTTTATTTATTTTCCTGCTACTTTTTTATGTCAAATCAACAGCTATATATGTATCAACTTTATTTTCAATAATATGGGCTCTTATCCCATCTAGCATACTAAGCAATATAAAAAATGTTGAGTTTTATTCATCTTTGCATATATTACTTCAATCCCCTGTGTCTCAAGTTTTTGCAATAATAATTTTTTTTATTGCTTTTTATCTTCACAAATCAACCTCAGATTTTTTTCACGATGCTTTGTACCCAGTAATCCAACCCTTCATCAATATATTTAAAGGAAGAAAAAATAAAAAGAATTCACAAAATAAAAGAAATAGGACCAAAATTAAGTATCACAAAATCTTGAATTTCATTTCTGATGAAAAAGTGCATCCTCACAATCTTAGACTATTCCTAGAAAAAAATGGCTTCAGCCTATATCAAACTAATGAGGATAGGAATTTTGAAAAAAAGATCATATTCAACGATAAAGGGATTATTAAGTTTTATAACTTAGTTGAAACTAAACGATGGATTACAAAATTTATACAAAAATCTACTTCAAACCCAGAAAAGCTTTTAGATACATGGGTTAAGTTTTCTGATATCGCATTAAAAAGACAAGTTATTGATCATTTACAAGTTTATTCATCGTTAAAATTTAATAATACTAAAAGCTTAGAGCTATTAAGAGACAATGAACAAAAGTGCTATTTAAAGTTCAAAAATGGAATTGTTAGAGTTTCTAGTGATTCAATAGTTTTTTCCCAGTACTCAGATTTGTCTAAATCTGTTTTTGAATCGTCTATTATTCCAAGAAACTTTTCTGGCATATCTAAATTAACGAATCCTTCACAATCACAACCAGGGAATAAAAAACTATTTGAGAAATTTGTTGAAAAAAGTGTTCTATCAAGCATACCCAATGTCGAAAAAGATAATTGGCGCGATGAGTATGTTTTTGATGAGGCTGCAAAAGCATCTCTTACATCGCTAAAAACAGCCCTTGGTTATTTGGTTCACTCATATAA
>CEVS01023592.1_pt1 | contig 20624 bp, 6 predicted proteins | sample 361571 | NCBI WGS metagenome assembly CEVS01 (sample SAMEA2623850, study PRJEB7988) | marine metagenome | isolation source: saline water (ENVO:00002010), including | reverse complement strand
CACTTCCAATATTATCATCCCATATATGATAGTACCTTAAACCATCATCATTGAAATTACTATTAGGGGCCATCATAACATGTGGTTGAGCTGGAAAAACTGAGAATCCTGGTGGGTCAACATAAAATGTTTGACCGTAAAATACTTCATCCCCCATACCTGTTCCGGTACCTGACCCATTTGTAGCTTTTTTATGCCACATTAACCAAGGTAAATGTAATTTAAAGTTTCTAGCTTCACCAATAGTACTGGTAGCGTTAAATCCTTGTTCTTGTAGGGCAAATTTTTCACCATAAAAATCAGTTGTAGTGTTATTTGTGTAGTGTAGTATTCCTACTGCTTTTTGTTCTGATGGTAAAACAACTCTTATATTGTCAAAAGAATCATTATACCAAGTACCACCAACAATACTTTGGTGATAACTATCTATTCTTTGGTCACTAAAAGTTTGTCCGTTATCACTCTCATAACCGAAATATTCTTTGGAGCCACAATACCCACTAGAACCGTAGAAATCTACCCCTTCATCAGTTCCTCCCGCGGAATTTACTCCCGCGACTTGGTGTGTCCAATTTATGTTCATGTTCCATATCTTAACATCACTAGTAGATATATTACAACATCCGTTAAACGATAGGGTATCGTCACACCAATAAGACACTGTATCTGCAGAACTGTATATACTAGAAGTTGTCATTGGGTTTGCTGTAAATGACGGATAAACTCTAACATGTGCACATGTGGCTGAAAGTGCTGAATAAGAATATGAATGATTAGTGAAAAAGTCAGGTATGGTACTATCTACATTTAGTAGTAGTTGTTGTGCTGTATTACCAGTATTATTATTACCTCCGGTTATTTGGTACCATAAAGTAGGGGATGCGGACGAATAATTAACTTGACTACATCCTGTACTAGTAAAGTTATATGTTACGGATAGTAAATCACCTGTAACTGGTGAATATCCTTGGGTCCCACAAATATTAACCGTAGAAGCACTACTTAGTTGCATTAATGAACCTCCAGTTAAAGCGGAAAAACAAACGTTCCAATTAGATGTTAAAGTATAATATGGGTTAGTTTGAGCTGAGAAATATGTATATCCACCGTTAATAGGTTGAGCTGGGTCATGTACTGGTACTTCAAAAAATCCTCTATCCGTAGCAGTATTAAAGACCTCTTCATATGTATGTTGTGGTATCGTAGGTCCAAAAGTGTTACCAGTATTTCCAAAGGTAGTAGTGCCTTCATTTAATGGGTATTTTACGTGTCCTTTATTTTTTGCGGGAAAACCTAATAAATTTTGTGCGTTATGTTCTGCTTGTAAAACATTAATACCACTACTAAGTGCTGGTAATGTACTATAACAATCATAACACATTTCACTATCCCCTAATTGGAATAGTCCTATATTTAATTTACCTTCAGAAAGTTTTTTCCTTCCCGCGTCAGTCAACCTCGCAACTATCGACCCTTGTGTACTATTTTTTATTATATAACTCATATTATTATTCTTTTATCATAAATATTTATTGTTTCACTTTATTAAGGTTATAACCCATTATTAATAATTAGTACTGTAACCACCCCCAAATCTACCTAAATTTGCTTGGGTTCCGCCAGTAAACGGATTGTTATATGGACTCCTTAGTGATGCTCTTCCTGTAGGGGAGTAGAATACATCTCTACTTATATTAAATTTCACTAAGTCTGTCACCTTTTCTGTTATCACCCTTTCCCCATTAAATAATGGGTAAAACCTCTTAATCCTTACGTCATAATAATAAGTACCTGGTTCTGGTGGATTTAACGTAACCGTACGTTCAACACTCCCTATAAATGTTGAACTTATATTTTCTTTTGTTTCAGTTACTATATTTCCATCACCGTTAAATAATCTTACTATTAACTCTTCCTCTAGTAGTTTATTTTTTTGGTAACTTATTGGTATTTGTGGATTTTTTTCTGTTGTAAAACCAACAACAGTATATATTGTATTATAAAAAAGTACTATTACATCATTTTCACTATAATCACTTGGTCTCAACAACTGAATTCTACCTTCATCTACTTTTCTATAGTCTTGTTCATTAATTAGTATTGCCCCATTTAAAGCTATACTTACCATACCTAATGCTGGTGTTTCTAAATTAACGTAATAATAACCATTAGCGGAAAATATGGTTGAAGCACTAGACGTTGATATTGAACCTGGAACTAACACACTTTGGTTTTTTGTATTTCCTTTCGCGTCATATACCACCTGTATTACGTCACCCTTCTCTACAGTTTGTGTGTTAAATATAATTGTATTACCCATAACATAATAATCACCATAAGATGTTCTTTCATCGTAGGGTTGTGCACTACTACCACTAACAGCACCTATTCTTGTGACCGCTAAACCATTAACCGATACAAATGGGTCCCCTATTCTTGGTGCGTTTAGAGTTACACCGTAAGTAAATGAACTATAAGTTGTGGCTGTGGTGTCGGGTATAAGTACCACTTCATCTCTTTGTGTTATTAGTCTTGCTCCAACTTTATTATCATAAGTAAAGTTTTGCATCTCTAGTTTGGGGGTTGGTGGGTTTTGGACCACGACCATATATAAATCTTTTTTAGCACTTATTTTAGTACTAGGAGGATAGTTTGCTGTGTCTACCCAAACATCGTTATTGATGGTGGTATTTTTTGCCACCATAGTTTTTTGTTTATATAAGTAACTAGGTCTTACCACGTATTCCCAAGCTATATTAGTAGATAATGAACTAAGAGGTATGTTGGTTTGTGCACTAAATACTCTACCTTTTGTACTTCTATCAATATAGTTAGGTAAGTTATCAAAAAATGCCTCATAGTCAGGTATTGTAGATAACTCATCGTTTTGGAAGACGTATGGGTACACACTAAACTTAACAAATGAATTATCGAACGTCATTTCTTGATTGTTGCCACCAAAATAAAATTCTACGGTTTGCTCATTGTTCTCACTAATATTATAAACGGGTAACTGAGGTTGGTTACCTAGTGTATTAGTTACCCCCACAGTAGGGTTAGTTAACCCATTTACGGTAACACTTGGTCTAGGCATATTTTGATATACTGCGGATACTCTAGGTTTTATCTTAGGTACACCTTTGTTACACGCATAGTAAGCATTACATGGTTTACTTTCTTGTAAATTTAAAGTGGTTCCAGTAGTCGCGGTTATTTCTATAGTGTGGGTAGGCCCGTCATCTGCACCACATATTGGTGCTTCAATATATTCCATAACTGGTGACCCACTAAATTGTATGTGGTAAAATCCTAAGTCTGGTTGTGAACTTTGTGTGTAACCTATTCTTCGAGAACCTAAATATTTACATAAATCATATTCACCAGCCCATTCTACTACGGATTCTGTATTACCAGACCATGTACTTTTATCTAATAAATTAAAAGCTATATTATAATCACTATTATATGGATTAGCGACACCATTCCCTTTTCGTATACCACCAGTATATGCAGCACCCATTGTATCAGTAAACTGTATGTTAAAAAATTCACCGAATTCACCGTGTCTTACAACCTTCACCCTAATACTTCCTTGGGTGTTCCAAGCTGTCCCAGAAAATGGTATTTGGGAACCGGTATTTTGTAATACAGTAGTTTTACCGTATTCCGACCCACTGGTTGCACATTGTAGTTTATTACAGTTTCTCACCCCTAATGTATTAGTTTTATTAAATCCATAAGCCGATGATGGTCCGTTATTTCTAATAGTGATGTTGGCTGTATTAGCACAATTAAGGAACATTGTAAGTTCGTGTGTTACACCTGAAGGCCCATAGTAACCCTCATCATCTCTAAATGAAGCTAATATAAAACCGAAGGTATCATTATCTGAATTAGCTCTAAATGTAGATTCCCATGTATAGTTATTGTAGGAACACAAACTTAACATACCAGTATAATTACCATTATTAGCCAATGCACTATAATAAAGTTTATTAACATCTCCTGTCACTACACTGGTTGCAACTTGTACGTTACCAGCACTATTAACTGTATAATCTGAAGATGTTAAAGAAGCAACCGATAACCCATAGGTAGTAGAAGTTAAAGCACTACTCGCAACTGGATTACCATACGCTCCATAATCTCTTCTAGGGTCAAATGTCACCCACCTACTTGCACCCCCTATTGTTGGTGACCAAACTACAAATTTTTCAGTAAAAGTGTTGTAATAAAAATATCCTGAATCAGTAGTAGCATTAAATGAGTATCCTGGGCCATAGTCACCACCTTCATCAGATGTAAATGCACTAGCTCCTAAATACCAATTTTTAGTACTATCAGTTTTTCTACTAGCGGTAGTACCAGTATAAAACCACACATATGGATTTGAGTTTAACATGGTTCCGTCTGGTGCTAGACCACTTGTGAAATATACAGTACCAGGTCCAGGATTAGGACCTAGACCAGACATAAATGCTATATGACCATATGCTCTTGGGACATATCGTTCCCAATTTGCAAATATGTTACTCACACTTAGACCACTATATTGTCCACTGTCATTAAATGATGTATATGTACATCCAGTATTAGATGGTCTAGTAGTGACTGTAGTTGGTCTATTCTCAATTACACTTACACTATACATACCATTTTCTATATCAGTAAAATCATGTCTTGTGTCAGCAGTTGTACCATAATGGGTATCTATTAACTTATTATCTTTTCTTAGTTCATACCTATAGGCAGCTGTCTCTGTGGTGGAGGTTGTAATACTGATGGTACCTAAACTATTTGGGTCTGTGATACAACTCGCATTACTTAGTGTTCCTGTAACTGTTGGTTCTGTCAACCCACTTATCCTTAAACTTGTACTACCGGACACCCTATTACTATCAGTAATTGTAGCTGTATATAATCCAGCACATAAGTTAACAACATCAAAAGTAGTTGCACTAAAATTACTAACACCAGACCAACTTACGGTATATGGTGCTGTACCTCCAGTAACATTAGTTTGTAAAATACTACCATGGCATTTACCATCTAAAGTATGTGTTAATATACTCCCCACTAAATTAATAAAACCTGTATTACTTTCTGCCATAATCTATCATTTTGTATAATATTTACTTGATTTACTTGGTGGTGTTTTTCCAATACATGGTGTGTCATCAGATATACAAGACCCTAATTCTTCACACCAATATGTTCCTTTCCCACAAATTCCTTTACTATCTGCACTCCTTGTTGGTCCACTTCTACCGTCACCCTCAACTTCTCTATCATCATCACTTTCTGGTTCCAAATCTAAACCAACTTCAGGTGGACTTACTTCCACACAATATCTTTCACAAGCCTCAAGAGTAGCGTATTGACCCCCATCACCAGGAACTCTCAAACAACTACCACCAATACAATCATAAGTTATAGTACTTTGTTCTTCACCACTACTTCCTGGTTGTCCTCCAGCAACAAAACCCCCACCATTACTATCTTCATATATTGGTTCTCCAGTATCTGTACTGGTACCTATATTTGTAGTTATAGTACCTTTTTTCTTAACCACAACCCCACTACTATTAGTTACATATTTATTATCCGCTCCACATTTATCTAATAAGTAAGGTTCACACTCATCATGTATGGTTTTACAGTGTTTATCCGCCTTAACTAAACAATCATCACATCCCGTAGCATCTGTATCTGTGAAAACATTTGTAACATTATATATAGAATCTATTTCTGAACCTATACTACTAGTACTACTACACTTACAATAATATCTACATTTAGTTGATGTTGGGATAATAGTGGGACTAGGATTGTAGTGTGAACTACTATTTATAATTTTTATTTTTCTACCATTAATAGTTATCTCTCTATTCTCGTTGATAACCTTTCTCTCATCTAATCTAGTTTTATGTAAGATATTGTAGGACGTATTTACTTTACCACCAGAACAAGGTTTATGGAAATAACAATCTGGTGTAACAACAATATAGTGTAGTAATGGTGAACCAAAAGCATTTCTAAATCTATTAACGACGATATAAGACTGACTTACCTGAGGAAATTTAAAATCACATGTTGGTGAATCCTCATCATTGTATGTTGGTAGATAGAAACAGAATACGCCATCATCTCTTAACTTAGTTAATTTATCGATGGATTCTGGTAATGTGTAATCTTTTATTTGATTAGATTCTATCATGGACTGCCAGTGATTAGTTGGTCCTGTATTTTTTATGTCCCAAACCAAATTCTGATTTGTTTTTTTTGTATCCATAAAAGACATCTTAGGAAAACTATTATTATTAACTATAGGGGTTAATATATTACCACATTGACTGTTACTGTCAGTTAAAAATAATGCTCCATTCATTTTAACTGGTAGTTCTTTACCACCTATAATCATGTTAAATGGTTTTGATTCTCTAGCACTATCAAAGAATAGATTTTTGGATATTACATTGTCGGTTGATTTGATTCCTCTGAACCATGGACCTTCAATGATATTATCGTACTCATCCATTTTATGTCCTAGATTCAAATCTAAGTTAGTTTCACCGTTACTTAAACCAAAGTACCCCCCTTTAGAAGTAGTAACCCAACTACTATCGTATTCAAGATGTACCGTCTCCCCACTAGATATATTTATCAAACCAGTATCTAGATTAACTGGTATTTGTTTACTAAAAATAGTGGATGATGATACAGCACTTAGTATACACACATTAGTACCACTAGAAGTGTTATCAGTGTCAGTAACTTCTAAAGTTAAGTAATTATTTGCGGAACCGTCTATGTTACTACGTTTTACTGTGAATGTTTTTAGGTTAGTTTCAGTCCCTCCAGTATTTGTTTTGATTAAAGACACTTTAAAATCAAATTCTAAGATACCAGTATTAGGGGGTACATCGTAATCACCTTTATCATCCCTAAACTTTCTTCCGGGATAGTATTTAAATCCAGTGTCTTGTAAAGCTGTATTTTTTTCTCCCCTTCCAGCTTGTATTATAGAAGTATTAATTAATCTTTTTACTTCATAATTCGTAGATGGGTAATTAAGTGTAGTCGCACTTGGGTAGGAGTTAGTTAAGTACTCACACCACTGACTATCGGTATATTTAACATTTAAAAAACCTTTATATGTAAATCTATAAACCCCATCAGTTACACCAGAAACTTTTAAGTAGTTTGTTGAGTCATTTTCATTTAAAATTATTGCACCGTTATTTTTTTCATATGCCTGTGGAAATACATAGGGTCCATATTTTTTAGTATCATCACCAATTAAAGGTATATTTTTATTTCTTTTGACGTTGGATATTGGTACTGTTGTTTTTGCTGAAAATGTATCACCAGTTATTCTTATGTCGTAAGTATCAGAAAATTCATATCTACTATCTGTTGTAGCGGTAAATGCTGAATATCCTTGACTTGATTTATCGAAAGTGGTGAAAAGAAAATCTGTTTGACTGTTTGCACTAATAGGGGTATAGTTATATATTGGGTCCAGTTTGTCGTGAGGTGTTTCACTGTGTCTTGCACCTACCATAGGTCCTTTATCTGGGTGTATATGATAATAACCCACATATTCTTCTCCGTTTGGTAGTGTAAACTCGCCACCTTCTGTATACCCATCTTCAACTAAACCAACTTGGTTGTTTATGTTTGTTTCTTTTGTAGGACAAACTAAAATACTACTCAATTGACCGTCAACATTATAAACAAAACTGATGTCGTTAAATTGGTTTAATTTGGACCTATCAATCCATTGGTCTATAGAACTATATGTTCTTTTTGCGTAGTTTAATTTACCATCTACTAATATTGGGTATTTTTCCAACATCCCCACTTGTTGTTTTTTTAGGGACTCTTCGAATGATTTTAATTGTTCTCTATTAGAAAACTTTAAATTCATACACTTATTAGATTCTTTTATTACTGAATTTTGTGTTAGTTCAGCAGCCCAATTTAATTCATACTTTTCTTTACCATCTTTTATTATAGGTCTTGATTGTTTAACTTTATTATCTTCGACCACTCTAGAAATATTATATGGTATTTCAACCATACTATCTTCACCTAAATTTAGGTTAGTTAAGTCAACGTTTAAATTTAATGGATTTTGTACCGCATATACATTACTCTGAATTAATTCTAAGGAACTTGCTGCTACATTTTGGGGGGTTAATTGTGTTTTATAATCATATAGAATTTCTCTAGAGGCTAGGTCTTTCTGTTTTAATTTAAGATATGTAGTCTTTAACTTTATATTTTTATTAGTAGTAGTTAATTGTGTTACTGGTTTTATATCCAATACGTCACCTTCAATTAATTTTAAATCTTCCAGATTATTTTTAAATGATAGTGAATGAGTATATTGACCCGCTCTTTGTATTAGTATATCAATATCAAAAGATAGGTTATAACTTTTTAATTTAATACCTGGTAATACCATTTGTAGTTGATGTTTAGCTCCACCCTTATTACTTTTTACAGCTTTTAAAGCTCCCTGTCCTTCACCCTGATTAGGTTTAACACTAACATCATAGTATCTATTATGTGACAAATAGGTACCCCAAGCATTTCTTATAATTTGTTCAAAACCATAATACCCACTACTATTTTTAAAAACTTCTAATCTTAAATCACCCACATTAAAACCTAACACACTTAGGTGTTGGTGGTAGGACAACCCTTCTTTAGGTAAAATTAAAAACATTCTTTCATTATCGTCTTTTTGTTGGACTAGAATTTCTGCTTTGAAGTTGGTGTCGTAGGTTATTGTTAAACACTTTTGTTTGTTGTAGGATTGTAATGTTGGGGAAGATACTCGAGAACTATGATACCTATCTCCTCTAGGTACTATCGTTGCAGGCATACTACCTGAAGCAAATACAAGAAATTGTATTTCATCACTTAAAACTCTTAAATCTATATTTGTTCTATATATTTTATTCACAACTTCATTTTTTAATAACCTCCACCACCTCCACCTCCTGATGACATTCCTCCACCTCCTCCGCCACTACTACTTACGGAAGAGCTTGATGCTCCATTAGAAGCTGTATTATTACCCCCACCCATAGATGGTGGTGTACCCATATTAGTGGTAGGGTTAGGACCGGCACCAGATATATTATAATTTTCCAACCATTTTGTATTTCTACGACCTAGTTGTTTTAAACCATATACACATAAAAGATTATTTGTGCTTCCTTGTTTTGTAAATACTTCTTTAAGACTATACTCATCCTCATTAGTGTGAAATTTATTAGCTAGTTCTTTTGTTTCTTTGTCTAATATATCAGTCCCAAAATATAAATCTCTATTTTTTATATTATATCCGGTAGCATAACTAGATAATGGGTTTGGTGTGTCCCCAGTCAAAATATTATTGTAGTAAGTACCTTCGGACGGTACTCTCGGTGGGAATACAACTGTCGTTGGGGTTAGACTAAATCTTGGTGCTGGGAATGATGTCCAACCACTTAAAGCTACATTAATGGAAGCTGTACTTGCACTTTCACTAACAGTACCTGATAAACTAAAACACCTATAAACAAATTTATCTCTATGAAATATTGAATTATTAACTTTCATACCGCCTGTCCAAAGAGTGGTAGCTGGTAACATCTGTTCTACTAATTTTGGCCAATATTCACCCATATCCTCAATATAAGATATCATCTTATTGTAGGTGTATTGGTTATTTTCACCACATGTTTTATTTAGATAATCAAGGTATATTTTCTGTAGTGTTGGGTATCCTCCAGTTTTTCCATCATTAATGGTCATCCTATTTTTTACATCTATAAAATACCTCCAAAAATCTTTTAAAAATGTTTTAAAATCTAATTGTTTCGCGTCTATTTTAGGATTTGTGGAATCCCATCTTCCATTAGCTGATGGATAGGGTGATGGTAAAGAACCACCACTAAAGAAACAATCACTTTGTGCGGATTGTTGCCATACATCATATGCTAACCCCTGTCCTATATTTAAGGATAGGTCAACATTTTTTACATTTAAAACTAATCTTTCATCTGTAGTCTGATAATAGGCTGCTCTACTACCAAAATCATAATCTCTAGTTTGTACACTATCATATTCTTTAGGTTCATACAGATTTGCAAAATCATTTAGTTGTTGTTGTGTTGGGTTATCACCTAGATAACCGAAGTTTTGGAAAGGTGCGTTAGTTATAGGTGTTGTATCATATTGCCTAACCCAAGATTTTTTATCGTCTATTATTCTTCTTAACCTAAATCCATAGTATAGATGTGGAAATCTCCAAAACCTATCTAGATATGGTGATTGTACATCATTAGAAAACTCTCCTTGTGTCCAAAAACCACCCCAAGTAAATTCTTTAAATTTAGTTACAATATTAGGTGTACATCCTGTAAGTGTGGATGCCTCATTATCTATTATTATATTAGATTTGTGTTCTTCTGTTCTTTGTACCCAACCAGCTCCTCTTTGGAAGAAGTAGTTATTGGTTATTCTTGGTGTGGTTGGAAACCCATCTTTGTCTATCGGGTAATCGTTTCTAACAAATGGGTGTGTTGTTGTACCTGTAGATATAAAAAATGGGTTAGTGGAAGGTAGTAATATACTTGTTTCTATTTCTCCCCTAACATATGAACCTCCAGATATTTGTGACCAATAATAATCAAATTTATTGATGTTTAGCTTTGCGTCTGCGAGTACAACATATTCATTAAATTCTACCAATGCTTCAGGTGCACCCAATAAAGACAATAAAAACTCAATGGACTTTCTCGTACCTTTAGATTTAAATAAATAAGATGTATTCATCAGAATACGTCTATATAGTTCAACATCTAACTCCGCTGGGGTTTTACTAATAGTACTACCAGAATATAGTGGTTTAGTGGTGCCTAAGACACTATTTAAAAACTTATCTTTATTTAATGTGGTTGGAGTACTCCATCCTAGAGTTCTTGCAAAATTCTTTATTAAATTATTCGGAATATTATTTTTAGAGTCGTAGGTGACATTTGTCATATAAGCAATCCCATCTACATAAGTCTTAATGTCATCAAAACTTCTACCATATATTTGTAAGGTTTTTTCTACTTTTTGACTAGAAGTATCAAATTCTTTTAATGATGGTGATGTTAAAAATCTAGATATTAAATTTGTTTTTTGTTTGTCTATTTCATCTGCTAATTCAGCTAATGTATTTAGGTAGTTACTATAATTAATAGTCTCTATATCTAAATTTATTTCATCCTGTAAAGGCCAAGTTTTTTTAACATTATCAAAATAGGAAACACCATCCGTAGTTTCTTTTATTAATTTAAATGTAGCAGTATATACTGGATTACTATCCCTATTTAATAAAAACCTTTCTATTGTCCAAGTAGGATTAAAATCTTTAAATACTTTTTCAGTTTCTTGATTGTTTGGTTTTATATAAAACTTATCATAACTGGTAGTAGAAGTAAGTCCAAATGGTTGTCCTTTTACTTTTAAAGCAATGAACCCACTTGTTGGTGTTTGTGCGGTAAAATCAACAACTTCATATTCTTTATATTGTACCCCACCACTAAAAGATAAACTATACTTTTTATACTCAGTAGTTAAATTCCTTACCTTACTTATTTTACCTTCTGCAATACCTAGTATTGTATCTGCACTATACCCATATTGTTGAGCATTATTTAGTATTTTTTCAGGTGATATATTAGAGTTTATTAGTTGTCCGTTGTTGGTAAACTCTATGGCGAAAGGGTTAGATATGGAATTAACGTTAACCCTAAACTCGGTTTCTTCTGTAGATGAGTTATATATTATATTATAAGCTGTTACATTTCCAAAAGAAGCTGTAGCGATGGTATAACCATCAACATATAATGCTGCTGGAAAATTATTTATTATATTTTCTATAGCAACGTTTAATCTTTTATTTAAAGAACCGTATAATACAAAACTAGTTATGTCACTAGTATCATTATTAATGAATACTTCAAGGTTGTTACTAGATAATGTTTTTGCGAGAGTTAGATTATTTATATCTAAATCTTCTAAGGTTATTGGAGCTGTAAAACTTCCTAGTGATTGAGTTGCTATAGGATTGGGTCTAGATATATCGTTACTTATAGAAAAATTACCCATAGTCATCTGAGATGACCCATTAGTAAATTGATTACCAACTAGGTTATCACTGAACGTATCTCCACCGTGTCCTGGAGCTGGTGGGTATCTAAATCTATTACTAGCCATACCTTTTTATATTATATTATTGAATGACTTACTGAAATCTATGTTGTTACCTCTGTTTTGTCTTACTTCATATAATTGGTCGTTAAACTGGTCTCTAACTTCATATAAGTCATACTGTGCGTAAATGTTATTGTTTACTGTTAAATCATAGATGGTGTAAATTCCATCATCAATAGACTTAGTTTGATTACCATAAAGTGCAATTGCTAATGTATCAAAATCGTGGTCTACCATTTCAATATCTAAAACTACTGGATTAAAAAAAGTGTTTGTTACTACAACATTCTGACCAGGTTGACCTATGAAAGGTATAGCTGAAGGGTTGTTGGATGGGGCACTTGTAGGTGTTAATGTACAAAAAATTAAATTAGTCTCATTATTAGTATAAATGTATCTAGGTGATTTCTGACTAGGATTAGATGTATTAGCTGGTTGTTGTTCACAATAAAAATTAGATGTAACTAATCTATAAAAATTATGTATTTTTTCACCATTAGGTCTTAAATATTCTATCCTATAACCAACTAGTGAGTTTGGAGAAAATCTACTTCTAAACTGAGCTGGTATACTATTTAAATCAAAAACTAACCCTTTTACATTTGGTAGTGAGGATAATATACCACAATCTATTATAGTTGTTCTTATCTCTATCGGTTTTATATAGACAGTATATATACCTGTTTGAGCAAATACTGCTGATGGTAGTTGTAAATCATATAAACCACCTAAAACCTCCACTCCGTTACCCCCACCAGTGTTTGTGTTGTGATATATGGGTGATAATACCTGATTAGCAGGTAGTTGTGTTAAAATAAAATTTGCTGTAGAGTCTCTATTAGCTGTATAATGTACGATTACTTGTACATCATCCGGTAATACATCCGCTGGTCTTTTTATTCCGTATGCTCCTAATGCCATATTATGCTTGTTTATTTATTTTATAAAAACCGTATCCGTGAAGTTCTAATTCACCCAGATTAGTAATTTGCCCTAATCTTTGGGGTTTTTCAAATACACTTATTTTACCTCTTTCAATAAATATGTTTGACCTCACTTCTGGGCGTTCCGCCACATTCATTAAAACCTCTTCTTTAGTAAGTGGTGGTATGCAACCAGATGTATATACTTTTTCCAAAACTTATTTTTATTATAAATATCTAAATCCTAATTTATATTAGAGTTCTTTGTTATAATATTTTTCTTTATATTCTTCTAGAAACATTGGTCTTCCGTATAATTGTTTTTTTCTTATCCTACCTACTTGTTTAGAAGATGGAAACCAAAGTCTTCTACCATACAAATTTTCCATTAATTTTTCTCCTTGACCCCATCTTGTAACTACTTTACCATTTTTTTTAATTCCATTTGCAAAATTTATAACAAGTTTATGGAATCTAGGTGTTTTTTCTCCCTCTAATCCATTGTAATAAAATTGTTCGTCTCTATTTTCAAGTACTTTATTTAATTCTGGTGTATATCTATCACTTTCGTAATATATATCCATAAAAAAATCACAATCATTTAAAGCTACATTTACACAATTGATTAAAGCTGTTCTAATTTGTGTTAAATTTTTTCTATTATCACTAACTAAAATTATATCTACATCCCAAGTAGGCCACGACTCTATATCTTTTCTAATATGATTTATAAAAGAACCTGTTATTATACAATTAAAACCTTCAAACCAAGGTTGTTGTTCTACAATATCTACCCACTTATTAAATCTTTCAATTGTAGGCATGTACATTAATTTATGTACTGATATAGGACCAACTTCTATTTTCTGTATTACTCCGTAATCCATAGTTAAAGTTAAATTGTTTTACCCCATAGTAGGTCCAACTGACACCGGTCCCCCAACTGGTTTCCCAAAACACTTTATTTCCAAATACCCATCAGGACATCTACATGGATTTGTAGATGGTTGTAGTTGTACCACATTACCTTGGAAATCTCTACAACATTTTATACAACTTCCATCTGGTCCAACACCAGAACCAAAACCTGAACCCGTACCAGAACCAGAACCAGAACCATTATCATTACCTGAACCACCATCACTACATGGACTTCCATCATTAGTAACACCACAAGACATCCATCCTGTGTTATACCACGCACTGTTAGCTATCATAACTAACTCAGTAAACCCAAATTGGTTTGTGAGTACCTTAACTTCACATGGGGGTTGTGTTTTAAGATTTGCTTTAACTACCCCATCCTCATTTTGCTCTTGTGCGAGTTTTGCTGATGGATTTCCACCAACGACACTTGGTAAAGGCCCACAACTGTAACTAACTCCATTGAAAATCCAACCTCCTGGACAAACACAACAATGACAACATTGTTTACTAGGGTCGTTCGGGAAAGAATAGATATCATGTACACATCCACCAACAGGTATCATTATGGCTGGTCCATTAACTGGTGGTAATGAATAGAATTGAACCGGTGGTACCCAAAAACCACTTGGGTTGGATACTGGCGGTAAAAACGTTGGTTGTAAGATAGTAGCACAATCATCACAATCGGTATCTGGTGGAATACAATCTTGTTGACACTGATTTAAGGTTTGGTACATACCCGCTCCAGTTCCTGGGTCAAAACAAGTATACGTTGTAGGGTCACAATCAAAACTTGGTGTATCCGGACACGTTGTGTCACATGGATACCAAACAGCCATTTCTTGTTGGTCGTTTGTTACTTGTGTTACAGCAAAATTAGAACTACCGTCACAAGCTAGTCCTTGTAACCAATTATACCAACACGCTGATGGATTTACTGCGTCATATGACAGTGCTATTCCGGCTGGTTTAACAGAGTACACATAACAACATTGGTCTTGGGGGTCTATTACTATTTGACTTAAACCCCAAATATTATTTGGTGTCCATGTTTGTGGTGTTGTATGATTTACCCCTGTGCTGGTGTTACTATAAGTTGCTAACGATGGTAGTGGACTTTGTTGTGTTGGTGAATATATATTATCAAATTGTTGGGACCAGTAATAAAATTGGAGGTCTACACAATCAAAACAAGCTGCTGTGCCACCACTATAACAACAGTTCAATGGGTCACCTTGACAATCTAATAACGTTGGGTAGTTACCCGTAGGGGTCGCAACACATCCACACGCTGGTTGCACCCCAGGTGGATTTGGGACACATTTATATGGACCACTTGTTGTACCTGTATAACAACAATTATTATTAGCTGTAGAAGTTTGACAGTCATGTAAACTTGAAAAACTACCACCTGGTGTAGCTACGCAATCACATTGTGTCGTATTTACATTTGTTATACATTCATACCTCTCACAATATAACTCACAGTCTGTCATTGATGTGTATGGACATACCACACCTGGGTCACAAGCAACACATCCTTGATTTGAATTACCTGTCGCGGCTGTAATACAGTTACAACCACCTCCACCACCACTACTTCCCATCATTGGTGGTACCTGATTGGTACATCCCCATGGTGTAGTTGGTCCTGCGTTACAATAATCTTGAGTTGTATAAGTATTTTGACTTATGGCTAGAGTCATCAAATCAGGAATACTCATAGCTGTAGTAAATCCACCCGCATAACCTTCCGTTGTCGCGACTAAGTTAAACCAGTCTACTACTTCTTGGTAGTTGCTGAACATTGGTGATTGTACACCACCAATAAGATTAGCGGGGTTACCAAAATATGATGTTTTCCAGTTGTTTCTGTACTTATAACACATTCCCGGTTGGTTAGGGACTGGACAATGAATGGCTACGGCTGATGGAGCACCACAAGGTGCCCAGTATTTATAGTCTGAAAAATCAGCATTTGGTCCGAAGGTAACATTTAAATAAGTAAGGTAATCTGCGGTTGAGATAAAAGGCCCAGCACCCGCATCTATAGCACCCCCACAACTATCATAAGTTATAGAATAACTTGGTCCGGTACTACAACTATAAGTAACTGGTGGTGAAGTACCTGCACACGCTAGGTCACAAGGTATCCAAACCAAAGCGTTATTTGCATTTACTCCATTACCCGCAAGATATTGAGAGTTATATGCTTGATAGTATTGGTTTGGTGCTACTAGTGTATTTGGTGTTAGTGGTGCGAGTATTGGTGATGCACCAAAAACATAAACATAACAACAATCATTATTTAATCCATCTATAGAAATATCTATAACAACATCTCCAAGACTATAAACTTGACCTGAATTCCATTGTAAAGCTGGTGGTGGTACATTCGCGGAAACACTATCAAGTAACCAATTAGTTGTGGTAACATCCCAATACCAAAAACTTATATTACCGTAATAAGCACATTCTAAACAATCACAACAACCCCCCATTGAGTTAAAACCTGGATTAGCTATAAGATATTGTTGACATTCTGTCATAGACGTATAAACATCACAAGGTGGTGTTGTTAAAGGTACTCCCGCAAAAGTACATTCACAATCATTCACACAATCCCCACAACTAAACGTACATTCATTAGTACAATCACTTAAATTATTAAAAGGTCCAAGAACACAATTTTGTGGCATTGCCCCAACAAAACTAATACAACCATTAAAGTCATCACAACAATATTCGTATTGTGTGGATGCACATGGGTAATTACCAGCAGCTGTAGTAACTGTAATACAATCAAATACTGAAGGTTGACTAGATAAGTTTGTTATTGGACAAACTACTTGTCCCCATGATAACTCACAGAAAGTAGTTCCTGTTGGGTTACAACAATAACGACAATAAGATTCACATGTTGCTTGGTCTACAAACCCAGGACTTCCTCCTTGGTAAGACGTTGCAAATGATGGTGTACCTGGTCCGTATGCTTGAGATAGGTATACTGACGTAAATCCACCACCCACTAAAAATGATTCTGGTACACATACACTACTAGATGCGGTATTACCTACTGTACCATTAGCTGCTCCCGCGGTATCACAATACCAACCAGTAGTCACAGTTGGTGGGCAATTACAATCATTAAAGTTAGCTGAGGTTGGTCCAAATGTGTAACAATCAGCAGCACTATCATATGTTGTAGGTCCTGGTGGTGTATTGGCTATAAAAATACAGGATTGTAATCCTTGTGGGTCACATGTCCATGTACAAAACTCTTGACATTGTGTTAAAGATGTAAATGCTCCTGGATAACTAGTATATGGGTTTGGTACACCATCAATTATGGGTACACACCCAACACCACAAGGTAAACCTGTACCGTCATCACAATAACAACTATCATCACAATGGTAGGTTGGTGGTAAAGTTGTTCCACTACAACAATTCATACCTGAAGATAACGCAAAATTACAATCGTTTAAATCTACCATAGGAAAGATTGGGAAACTAACCCCTTGTGGGTCATTACCCAAAATAACCTGTTGTGCTTGTACACAAGAAGATACAGCTGGTGTTACCGTATAATCACAATAACAATCTGCTCTACATTCTTCTTCACATGTGTTTCCTGAATAACAATTTTGTATCGTTGCTAATGCTGGTCCTGGATATACACAAGCTGAAGGTACACAACCATCCGGTGTACATTCAAAAGTTTGACCCGAACTAGCAGCACATGGTGGACATCCTGTTGGGTCTGCCCATACCTGTGAACCACATGAAACCCAACAATTAGGTTGATATGGTGGTGTGGTAGCTGGTCCATCATCAGGAGTAAATGAATTACAGTCGTATGGACTGGTACCTATCCCACATAAACATATAAAACAACAATCTGGTGTATCTGGGTCGGTATGTGAAACCATATGATACATATCATATGCTTGCATCCCATTATTATTGAATACACCTCTATCTACCAACGTATTAGGTAAATAACCTGAACACGCACAATGACAATCTTGGGTTGCACAACTTGCACTATTTGGTTGGTCCGCTAAACAATCCGCCATTGTACACCATATCCCATTTATTTGTCCTAAACATGGTAAACCAACCGCTGAAGACGTATAATAACAAGGATAGTTTACGTTTGATGAGACGTTTGGAACTGTCGCAGAGCCAGGTATGGCATCATCACATTTCACCCTACAACAATTAGTGTTTAAACAACAGTCTTCTTCAGAAGCATAAGGACCTCCTGGAGACCATATTAAATCATTTTGTACCATATACCCATCACTATTGTAATACTGACAAGGGTCATATTGTATTCCAGTATAAAGTCCAGTATCATAATCATATCCTAGGGCACAATCCCAGCCACCATCACACTGACACGCAGCGGTACATGCACTCAATCCTGCTACTGTATCTGGATAAGTACCTTGAGCTGGATTTGGTCCTGGTAAACCAGTGTTTGGGTCGATGGTTGGACATGGATGAGCTGGGTCACATATTACTGGGGTTGGGAAGAAATTACCCATACTATCTGTAAATCCAGTACAATCACATACAATACAAGAAGCTGTAATCCCACAATCTGGGTCATTTACACACGCTATTTCTGTAGGTGCCCCACAAGCTGGTGTGTAACAAGGTGTACATGGGCTTGAGAGTGGTGGATTATACGGAGTGTATGGTGTAGTACATGACCACCCACAAGGAACTTCACCACCTAAACCTGTAGATGGGAATATACCAATATTAGGATTACCTAATTGTGCTGCTAATGCTGGATTATTAGATGCATTTGCACATTCAGTAAAGTCTGCAAAATCACCGTTGATAGTAGGTTGACACCCAAATTCACAATCCCAAGTATAACCACTTAAATCTCCACAATCTAACTGACAGTCACCAATAGTATACATACTTGGTGTGTATTGTACCCATAATTGTAAATTACTAGCTATTAATGCCCAGTTATTACCGTATGCAGTAACAGCGTTTGTCATAATAGTTGTATAATCACCTGGTGTTACGTTAGATGTACCATAACAAGATATTTCCTGACAGAAAGGTGGTTGTCCTGGTGTTGTACAAGAAAATGCTGGTGGATTACAATATAAAGCACAATCAGTAAATGATGTAAAGTTTGGAGAGGTATTATAATAAGACCCCCATTGTGGGTCGTTTGGACTTGTAATCTCCACACACCCACTTTCCCCAATCTGTGGATAAGGGTCCACTAATGGAGTTGTGGTTATTAAACCACCACAACCAAACTGGCCTGGACCGTCTGGTGGTGGAATACAAACCCACTGTGATTCTGTTGGACATTCGTTATTGTTCCAAGCATCTATACATAATGTATAAGCTGGATAACCTATTTGACCACTAGGACTAGTGGTACCAGAAATCATTTCACATGTGTGTGGTCCTACATTACTAATGTCTGGTGGACAAACCCAACTTACACAACCAACATAATCCCAATCCTGTTGACTAGTCCCTCCTGTAGGTGGTACTAAAGTACCGTTATTTAATGCTTGATAACAGTTACCGTCTGGTCCTTCAGCAAAATCACCTATACTATATACGGTTGAATTATCGTAAGCTCCTGTGTTAAACGGATTAGTTGGGTCATTACATGGTGTTGAACTACCTACTGGACATGGGTTACAGTCTACCGAACATGCATGCCATAGATATTCTTGAGCTGTCCCACCAGAATACCATACACCTTGGAAAGTTGATGCTGGAGGTGTAAATGCCCATGGTGAATTGGTTGCGGGATTAGTTTGTATTATTTCTTTTACCGCCATAAAACAACAACACACGTTATTAGTTAAATCAAAAACTATATCACCCACTTGATAATCTGTGTATGAATTCCATACTCCTTGGTTGGTATTAAAACTTATTAGTTCTGTGGTTTGAGAAATTGGATTGTAGTACTCATCTACATTTTCACACCAATCACAGGGGTCTACTTCACATTGATAGCAATCTTCACCCCCAAACACATACGCATCTAAACCACAACTTAAAGCCACAAAAACAGTAATACCGTTACTAAAATCGTAAAAATCTATAGGGGTCTGACCATTAGCAGAACTAATAGTGTAAGCTGTAAATGAACCAGGTGTAAAGTCAAATATACTACCCACCATACCACTTTCCATTAAATTAGTAGTTGGGTTTAAAACGTCCATACCTAGAGGCACATCTACATTGTGAAAATATCCTGGAGCTAAACCAGAAGTACTACCTGTACTATATGTTTGAAACAGTCCCAATGAACTTTGTGTTAAACCGGTAACCTCAAAACAAACTGTAGGTGCAAGACCACTATATTGTAATATACTTATACCAGAATCTAATGGTGTAAAATCAGGAGTTCCTTCTGTACCATACATTCCATGATATGCGGTAGAACTACCCAACCCATGTGGACCTGAAACTGGTACACCAGCAAAACTTTGTAATGGTGGAGAACCTGTG
>CEVS01056402.1_pt1 | contig 20839 bp, 28 predicted proteins | sample 361571 | NCBI WGS metagenome assembly CEVS01 (sample SAMEA2623850, study PRJEB7988) | marine metagenome | isolation source: saline water (ENVO:00002010), including | reverse complement strand
CTAATATCAATTTTTTGAAGCGCTTGTCTAGACCTATGCCTAGTTATCCTAGCACTATAATTCGCTCTAATGTTTCCTGCACCATCTGTGTATGTCTCGTTACTAAGAACCTGTTTATCGGTCGTCGTTGGACCCCAGCCTATTTTTGGCATATTATAGAATATAATTATAGGCTCAAACCCAAGAACTTTACTGTTCTCTCTACGTCTCAGACTAGCCCTAGAGCCAACTACTTTATTTTGACCAAAAGATGTATATGAATTTCTTGCACTATACTTCTCTTGCTGCACTATGTCATTACCGGGATCAGTCGGGTTAAGACCAGTATAAAAGTGTCCAATATGTCCTTCTGCTATTGACAATCCAAAAAGATTCTGTGTTTTATTGACATGTTTTATATTTGTGCCTATATAGTGCTTCATGTCGTCTCCCATTTTTCTTTTAAATAATTTCGTATATTCTTTTTATCAACCTCGCTTATTCCACCTTTATATACAAGTATTTCTGCTATGTTGCCTAACGATCCCTCAAGGACTTTGGTTGATCCATCTTCTAGTTTCTTTAGCCACGCTCCTACTACAAATTTATCAAAACTGTAGGGATTTCTGTGCATGGTGCGTCCTCTGGTAATACGGTTATTTGAGTAATTAATCACTTCACGAGCATCAAAATAATCAAAACCACCTGAACCAGAACTAAACTCATTTCCACCCCACTCAATATCTATTAAAGCGTATTGATCTATTAAATCCTGTGTCATCATGGTTTGTGATGTACCATTACCCCGTTGAGGGTTTCTATTAAAATTGTCTCTTCGTCTAAGACTCACAGTGCTAACCGCTCTTGACCCATACGCTCTAGGATAATTACTTACTTTCCACGAGGGATAGTGATAGTTTGTGCTTGGGTTTCCATATGCTGTATTGAAATCAAGTGTTCCAGTATTTAATAAGCTTAGTAATGTATGATTATAACTTATGACTCTTCCATCTTCCAAGCCTGATAGAATTTTATAAACTAAAAATATACTTATTCTAGCTGCTTTACCATCACTTCCAGAACCTGTCGGTGTTGAGAAAAGATCTGTTGCACACTCTAGAAAGTCCCCATTAGGAGTCGCGTCATTGAGGTCATCTTTTGACTGATCTCTAGTTCCTGAAAATCTCATTGTGGGTTTTTCAATAGATTCATTATACTGAAGGTGTGGCCTAAGACTAGCGTTTGTTTGTACTAAGTGATTTCCGTTTCCAGATTTATCACCCCAGAATTCTACACCAAACGCAGTGTCTTTAATGCTAGTTCTATCGTTTGCATCACACCACACTTGAAGACCACTAATACTATTTGGATTTAATGGTGGTATATTAAACGTAGTTATAGTTGCGTCTGCATTAAAGCTATCTAAATTAGCATACCTAGCTACTCCGGGTGTGTTTCTTACTAATGCTATGTCTCCTTTAAAACCAGAAGAAAAGCCTAAAATGTCTGAACCACTTCCAACATCGTGACCGATATTGAAATTGCCAGAAGCGCGAAGAGAGGCACTATTTGAGTGTGTAGCTTTTTTTACACCGTTTATGTAGATAGATATATCTCCGTCATGACGCTGTACAGCTATATGATTCCACTCGTTCCAAATTACACCGTCTCCACTGCGGAGAAAAAATGTAGAAGTTCCATATTGTCGAAATGAAAATTCTATTTCACCTTGAGGTTCATCAAAAGCATCTAGTATTTTGATAACTGGACACTCAGTATATGTTGTAGAAGGTAATCTGCCTGCCCCTTGTGGCCTCATATCTAATAGGGTGTGGCTATTGTCTGCGGCTTGTTTTGGGTGAGTGTCGTTGTCTTTACGTTCAGGTCTTATCCACATTTCAAATGTAAAAAATTCTGAACCAAAATCATTGTTTCGTGAGAAGTCATTAATCTCAAGTCTCTTACCTCTACCGTCAAGAGAATAATAGTTTCTAAATTTTGCTGATCTATGATTTTCTTCTTCAAATACCACAGCTCGAAAGAAGCCATATCCATTTTTTACTCTATTTCCAAATTTAGATTTGTCCAAAAGCTGACCATCAAGAAGCAAGCCAACATAATCGTAAAATTGGTCGTGTAGATTTCGTGGATCTGGAACTTCAACAAAATCATCTGAGACTTTGTTTCTGCCTCCTCTTCTTCTTTCTCCTTCAGTGTCAGATATATCTACTACAAATCTTCTGCCGTCACTCTCCCACTCTCCTTTATTCCACACGTTATATGCGGGATCAAACATATTACGATATGCTTCCCCATCGTTGGGTGGTGCTATGGCTTCCTCAATAGGATTAGATGGGACTGTGGCAGGCGTGGTAAAATCTACTAAGTTAGAACCAAAACCAAATTTTTTTACTTGTTGTAAACTTTCACCAGAAATTATCTTTGTAATTACACTATTACCCCTACGTGCTTTAGGCATATTATGCTCCTTAAACTATAACATATACTGTATTAGGATCTACAACAAACGAAGCATCATCATATTCAGCCTGAGTAAGCTGCACAATTCTAGTAGCTCTAGAGACTGTATAATTAAGCCATCTACTATAGCTATCATCATACGTCATTACTATGGTTTCTCCAGATGCTAAAACCATATCTTCAGAAGGTATATTATAAAACCTGTTATCACTAGTTGCAGTTGCACTATCATTAGCAAAAGTTACAGTGTGAGGGCCATTGTTTGAAACTGTTAATTGATTTTTATTATAATAACTTGTAGATAGTCCGTGAATATTTACGTCAGCTGTAGTTGTTACACGTAACACATCTGCTTGAACTGGAGGAACCCAGTTAGATATATCGCTAGAACCTAGAGTGCAATGATTAGCTTTAACTCTAGTGTCTTCTATGGTAGCTACAGCTGATCCGTTATTAGTTATTGTGCCGTTGCAGGTAATGTCGCCAGAAACTACCACGTTACCATCGTCTAAATCTACACCCCCAACGCCGATATTAATATTGCCATTACCAACGATATTATTATTATTTAACTTTAAGTCTCCATTAAGCACGGGATCATAATCCGAAGACACAGATATTGCAAAGCTGCCAATGCTATTAAGAGAACCGAATTCTGTTACTCCATCTCCCACTTTTAATAATGCAGCGTCTGAAACGTAAGCTAATTCACCTTCGCCTAAGTATACAGGATCAGCTGCTTCCCACTCTGCTGTTGTACCTCTACGTATTTGTACTCTTGTCTTAGTGTAATCTGGCACGATTAGCTCCTTATTTTATTTGTTAACGATAACCCAAGCTATGCCCATGAAATAGTCATGAATCTCCTGTCTTTCATCTTGAGATAACCTATGATTATCTGTAGATAAGACTTTTTCAAATATTCTCACAAGTTCATCTGATAAAGTCTCGTACTTGTTTACCAACTTACTCTCAAAGAAATTCTTTCCCGCTAAAGCATACACATTATTTAGCTGTTGGGATGTAGTATCATATCCCAATACTCTATTGGCAAATTCATAGTTAAATATAGCTAATTTAGCTCTGTCTGAGGGATCAGTAATGATATCTGAAATTACCTTAACCTCATCTATGATTTCTTGACTAGGTTTATCTACCTGAATAATTTCTTGTTGGGGTTGTGGTACTATAGAACTCCAATCAAAATCTATCCAAGATAAACCAAACACTGCATACAGTGTTAAAATTGCAGCAAAAATTTTCTTTCTCATACTAGTCCTCCGTGTTTAGTAGAGGAAATACCTCATCAATTTTTTCTACAGCATCTTTAAGGCCATATACTTCGCACTGATGTCTTAGCTTGTGCCAAGTTTCAACAATTTCAAGAAAAGATACATTTTCCTTTTCAGGAATTGGTGTAACTTTAGGTTTTCTTTTAAAGATTGATTTAACCTTTTCGGTCAGTGCAGAAAAATTTAAATTAAAATTAGAAAATAAAAGCACAGCTGCAATTACAATAGCAGCAACTCTCAGATATGTTTCTGTGTCCATCATTCCTCCTCGATAATTAGCGGATTTGTTATAGTTTTATTTAGTTCTTTTAGATTAGAACGAATAGTATTATGTTTATTGCCATGATAAGGGCATGGCGTAGTATGTCCATCTCCTTGTCTAATTACTCCAGATCCTTTGCATATACATTTATCAGGGTCTGGATGTGGACCTACAACGTCTGGAGTTGGTGCATTTTTAAACACTTCCTTTTCCGCTCTGTCGAACGCATTAGCTATATCTTGTTTCCACTGTTCTACATAGCTAGTGTACATGTCAGAAATTTGTTCTGTACTACATCCAAAATTGTTGTTAAATCCATTGGACCAAGGATTTGTTTGTATATTTTTATTACAATAAGCAAGAGTTATTCCAATAGAAATTAAACTGACAAATACAAGTTCCAAAAGCTTTTTCATGGGGTTCCTCCATCTACTGCGTTATAGTATGAAATTTCATCGAATCTATCTGTAAATTTAGTTTCTAACGCTGCATAAGTCATGCTAACGTCAAAGTTTACAAAATTACTATCTGTAGTAGTGTCGATAGTAAAAGATTCACCAGTTGGCAAACAGCTACATACTACGCTTGCGTTTGTAGCTACTTCCAATGATGTATTAGGATTTGTTACAACGTCTGTTGTTGATACTACGCCCATGTCGTTCTCCTTTAAGTATAGTTATTTATTATTGCTTCACCTATTGCGATTTTATCTAATTGTACATTGCCTACATATACCGTGACCGGATCATTTCCTACATATACTGGTGGCATTACTCGTCTCCTACTGCGGCACGAAGTAGACTGTATTGTTGTCTTTTGTTATATTATTATATACATCTTGGCTAACAATTACGGCATTAAAAACACCGCTAGTATTGCTGTTATTACTACCCGCATACTCAGAAATAACAGTTGCTGGATCAGTATGTATAAGCTCCAAACCCCCCTTAGTTACTGTGTTAAAATCAACATCTGCCGGGATGCCGTTTAAAGCTACTATATTTTGGAAGGTACTCGTACCATCACCAACTTTAATCTCTGTAGTATCTGTAGCGTAAGCTATTTCACCCTGTGATAAAGTAATAGGATTAAGGTTAGCTTCAGTATCTCGTCGTAGTCTAATGCTTTGTGTGTTTCTATTTTCTGCCATGTCACTCTCCAAAAGGTTTTACTTGTGGTAAGATAGTATTACTGAAATTCCTTATATTAAATGTATTGTAATAGTCTCCGCTAGCTAAAGATAATTCATCAATATCAAAGTCGTAGAATGGAGTATCGCCAGAAGCTACCAAAATATTAGTTACGTTATAAACTGTATTATCTATACCGCTAGCAACCAATGTTCCATTATGATATAGTTTAATTAGCTCTACATCGCTTGGGTTAGGTGTAGCTCCACTATTTCTAATTACTGCGATATGAGAATAATCTTCATGCCTTGATACAGAATTAAACTCTTGCTCAGGTGCTAGACCTCCAAAGGTCATCGTTGGCGTACTCATTATTAGAGCATCTCCACTATCATATACCTCAATTGAGTATCCAGTAGCATCTGTACCTTCGTATCGTAACCGTAGATAATCATACGTGTTATCACGTAGCATAATAAGCGGAGAGTTTGCTTCTGCATAATTTCTTGGATTAAAGAAAAATTCTAAAGTAAACTGTTCCATTTGTGGTACGGAGCTTAGAGTATTAAACTCTATACTGTCATGACGATATAATCTTAATGCTTCGCCACACTTTCCATCTAAGTATCTAGGAGCGTTTGTGAAAAAGCTAGTAGTTGTAGTGTAAGTAGATTCTTTATCACCTAAATCATTTTCGTCCAGATGACTATAGAACAATTGTTGAGCCGAACTGATACCTCTCCAGCTTGATCCTTTAGGGCTGACTTGATTAGATGATTCTACTGCTAGACCAGACCCAGCTTTATTGACACCAGTTACCTTAGCTTTATAAGTCTTAGTATTATCTAGTCCGTCAATAACATATTGGAATATGCCGTTCTCTACAGCCTCGCTATTGTTATCTCCAAAATGAGAACCAAACGCTAGATTGTCATATGTAATCCAGTTTGTTCCACCGTCTTCCGATAGTTCTATAATGTAGTTTGTTAGTCCCTCTTCGTATGCAGTTGCGTGAGCAAACTGAAGCAACAGTTGTCTATGACCAACTACGCTAGATGTGTCTGCATTTTTCAAAGAGACGTTACTTACAGGATTAGGATAGAAACAGAATACACTAAGATATGAGAAGTTGCCGTCAGCATAAATGTTTTCCCACAGTATGTCACTATCTAGCCTAGTGGGAACGTCTCTGCTTAACTTGTCTCCTAACCCTAGTTGACCATGATCATTATCTCCAAAACACCATAAAGACCTAGTATTGTCTATTAAGAATGAATGATCGCCACCAGCTTCTATTTTATCAACGTCTCCCTTAGTTATCCTGTAAGGTGAGTGTCTATTAATATTATCACCGATACCCAGTTGACCTTTATGATTTCTACCAAATGTCATTATTTGGTCTGTATCTGTTTTTAATATAGTATGATTTAATCCACACTTAGCGTCTTCTATATTGTATTTCGGAGTTTCATAGAATAGAATATTTTCTCCACCCATATAACCATGATACAAACAATATATACTGACTTTATCAAAATCATTAGTTACATTGACGTATACATCTCCGTAATAAAATTCATACTCTCCGTCTGCGGTCGTATTATATACCGTGGTACACCCTACTCTTGTGTCTCCATTATAACTTATAGCTGATTCTTTACCACCATTAAGTATAGCGATTGGGTGAGTATCGGGAACGCCTTTGATGATATAGTTGCCTTTACCAAGTACAAATCTTTCTAATCCATTATATGATTTACCATCAGCGTAATTCAATACATAGAAATTTTTACCACTAATATTTTGTATTTGAATGTCACTTTCGGATGTTAGATCTGAGAAATTAGCATCGTCAATCTTAGAAAAATCAAAAAATATTCTTGTGGGAACATCTACGTGATTTTCGTTACCTAAAGCTAATTGACCATACTGATTATCTCCGAACCCAAAGACTCCACTTACGCCAGAAGTTGGAACAACGCTAGCTGATATAGCTATTGAATGATGACCTCCAGCAGATACGTCATGGAAATACTCGCTGCTGCTATATAGATTTCTATCGTTAAAGGATTCTATGTTTCGATAGTTAGATTCAGTATTGTCATCTCTATAATATCCTAGAACTTTTTGAGGGGATGTAGAGACTTCGTTGTGGTTTAAACCTTGTCCTAGCTGACCAAAAGAGTTATTTCCCCAAGAATAAAGCTCGCCTCTCTCTAAAGTGCCGCTTGTTCTTACAACACCCACAGAGTGATTACTTCCTGCGGAAACTGTTTTCCATACATTTCTCTCGTATCTTAAAATATTATTGGCGGTTGTATTAACTCCATCTCCAATTCCCAATAAATTAGCTGTGCCATAATTTCCAGACACATCAATAGATACATTACCGTAATAGTAATCATACCCATTAATTGTTGTATTTAGAGTACCAGTTATTGTGACAGTTGGTGTAACGCCATCATCTAATGTAGTATCTCCATTAATTTGTAATGAAACACCACTTGTTGATGGGATAGTTCCTAAATTTGTAACCCCGGTGGGTGTGATAAATGAAAATTTATCTGTTCCAGCTTCTTGCGTTTTATTTAATACATGTTTGTTTACGCCAGCTTGAGTTTGATCACTGTTAAGAGTAAAGAATCTTACACCACCACGAGTCCGTAAAAACTCTCTAGCACTATCATCAGTTATATTGTAATAATAAGCTTGATCACCTGAAAGAGTAAACTCTGTTCTTAATTCTTTATTACCAAGCCCTAATTCTCCATAGGTATTATCTCCACAGGAAAATAATTGACCATCAGCACTAAGAGCTAAAGAAAATTGAGATCCACAGCTAACACCGCTCCAAGCAAAAGTATTCGACACTAAATCTAACCCAGAAGCAAATACTTCACCATCTTGGAACAACGCTCTTTCTATAGGCGTAAAGTTCGTTCTGTTAGTTCCAACACCTTTATCTCCTAAACCTAACTGTCCGTAGTAGTTATATCCAACGCTGTATAGTTTTTTAGTATTACCAATACCCAAGCCGTGATAATGACCCGCTGCAAAGTCTGTCCATTTTTTACCACCATCATATACTAGCTTTGGTACATCCACTGACTTTTTATCGCCTTGTGCTAATTGTCCAAAGTCGTTTTGTCCAAATGAATATACATCTTCTATAATTGGTGGAGGGGTTGTGGTGGTTGTTGTTGGTTCTACATAAGGATTAATGATATTAATTAATAAGTGTAACTTTACATTCGATGTAGGAGTAGAAAAGTTTGAACTTGTATTGCCATCAACTGTTGAGTTATCTATATTTGTAAATACAATATCTATAGAATTGTCTGCCGACACATGGGCGTATCTTATATCTATATAATCTGGGATAGAAACTTCTGGTGCTACCAGTATAGAATATTCATCATTGCTATCAATACCGGCTACAGTTACAGTAACAGTATGTGATGTATTAGATTGTATAGCTGGCAAATCTACAAGAACAGTAGTAACTCTAGAAGCTCCAACTATGGGTAGATCTCTCCATGCACTAATACCATTACCGATCTTTAACTCATTAAAGTCAACCGCAAAAGCTGGCTCCCCATGTTTTAATATAGGATTATGAGAATCAAGTTTAGCTTTAGTATCTCTTCGTAATTGGATGTGTTGAAATTGTGACGACATTAAAATACCTCATCTATAGTCCAATCGACTTTTCTAGGGGGGAAACCATCTACATCGCTATATGCCCAAGCTCCGTTTTGATTAAGCATACCTCTCGCGTCTTTTTCTCTAACCCAAAAACTACCGTCTGGTTGATCATGTCTCTTAGGACCGCCATTAAATGCGCCCCAACTATTCTGTATTAAAAACAAAGTTTCATTATGAATTTCTCTACTATCATCCATCGCCGTCCATGACATCGCGTGATTCCATGACCCGCTCCTGCGGGCTATGCCATGTTCATTACGGCGTGAGGAAAATCCATAATTACTACAGACACTTAAAGCATACCCATTAGCTATAGCATCTCTTGCTTCCTCTACAGATTTGATCATACTAATAGTTTTGACTTGATGTTTTTTACCTTCATCTTTTACTTCTTTTGGCACTCCTGATCTTCCCCAGTTTGTACCAATCCTGCTATTATATTTAGTAAAATCTACAAATCCATAATCTTTTCTGACTAATATACCACCGTTTTGGTGGACAAATCTAGCAGCTACAGAGCATGACATTCCTTGACCACCATGACCTCTTGAGCCATAGATAGCTTCAGTTGCGCCTCTTGCTACAAAATCTTCTGCTTCTCCACCAATAATTTCATGACACCTAGTTGCATCTACTGCATTTCTAGTTGCATGTGAGACGCAATCTCCTGTAGTCTGTCGCTCATGCGCTCCAAACGTAGGATCATATTTCTGCACTGATTTGTATAATAAAGCTACCTTTCCTTCTCCACTGCTATATAAATTAGAAGCTGCCGCCCCAAAAAGCGGGTGCGGCAGTTCCCCTAACAACTTGTCGGTATCTTCAGGATCACACCATGAGCCTACAAAACCATCTTTGTAAGCTCTTAGTAAATCTGTTGGTTTTTCAAACATGGTCTACTCCGGTACGTTATTCTTAGCCCACTTAACAACAGTATTAATTACTACAGCTGCAATAGGAACTAGCATAACACCAATATTACCAAGGTCTAAGTCTGCCATGTTTTCGCCAAAGTATGTAAGACCAGCAGCGAGTGCTACTAGTGCTGTGTTTTTAGCAATTTCAATCGTGTCTGTTACGTTTAAAGTGAATGCCGGTGAGTTCTTTTCGTCTGCCATGTTAAACCTCTTTTTCTGTTTCTGTTATACTAACTAAAAAGCCGCCATGCTCTGTGTCGGTTAATTTATAAGGATATCCTAAAAGTCTTACCCTCTTACCGTTTTGCATGACTGTTACTTTGCTAAATCTCCTGTTCATATGTAAACAAGATTTAAATTCAGAAAGCACCTCTTCTCTTTCATCTTCCGTGAACAGATTAATCCAATCAAACCCCTCCATGCTAGTTACTATATCTTTAGTAAGTTCACATAGATTTGCATTGCTCCAAATTAATCTTCCTGATTTGTCTGTTTCAAACAAAGCCATACTACTATAATGTAATGCTGCTTTCGTTCTTTGTATAATTACATTTTGCCTGTCTTCTATTCTATTAACGGCTTCTCGCATACCTATAATAGCATCTTTTAAGCTACTTCCACCATTAGTAGATAATTCTTTTTTTATTTCATTTACAGATTCCATAAAGAAATCTTGGTTTTTGCACAGTTTGACTATTGGTTTAAGAAATTTTTTCCAAACTAAAGTAAAAATCCCAGTGATTCCGCTAATTCCTCCAAATATAAGTGCTATAACTTCTGGGTTGATATCTATCACAAGTTTTCTCCAAAATATTGTACGTAGAAATGGGGTAAGCACCCCCGAAGAGGTGCTACCCCTAAACTAATTTACTAATGACTATGCTTCGTGACTATCTTTTGCTTTGTAATCATCTGACTTAGGCAATTTAGCGCCAAACATATAAGTCAGTTCGCCGGGAACATCCCTCTTAGGGAAGATTTCCGCTGACTCTGCGGCACTGCCGTCTACAGGATTAACGAATATAGCTTCAGCACCAGCATCATCACCCTTGGTTCTACCCGGAACCATAGCAGTGGATGGTCTAACGAGGTAATTGAAGGATTTCACAGTTGATGTACTTCCATCAGCATTGGCAGATTCTCCAAACTGACGAGTAGCAACTACGCCATGAATATCACTAACTCCTCTAAGACCAACTTCTGAATCTGGCATTGCCAAAACATCGCTAGCAGAGTTATTGATCTCGTTATTGCCATCAGCAGTACCAGCTCCACGGATAAGGAAATTTCTTTCCCCTTCTTGTGGGTTGGGCGTGAAAGCAAATGTACCGTTACCATTTCCTAGAGCTTCAATAACTCCAGAAAAATCTTTGCTAGCAGCGTTATTCTTATGAACAACTTTTGCACCATAATCGGAATCATTACCATCAGCAACGTCTACTAAAGCCTTGTTGACAGTCATAGGATTGCCAGCTTCAATAGCTCCACCATTAACAACTGTTCCCCCATCATTGATGGTTGTGGAATCAGTTACATCATTATCAGCAGTAGTCTGCACTTGTTTAGTAGCCATAATATCTCCAAATTGTTTAATACATGATATTACGTCAAATTCCTAAAAATAAGTCCTTTTTCCTACTAGTGTATACACTAATCAAAAGCAATTTTAAGTTGCGCATATATTTTTTTCAGCTTTTTCCTTACAGTTTCTCTGCTATACTCTCTTTTGTCTGCCATTTCTTGAATAGTCATGTTTTGGTACTTATCTATGATTAATCCCATATCTTCGTCATTGTCAATTTCGTCCAATATTTCAAACATGGTATCATCTTTAGATTTTGATGGTATATTTGCATGAATATGCCTATTGCAGAAATCTTGTTTTTTCTCAAATTTTATAGCTTTTAAACACTCGATAAACACACCCTTATAAAGATAGGTAGTAAACTTTGTATTCTTTTCTGGCTTGAAGTTTACAAATGCTTTCCATAATGCATTAATTTGACATGTATAAATAGTATCTGAATCCAGACCACTAATAAATCTAGCAGAAGCTTTATGCATGATGTTTTTAATATCTTTATTCTTAAGAGCCTTTTCAATCTTTGTATTTATGCAACCTTCCATATAAATAATCTCCTATTCTAATAATTTTTCCTCAATCACACTACGAACGTGTTGAAATTTAAACATTTTCCCAACACCTATAAAAAATCTATATCTACTCATCACTTTTAGTATTTCTACTCCAGCAATGTTGTCTAAAGTTTTTTTAATCTTTTCTGTTATGTCAAAATTAGTATGAGCTATCCAACAATCAAAATTAGTTACTAACAATGCATCTTCTATTAGCTTGGCGTTGATGGGCAGAACCATAGGGTCTACCTCTTCAGTCCCATCTTCTACCATATCTTCGTAAGAAGGTTCTGAATCTTCTTTTTCTTCCACAGTAGAAAGGGTATTCATTGTGTGTTTTAATAGTTCGGAAAGGAATGGAGATGTTACTTGTTCTTCTAATAACATCTCGTACTTTTGCCATCCTATTTCTTTTTTTATGTCAGTCATGATGGATATAAGTCAGAGGGTTTAATACATGGATGATTGTTTGCTTGTTCTTCTTCTAGCTTTTTTAAATATTGTGTATTGTGTACCTGTGAAAGTAAGTACAATAATATTTCTTCTTGCCCTTCTTCTATGCAAAAATTCTTGATTATATTAATAGTTTCTAGAACTAAAGCATCTTCTGTTAATAAATTAACTAATTTAGCTAATGCGTTTACAGAAATCTTATCATACTCTTCTAAATTTATAGCGATTCTTGGCTCCTGTGTGTTCTCTCCGATGTAAATTTTAATACTGGCTAATTCTATGTCTTCAGGAATAATTTCTTGTTGTTTCTTTTTCTTAAAAAAGTTGAACATATTGTATAATCTTTCTTGCAGAGTTAGACCATGTAAATTCTTCAGAAGTTTTGATACCAGTTTGATTTATTGGCAAATTTCCATTTTGCTTATCGTTATGAATACTTCTCATAATATCCACGAATTCATCCACCTGAGTTTCTTCTATTTTGGCCCAAGATCCACTACCAAAAAACCACTTACCATCATAAGCTGATTCTGTTGATTTAATATCAACTAATTTGCAGTTATCTTTATTACAGAAAGCAGTGTGCGCTGAATAATTTGTAGCAATTACATTTTTACCGCAAGACATTAATTCTAATAGTTCTAGATTCCATCCCTCTGCTCTCGATGGAAACACGCCGCAGTCTATTTCACTCATTATATTATACACTTCTGCCTGCGTCTTTGCCCGTGGAAGTATCTTAATTTTAGAGCCTAATTTTGAGTTAATATATAAGTTTTCCCATTCTTTTTGCTCATTTGGTTGTAAAAATGGATTACTACACATCATCCACAGTTCTACGTTGTCTTCTTCGTTAAAAGCTTTACAAAAAATGTCTACCAAAATGTCATGCCCTTTTCTTATTTCCCATTTTCCGCAGTTGTAGAATATTGTTTTTCCTGCATTGACATTATGGCTAGGTCTAAAGATATTCGTGTCAACTCCTAAAGGTACTACCTCTATATTTTGTTGAGGTATATTTAAATTATTAACACATACTTCCTTAGCCCAATCACAGGTAACAAACAATCCATCTACATTATTTAGGTGGTGTTTTTCTACATCATTGAAAACATCTAATTCAAAAAATGGAAATCCTATTCTCAGCCCTCTGCCAGCAAATTGCGCCATATCATGTTGATGCCAAATTTTTATACAAGGAGCATCAAAGTCTAGCATTTGAGACTTGTGTAAGCATTTTCTTATATATTCAGCATCTTCTTGGTTGGTGACTTCAATTGGTCCCATAGGAAATAAGCTAACGTCTGCGTGTTCATCAAGACACTTAGCAACGTTAAGACCAGCAATACCATACCCCAATTGATTAATTGGTGCTAATAAGTTAATGTTCATATTGTAATAATTCCTTCATGCCAGCTACATTAAATTTACCATGAAACCCAAATGATTTGTATGTATCTAATTTCATAGGATGAAATGTTTTACACACCCAATCCCCCTTATCCTCATGTCCCGGTAGTCTTCCAATGCCTTGATGCTCTACAGAAAACTGATATGCTAATTCTGGTGTGGCAAATTTTATCCCATCGTTTACCATCTCATCTTTAAGCATATGGCATAGATAAAAATCTTCAGGGCATACATGACCAGAGGCAAAGTAGTGTCCCTTGTATTTATCTTGTAGATGTGTGTTGCTAATATATTTTTTCTTAGATGAAATATCTAAATACTTTTTACTTCTCAAAGAAAATCCACCATTACCAACGGTAAAACCCCAACTCGCCCAAGGGCTACCAATATAATCATACTCCATAAAATCATCTGTCCAATAGCTGGTATCAATTATAAAACCGTCCCATTGTACCACCAAGCAGAAATCAGTTTCTATATAATTAGTTAATTCTTCTACGCACAGTTGGTTATACATAGCAAGATCTAAATATGGTATCTTTCTTGTATCAAATTCATCGTCATCTTCACAGTACAACAGTAAAGTTTTTTTAAAGTCTACTTGAGACAAACAATGATTCATTGCTATTTTGGTAAACTTTAAATGCTTAGGATTACCTACAATAGAAATCAACGTTGTGTTATCTAGGTTTAGTCTATTACTCAAAGAAGAACCACCTTTTTAATTTAGCAGTGTCTTCACATAGAGACACATCATATAAGTAAGCTAATAATTGATCCATAGAACTAAATATATGCTCATGTGGTAGCATAAAGAATAACCAATTAGGTGCTGCCATTTTACCCTGCTCGCACCACACCAATATTGGTTTCTTTTGTCTATTCGCTGTAGATATTTCTTCGTATGATCCACACATATGAACGTTCATGTCTATATTAGCTATTACAAAGTCTGACACATCCACACACCTCAAGTCTGCATTCCTTATGTGACCATACTCATCTCTGATTTTGTTAAATTGTCCAGTTTGTTTATAGTAGTCTATAATAGTTCTAGTATTTGGCCCTTCTTTAGCTGACTCTATAGGCTTATCGCAAGGGTTGAGAACCTGTACGTCAAGTTCTGATAGCATTGGAGTAATAGCTTTTCTCCAACCTATACCACCATCAAGCACTCTATCCATAGCACCAACTAAGTAAGTTCTCATATTCTTGAGATTATTCTTCATCTACCTTACTCCAGTATTTTCCTAAAGACATTTCTACTTTTTGGGTAACGCTTGTTCCTACATAACTAAAATCTTTTTCTTCTATGACTCTGAAATCAAAAGAAACTCTACTGACTCCAGTATCATTTTTTTTGTTTCCATGATTTAAGTTCGCTCCATTCCATACAAAATATTCTCCATAGTCTGCATTCATTGGCGAGTAGTCACCTAAATCTTCTTTACTTTCAGCCCATATTGTATTAGACCCAAACGCATTAGTGATTGGCAAAAATATATTAATCTCTTTATCTGAGTGATTATATAGTTTGTCTTTGTGCCATTTCGCTACAGCAATATTGTCTGGACAATGAACTCTAAACGTAGGTCTTGCCTGATAAATTAAACTCTTGTTCTTATAATGAGTATCTTTAATATGTTTAACAAAAGATCTGTATAGTGGCAATACCTCATCATTTTCATCTTCAAAAGAAGCATAAAATATTTTGTGAAATGCTGTCTTCTGATCTTTAGAAGGATCGTCTGGTATATCGTTATTGTGTTTTAAAACATTGTGTATACTATCTAGATCATCTGTCTTAAATATGTTTTTGATTACTTGAGCAAAGTCAAATTTGGTAGTATCATATGTGTATTTTTTCATACCTTATCCTTTAAGAGCGTGGTGTAAGAAATCTTGTATAGTTTCTGGACTATACTTATTCATTGTTGTGTTGTACACATATTGCCTTTCCTTCTTAGATTTTATACCTAAAGATTTTAGAGCATCCATACAGTCTTGTTGGAATTGATTATGTTCTGGCTCTGGTTTAGCTTTAGTCTTGACAGTAGCTTTAACAGTGGCAGCAGGCATAACTTTGTCTTGCATTGTAAATAGCTCGACATTATCTAGATCAATTTTTGTAGCAGCAACAAACGCAGCGGCAAAATAATACCCTCCAACAAGTATCATAGCAAATCCAATCAAATCCGACAATACTGATCCTTCGTGTCCCATGATAATTTCCTTTGTTATTATTGTGTGATAGCAGAATACACCTTGAATCTAGAATAAACTAGTTTTTGTTTTGATTTCTGCATTTACTTCATTATAACCTTTTTATCGTCTTAGTCAAGGGCGAACTTTAAAAAAATAACCCCGGATGCTTGTGACATCCGAGGCTATATCTTAAGATAGCATGTTGATTCTATTATAAATAATAGTATATGGCGTGGATCTTAAGTACTATCTTTATCAGTGTTGGTTGTCCCATTAGGATTAGGACCAAGAGAAATTTCATCTGCCATAACGCATACAGAATTTCTTTGATTACCTTCCTTGTCTTGGTAATCATCAATTTTGATCTTACCTTGAACACCAACTAGTCTACCACGTTGAAGATGGTCTTTTAGCGCTTCTGCCATCTTGCCAAAACAAAGGACGTTGAGATACAAAGTATCATCATTTCTACGATCATTTACCGCCATCCTAAACTTCGCCATTGAAGTTCCTTTTTGGGTGACGTTAAAATCCGCATCTTTAGTTAACCTACCGCATCCGAGCCACGTATTAATATTCATTTATACCTCCAGTGCCGATCTAATTCTTCCACGAATAACTTGTGTGTTACCTCGGTTATGAGTACCGATGGTAGCACTATAAACATTACGAGCAAAACTTCTTGGTAGCCCCAACGCACTAGCCGCTGTTTGCGTACCTTCCCTTGTGTTGGCAAACACGCCCAGACCTGACTTGTGAGCCAGTGCTGTAATTGGATTCAAAGTTTCTCCCCTGTGAGGACCGCTTTGAAAAGTTGCCACAACTTTCTTATCGTTAATGTTCCAATGATACGCATGTGAAACATTGTCAAGTCTTTCAAAAAAATCAACGCTATTCATAATTTACTTATCTCCTTCTGGATTTGGACTTAGTTCTGTATAACCTTCTTCTAAATAAGATTTAAGTTTTGCAATTTCTTCGTCAATTTGAACTTTTTGCTGTTCTAGATCTAGAATTGCTTTTTGCACATTACCCAGATGGGCTTGTGCCATTTCAGTAACCGATGGCATTTTTACCTCCTATGCTAAGTTTCTAAAGTCACATAATTTAATACTTGTTGATGAGTCCAATCATTTTCATACTCACCCATAGTTGCTAGCTTTGCAAGATCTTGATACTCTTGCTCCAGTTGAACTAGCAGTCTTACTATTATACCTTCGTTGTGAGAAATAATACAATCATTCACTAGTGCGCGTAAAATTTCGTGCCGACTTTCTTCTTCGTCATACATTGAGCAACTCCATTTCTACACCAGCTTCTGAAAAAAGTTTTGCTGAAAGGTCAAAATTTTTTTTCCACCTATCACCTAAATGTACTACTGAAACCACTCTTTTAACGCCTGACTGTATAATTAGCCCCGCACATCTTGAGCAAGGCTGAAAGGGCCAACTATAAATTGTGCAACCCTCTACCGACCTATTTGCAAAAGATAAAGCATTGGCTTCTGCATGTACTATTATATCGTATTTTTCTTCCCTGTCAATAAGTTTTTCTTGATTATCTTTGATGCCTCTTGGGAATCCATTGTAACCAACCGATACAATTCTATTTTTTTGATCAACTATAACTGCACCTACCTGAGTTGACGGGTCTTTCGACCACGATCCGACTAGTTTGGCTAGTTCAAGAAATCTTTTGTCCCATTTTTTCATATTCATACCACAGTAATCCTAAGTTAGCAAGAGCGTAAGCAAACCACATTAAAGCGTGTGGGTAATCCTGACCACGTATACAACTAATGCACGTTGTTACATAACATATAGTTGAAATAATAATCGCCGGTAACGCCATTATAATATACTCTTTAGTTTTGGATTGTTTTCAAGAAAAGACTCGTAATCATAATTATTTCTTTCAAACTTATTACCGTTTAATTCAAGACCTGTAAATTTTGAGATTTCTGTCCAATCATCTAATTTGTTATAGTCTACATCTAAATATTCTTTTTTATTTTTTTTGCAATATTCTCTAGCATTGTTGAATATTTCTTCTTTCCTCTCTATAACATATCTATAATTTAGAACATGCTTATCAGTTAAGGTAATGTTTACTTTTTTATTTTGAGCCTCCGAGACAGCCCACGGAGTTTTACTAGATGGAAAGTACATAGCATTACAATGAGAAAATACATATTCAAGTTTATCTCTATCTAAGATAATAATTTTATCAAAATAGTCTAACACTTCTTCTAGAGTGTGTGGATTCCCTACTCCATGTAGTGCTATTTGACTAGTGAATATCTTGCATATAAATACCTCTCCATGCTTCCTGTTACTTACTTCTTGCATGAATAATTTAAGATATTCTCTCTCTGACCACTTTCTTAGTTTTAAAATCTCGCCTACAGTTATGTTTTCTGTTGGGAATATAACATCATCATCATCTAGCCGATCTACAAACTTTTTCTTATCTTTATAATATTTCCCATTTTGACATGCGTACAGACATGTGCCAGCTTGTGGTACTAAATGTCTTGCTCCGGTCATTATTTCATAACAGGCAATTACCTTTTCACAGCTACCCTTATAACTATTTCTGATGTTACCTATAAAGTAAGTTGTACCATGACGAGCTTCTGATAAAAGTAATATTTTTTGCCTCATTAATATCCTCCTATGAACGCATTAATAGATTTTACCATATTCGATACAGAGAATTTATCAATGTTAAAATCCTTTAGATAATGATAAGCATCTATAATGTTGTCCTCTATCAATAGATATCTAATATCTACATTGTCATCATAGAATAGTGGATATTCTGAGCCTAAATATTCTTCGCAGGCTGGTGATCTATTTAACAAGATTGGGCAATGCCTCTGTATGGCGTTAATTATGGCGTTATTTGCAGAACTATCATACAAATTTAAGAATATTATATTTTTAGTCAGTAATTGATTTAATTCTTGGTCAGATAATTTTGGAGCCACTTTAGTAGTACGATGAGATATTCCATGATATTCCATATCTGCATTAAATACTTCATACTTATAATCTTCTTCCCCTCCAAACACAAATAGCTTTTCATGATCTTGCACATCCAGCTTCTCAAAGAAACCAAAATTTCTATTAAACCATCCAAGGTTAATTAATTTTTTATTACCATTATCTAGGTATTTATCTATAGAAAACTTAGGGCAAGCGACATCTGGCATAATAGGATGATGTACTACACCCAACCTTTTGTTTTGTAGATGTATTAAGTTTGAATTAGTTTCCATAGTGTGCTGAGAAGTAAATAATATTCCTTTACACTTCTCGTCCAATAGCCCAGATTCATTTAACTTGTCATAGAAAGAACTGATCGTAGGGCTTGAAGGCAAAACGTCTGCGTAATATTCAGGGCAGTAATTGACAAGATGTTCTATGCCGTACCACTCTGATGACCATAATTTATCGGGATATGACTGATAAGACTCCCACAAAAATGTAATTAAATTCTCGCTCCTATCTTTTGTCCACATCCTATCTAACTCATCATTTACAGACCCCCATCCACCATGCAAGTGTCTTTTATGATTATTAGATAATATAATTCTAAAGTTTTTAAATTCATCGTCACTTAAAAAGTCTGACATTACTACATGATCTACAGTGTCTGATACCTTTTTAGGTGCTAGCACATAGTTTTTCTTTGATGGATAGTTTGGATTAATACAAGGCTCAACAAAACATATTGCCCCTACTAAAGCATCTGTTTTAACATTGTAGTTTCTGTGACCATCTCTGTGTTTATGGTATGATTTAATATGATAACAAGGATTGAATATATCAAATCCACGACAAGCAAACTTGTAGGCAATTTTATTATCACACCTTGGTTTACCAGTTGGGGTATCTAAGGATGACATAAAATCTATATTATTTATAGTATTAGAATGTAATGCCCAAGTATCTTGTGACCACTTGGGATTATTAATTACCTTATAGTCTCCGGCCTGATTCCTATCATATCTCGAAAGACATACTACGCTATTCTCTTTATCTGTAAAGCCTCTGACCTGTTCAATTGTATGATCAAAATATATGTCAGCATTACAAAAAACAGAGATGTATTTTTTTTCTTTAATTATATTCTTAGAGGATAATATCCAATCAGCATACGTTGGAGTTTTATTATCTATAGTTATATAAGTTATCTTAGGATTTCTTTTTAGAAAATCTGGACGCTCTGTTCCAACTGTAATCAATACATATACGTGATGTATACTATTATTGGTTACATTCTTTTCGAGGCAATAGTCTATTTCGTGCTGACGACGATCATCCTTGTAATATGTGGTAAACAAATATATATTTTCATCACTAAAACCACTGAGTAAAACTAAGTCTTGATCTACAGTATCTTGTAAGTTACTTGCGAAACCAAAGTTTTTACCATACAGATGGTAGTGATAAAATAATCTATGTCTATCGTCTATTCCTGAATCTGAGCAAAAAGGTTGATAGAAATCTTTAGTGTCTGGAAAAGAGTGTTGATAAAATTTTTCATCGAAATTATCATCTATTACATTTGTTTTGTAAAATTCCAGAATGTTTAATTCTTGCATTATGTACTCTGATCGAAATGAGTTCTGTTGACCAAGTTGAATTCTGCGCATTTGTTCATGTCTTTGAGCTTTGTCGCTCCGATATACGCACAGGCGCTACGCAGACCGCCTAATACATCTAATATAATATCCTTTGCTGGGCCTTTGTATGGCACTTCTTTTACACGACCTTCGCTTGCTCTGTAATCTTTTACTCCACCGTACTTTGACTGAGCTTCGCTTGAAGACATACCGTAAAACTTTAGGGACGTTCTAACCAT
>CEVS01015714.1_pt1 | contig 20880 bp, 17 predicted proteins | sample 361571 | NCBI WGS metagenome assembly CEVS01 (sample SAMEA2623850, study PRJEB7988) | marine metagenome | isolation source: saline water (ENVO:00002010), including | reverse complement strand
AAACTTTGTGATGAACAAAATAAAGTTATGTCATGGTTAAACGATCCAGCCCATAACCCCACTGGCTTATCAATTACAAAACAGGATAGATATGATTTGATGAAGTGCTTTATCGATAGTGCTTTGAAGAATGAAGAAGTTTCACATACTTTGTTAATTGATGCAGCATATCATCTATACGCCAAACAGCCTCATGGTTGGGCTGATACGATTTGTCAATTATTGCATGATGGAATTTCTTGGCCCAATAATTTACTCGTAACATTTGCTTTATCTTTATCTAAATCTCATACAATTTATGGTCTTCGAACCGGAGCATTGGTCTCAATTCATCCAGATAAGGAAGTTACAGATAGAATCGCTACAGTGATGGGTGTTACAGGAAGGCAGACATGGTCGGCGACATCTAGGCTTGCTCAATATGCTGTTAGCCATATTCATAACGATGAAAATCTAGGTTCTAAGTGGGATGATGAAAGAGAAAGATTACAGCATATCTTGGAGAACAGAAGAGAATTATTTATTGAGGAATGTCAAAAACTTAATGTTCCTATAAATCCAACACATGATGGCTTTTTTGCTTGGATGGAATGTGACGACCCTGTTCATATTGCTAATGAATGTGCAAAATCACACGTATACTTAGTTCCGTTAACTGGTGGGGTTAGGATAGGTCTCTGTGCAATACCAACAGAAAAGATTGTAAATGTGGCCTACGCACTCTCACAAGCCCTTTCATGAGGTGTCTAGATGTCCCGCAATCCTCGTGAAAACTTCATTCTAGGTGGATTCATATGTATCGCTTTTGGGGCATTTTTCACTGTTGGTGGAGTTTACTCAATGGGAGCAACAGTTGGTGTTTGTGGATTGATAATTTTCATTATTGGGATGAGTTTAAAATCTGAGATTGGATTATCTGAAGAGGCAATACATGATTGGAAACCAAGTTCTGGAATGCTCCCAGATGCTGGAAGAGTGATGTATAGGGTTGATGTTACTCTCGATGAACCAATTCGAAGTACAATCGTGTGTGGACCTTGTGGTAATGTTGTTGTTCAAGATGGCCCTAGGCCAGCGACTTTTACTTGCCCAAAATGTTCGATACTTCTTTGGGAATTGGAAGAAGAATAATACCTCCATAATCGGAATTTTATCCAATACTCAAGCATAGATTTGAAAGATAGATTCTTTCTCGAAGGTTCATGGACGCCTCCAAATTACTCAATCCGGAGCGTCGAATGTTGAAATTGATGCAATCAGACTCATCAAAAAAATGGTCTCTAGAAGAGGTTTTATCTTCTTGTAATTGGAGTGACCAAGCAATAGCAGTAGGTGCTGGATTAGGACTGAGTGATGCTGGATTTGTCGAGATTGAAGAAAGTGTAGAAACCGTGATCAGACTTTCTTCACAAGGAGCTTCTGCGATTGAAAACGGCCTATTGGAATCAAGGTTATGGTCTTGGATATCTAATTCTGATTCAGCAGATATGGCTTCATTGCAACAATCCTTTGAGAGGCATGAGGCTGGTCCCGGTGTGGGGCTACTCAAGAGAATTGGTGTTCAATTAGATGGGGGTAAATTTGTTGCTAGTGACCCTGGTAAAGTAGAAAAAGAAATCTCTCAAAGAACAAATTTCCTATCTAGCCTTCCAGATTTAGTTGAGAACTTAGATTCGGAAATGGTCGAACACTTCAGGGGTCGAAAAGGATTTATTGAAAATCAAGAATCCACCACACGTTCGTGGAAAATCAATCAAAATGGTCTATCGGTAAGTTCAGATTTACTAGTTGAAAAAGAAATGATTACAGAGATAACCCCTGAGTTACTACAAAGTGATAATTGGAGAGATTCAGAATTCCGTTCCTTCGATGTCACTCTAGAATCAGCAACTCCTAGAACAGGAAGAAGCCATCCAATGCAAGCATTGATTGAAAGAATTAGAAGCATATTTCTAGAAATGGGATTTTCTGAATTAGTCGAAGATTATGTGCAAACAGCAGGATGGAACATGGATGCATTATTCATACCTCAAGATCACCCTGCTAGGGAGATGCAGGATACTTTCTATTTAGATAATCCAGCGAGTATGGAACTTCCTGATGATGTCATGAGTTTATGGTCTGGAATCCATAAGCATGGTGGCGATACCGGTTCAGTAGGATGGGGGGGAGATTTCTCCAAAGAAACATCGCAGAAGGGACTTCTAAGAACTCACACTACGGTTAATACAATCCAATATCTTGCTGAGAATCCATCAAAACCATGTCGTATGTTTACCGTTGATAGAGTCTTTAGAAAGGAAGCAATAGACCGAACACATTTGCCCGAATTTCATCAAATTGAAGGAATCATAATGGAAGAAGGTGCGAATTTACAGATGCTTGTTACTACTTTGAAGACTTTTTACCATAAGATGGGATACCCAGAAGTAAGAGTTAGACCTGCTTATTTCCCCTATACAGAACCAAGTTTGGAAATTGAAGTAAAGTGGCGAGGAAAGTGGTTAGAGCTTGGTGGAGCGGGAATTTTCCGTCCTGAAGTTACTGAACCTCTAGGAATTACTACTCCAGTATTAGCTTGGGGAATGGGCCTTGAGAGATTAGCAATGCTAGTCCTAGGCTTAGATGACATTCGTCAATTATACATTTCAGATTTAGAGTGGTTGAGAAATCAACCGATTATATGATCATCGCTTCTGCCACTCTGTGCCAGTCCACCAAGTCATGCTTCCATCGCTCATACTTCTCCAGGTATATCCTGATTCATCAGTCCATTGCTGAAGAACAGTTGGTTCAGCAATAGGCTGAACAACTGGTTGTACAGTAGTTTGAGCAACTGGTTGTACCACAGGTGTCTGTTCCATTAGTGGTTGTTGAGTAGAAATGGTGGGCTCGATAGAATTAAGCTCGCTGGCAATATCTTTGCTCGCAGAGAAGTCTTTGGCTATACTTTCTCTTCCTTTGCGCATGAATAACACTGTTCCGACTGCCCCTGAGATTAAAATTAGAACTACAATGATAATAATTTTATTTCTCGTTGCCTTATCTTCAGATGCCTGTTGTTCATTATCTCCAACCCCATTACCGTCTGAGTCTTTGGTTTCTGATGCATCGTTAGGGAAAGCATCAGCGTTATTTGCAACTCCATCACCATCAGTATCGGCTGATTCAGTAGGGTCATCAGGATAGAGGTCTGAGTTATCTCCTACTCCGTCTCCATCTGAGTCAACGGTTTCAGTTGGGTCATTATCGAATGCATCAGCATTATCACCAACTCCATCATCATCAGAATCCATCGATTCATTTTGGTCTTTAGGGAAAGTATCTACAGAATCTACAACGCCATCGCCATCATCATCAGTATCAACATCATCGATAATTTGGTCACCATCTGTGTCTTCTTTGCCAACGTTACTTGGATGGCTAGCATCATCAGTGTCTAGTATGCCATCCCCGTCATCATCGTCATCAGCATTATCTCCAGTTCCATCAGAGTCGGTGTCTGTAGTTTCACTTGAATTGAGAGGGAAGGCATCATTAACATCAAGAGTTCCATCATCATCATCATCAGTATCTGAGTTGTCACCAGTTCCATCACCATCAGTATCGACAGTTTCCAAATCATTTAGAGGGAAAGCATCAGCATTATCTCCAACTCCATCGCCATCGGTATCTAGAGTTTCAGTGGAATCATTAGGGAATGCATCTCCATTATCTCCAACGCCATCTTCGTCGCTATCTATAGTTTCAGAAGCATCGTTAGGGAATGCATCGGAGTTATCACCTACAGTATCTCCATCAGAGTCTAGTGTTTCCGAAGCATCATTAGGGAATGCATCTCCATTATCTCCAACGCCATCACCATCAGAGTCAACCGTCTCAGTTGGATCATCATCAAATGCGTCAGCATTATCACCTACGCCATCCGAATCTGAATCTAAGGTTTCAGAAGCATCATTAGGGAAAGCATCGGCGTTATCACCGACACCATCAGAATCAGAATCTAACGATTCTGAAGCATCATTAGGGAAAACATCTGAGTTATCACCGACACCATCCGAATCTGAATCTACAGTTTCAGATGCATCATTAGGGAATGCATCTCCGTTATCTCCGACTCCATCTCCATCGGTATCTTGCCATTCTGAAGCATCATTTGGAAACGCATCAACTGAATCAGCATATCCATCGCCGTCTGAATCAGATTGTACAGGACTTGTGATATTTACAATATCTGATTCAACCAATAGACCAAAGTCAGTACCATCTTTAGGCTTGATTGTGACCTTCCAAACTTCACCTACAGTTGTTGCAGAACTTGGCAAAGTGGTTAATCCCGAATAACTCGGTTCGATATTTCCATCTTTTACCCAATTTATTTCTGTTCCAGATTCAGGATCTCCATCTGCATCAGAGTAGGTATAACTTACAGTAATATCTGAACTTGTTACAGCATTAGAACTCGGGCTGAGTGCGATATTGGTAGCTTCTGGAGCGTAATTCTTAGGTAGGTTTTCAGTAATTGTATGTGTATCTGTTGTCCATGAATCACCAGTATTTCCTCCATTAGAATTAGCCATCAGTGCGGCTAGATTTATGGTTACAGTTCCGGAATTTGCGCTAGGTGCAACCCAATCAAATGTCCATGATGTGAGGCTACTTGATGTGTGTGTTACGCTAGCACCACTAATCGAAACACCAGTTCCAGCATTTGAAAATGAGCCTTTATCTGCAGAAATTGAAAATCCTCCACCGTTACTGGATGAAATACTTACTGTGACAGAGTGAGTTTGTCCTGCTGTATAGGCCAAAGGAAAGTTATGATTTATACTCGATAATCCACCTGAGTTATAGTGACAACTACATCCACCGCTACTATTGTGTTTTCCAGATGAAGAAGCATCTATTACTGGCGATTGACTTGCAAGCAATATCATCATTATGAAGCCTAAAACACTGAACCTAGACAAGCGCATAAATTTGGCTTGTCTATGAACCTTTTAAAGCGATTGGTACATTGATAATACAGAAGTCATGAATAAGAAATTTGATAGAAATTGCTTTTTATTCATACAGTTTGTAATTTAGGTTCTTTACAACGGTATTAAAATATAATTTCAAATCATATATTATGTAAAGAATAATCATCCACTATGCATAATAGGACTATTTTCAATAGTAAACTACTACTGGGTCAAATATGGGGACAGAGGAATCAGTCAGTTATGCCGATTCTGTTCACGTTGGCGATAATATTATCAATGAGCCAAAAGCTATTATTGAAGCCTATGAAATTGGAAAAGAGAGTGAAAAAAAGTCCAGTATTGTGACTTTTTTTAATTCAATTTTTATTTCTGCAGACTTTGCAGTTTTCAAACGTTCTGAAACATGGAAAGCATTTGGTATCGCTGCAATAATGTTTGTAACAATTTCATTTGCAGCATTATCTATGTTTGACAGTATGGATGAAATTTTTCAATCTGATGCAGACCCTGCTCCTGTTCCAAATTTGATTTTCGAATCATTGAACAGATCCGAGTATGAAGCACCTTTGGTCAATGAGACAGGATGGTTTAGCCTTGATGAACATATTGGAGATATAATTATTGTAGATTTCATGGCTCGCGATTGTAGCAACTGTCATTCAGTGCAAGAGCATTTGGAAGATAATTTGGACTCTTGGTATCAATTAGCGAATAATTCCAACAAAAAACTCAAAGTTTTCGCCTACGGGTCTTGGTATGCAGAAGGGCTTGACTATCTCAATGAGTCGTCAGGTGCTTATCATGTTCCTTATTACCCAACAGGAATAGGTACTACAAATTCTGCAATACTTGAAGATGGTTCTACGACTGACCCGGTTAGGTTGTTCACTACGGCCGGAACTGGACAAATTCCTGTTGTAATGGTTTTGGACGAGGAAGGTTACATCATCGCAAAGCAAGCTACTGGGACACCAACAGATGGCTGGGAATCTTTTGATTCGGTGGTCGAAACTGCTTTGACTGGAGATATTGAAGATACAATCGATTTAAGAATTGCTTGGGAAGAACCTTCAACCTCTTATGTTGCTATCTTTGTATTGGGATTAATCCTTTCAATACTTGTCTATTTCTCACCCTGTGCTTTCCCTGTTCTCCCTGGATTTATCTCCTATTATCTGTCCTTAGGTGCTCGTGAAGATGAACTGATTGAGGCTGGAAAACTGAAAACTAAAATGCCAAGTCCAATTGTTATCGGTTCACTTTCTGGATTAGGTATGTGGACTTTTTTCTTGCTGATTGGAATAGTTGCAATGGTTATGGGAGAAGCCTTTGAGAAGTCAGGATTAGTACATTACATAGCAATAGGAATAGCAATTCTGCTAGTTGTTTTGGGGTCGATAATGTTGCTTGGAATTACATCACATCTGATGGGCTTTGTCCAGAAATTCGTCGATAAATATAGCACAACCGAAGATGATGATATTTTCACTCCAAAGAGAAATATGTATCTCTATGGCATAGGTTATGCTGCTGCATCAATTGATTGTACGGCTGCTGCAGTTTTACCCTTTGTTCTATATTTGGGAACTCTAGGTTCTAGCGCAACCGCACTAGGAATTGGAGGCTTGATGGTTGGTTTATTGGTTCTAATGATCATTGTGACTTTACTTGTTGGACTTGGTAGGCAAGTAATGATAAATTTCCTTAGAAGAGCCACGGGAATGATAAAATTAGTTGGCTCTTGGATGATGATTATGGCTGGTGTAAGTTTGACATTATACCTAACAAACCCAGAAGCAGTTAGTGTTGTTTTCGGTTAACCCTTCAAAGTTCCTCGAATTGTTGAATGACTGTTTCATCATTTGATTTTTCTAATATTGGAATGAACCAGTATTTCCATGACCAAATTGATATGATAATTGCTGTGACAGTATCCCAAATGAAGTGCTGCTTAGTAGTCATTACAGACACTGCAAGAAGGAACCAACAGAACCAAAGAATTCCTAATAGTAAATTCTTATTTCGAGATTCTCCACCGTACCATCTCTGTACAACTAAAACAGTTAATAGGCTCTGAACAATATGTAATGATGGCCAAGCATTCCATGGTGTATCTACCGAGTGAAGTGCTTCAAAAAACACCGACCAAATTCCCATTTCATCATATTCAATAGATCCTCGTAAGTCTACTTTTGCGGGAAGGAAAATAAAAATCAACCAAACAAACCAAGTTAGAATCAACAAGACTTGATGAAATAAAACACATTCACGCTTACTTTGCTCATTTTTCATTCCTAAAAGTGCCGCCATTGGATAGTATAGGTATAATGTATAATACGGTAAAATCATCCATGGAATTACTGGAATAGCAGTATCAAGCGAGGTTGTTGGGTCAAATGCTTCCCAATCTCTCCAATTAGAGAACTTATTTATTATGAGATATCCTAAACCGGCACCAATCATTATCGAACTGATCAATGCAATCGGCAATCTAGTGCCAAGCCATGAATCCCTATTTTTCCAATGACTTCTCCATAACTTCCATGGCTTTGAACCCAGTTCTATTGCCATATCCATCACTATGAGCTAGTCTAAACAAATCAAATGAAATTGAATCCACAATATGGACATGTACTCCATTCAGCCTGAACTGCCTTGCCACATGAGTCACATACCTTCGCTTGTTGAACTCCTATTGTCGAGGAAGGATTTTCTCCACCACTCCCATCAACAGCCTTCTGTGCAGTTTGTTGTTTCAAGAATTCTTGCATTACTTCAGGAGTCAAGGCTCCATTTTCAGCAGCCATTTCCATCATCTTGACTTGCAAATCATTTTGCTTATCCATTCTTTGATTTTGATGGCCATGTTGTTGTTCGATACGTTCGCGTTTCTTCGCTTGTACTTGCTCGAATAGAGCCATTGCTTGCTCGGTTTTATGGCTCGCTTCTTTCATTTTCAATTCAGATTTGCCCTGATCTCGCTTGAGTTCCGCTTCCCATTGAGCTTCTTGCTTACGTAATTCTTTCAATTCACTTTCTAATTCAACTGAAACCCTTCCAGCAGCTTCGGCTTTAGCAACACTGACTTCACACTCAATTCTTCTTAGCGTTGCAGCCTCTCTGATAGCAATTCTTTCCATCAATGCCTCAGCATGCGCTCCTTCAGTTTGAGTAGCAGCAGAGAGTTCGGAACGTAATTGTGCAATCTTTTCATTATCTGTCGAATTTGTTGCAACAAAAGCCTTCAAGAATGTAAATCCGAGAGTTGATAATGTTGCTCGCATTTCTACTTCTGCTCTCATTTCAAACTGCTCCTGGAAATCGGGTTTTCTTAGGTCTTCATCCGACTGACACAACGATAGAGATGGTGCAATTACCCGATTATTCAATTCATGTTGTAATACTTTGATTAGTCGTTCACGGTCTAGTATTGGTGCACTATTGGCAAACATATTCAGTAGCTTAGGAATATCGTCATCACGTATTTGGACCCTGAGATTAGCAAATCCTTGGACCTTTGTCCCATTTGGTAAATTATTTTCAAAAGGAATGGAAATATCAGCAGGACCAGTCATAGCAAAAAGCATTCTACGATCTGTTGCGGTAGCACCAAGCATATCTCCAAGATATCTTCCTAACCCACCACCGATATTTCGTACTATTTTTTCAGAGACTATATCACCAATTCTTCCATCAATTATGAAAGCGCAAGCCTCATTCGGTTTTAGAATAACTTGCTTTGACTTCCAAGTTTGGATATCATTAGCATTTACTAATCTGGCAAGAATTGTTGGATTACTTCTCCATCGATAGACATTTGACATTTTTTTCACTCCTTCTTAACTTTCTTTTTCTGACGTAATCCGCCGAGAATAGTTGCTCTTGAACCGAAGAAACCACGACAGCTTGTTGACATTTGTTGACATTGTCTAATCAATTGAATGATTTCATCGGAAGTTAGGCCAGTGTTGAATGCATGTTCAGCACTATTTGCAATATTAACTGATTTTGTCACCATTTCAATTACATCATGGTCATGTTTGATTAATTTTTTCAAGTCTGAATTTGATGCAGAACGAGAGCCTGCGAAGAATGCATGGTCCATCCCAGTAGAGGCTTTGTCAACATCTTCAATAAGTGCGTCTATCTCAGTACAAGCAGATTTAGCCGCCCTTGCTACAGGAATCGCCCCATCCTTGAAAGCCGCATCATGAATGTTAGAAATATGGCTACGTGCTCTTCCTGCAGCACGCTCAATTTCTTCTCTAATCAATTTATCAGCATCCCTACGCTTACCTTTTGTATATCCTGAATAACCGGATAAGACCATTTGGATTCCTCGGACATACGGTAAAACATCTAACGGGGTGCCTAACATGCGCGCTCATACATTCTTTGTCAACGCTCGTTATTATTGCTTTCCTCATCAGTTTGTGACTCTAAACAGATGTTTTCCCATTTCAAGACAATATCAGCGATTAATTCAGCCTCTTCTTTGTCATGGGTGACATGGATAGCAGTCATCTTTCTAGACTTCAAAATTTCACGTGTATCTTTGGCAATTTTACGACGTGATTTTACATCGAGTGCCGAAAATGGCTCATCTAACAATAATAATTCTGGTTCAGCTAGAAGGGCTCTAGCAAGAGCAACTCTCTGTGCTTCTCCACCTGAAAGAGATTCAGTTTTTCGTTTGGAAAATCCGGGCAATCCAATGAATTCTAACTCTTTTTCAATCAATGATTTATTCATTTTTTTATCACCTTTAACCTTTGAACCTAGTAATATATTTCTCCCGACATTTAGGTGAGGAAAAAGTATCGGTTTTTGGAAAATTAAACCGATTTGCCCACTCAAACTGATTTCATTTACATCTTTACTGTTGAAGTAAATAGTATCCATTTCACAATTCTCCAATCCACAAATCATTCTCAACATAGTAGTTTTCCCACATCCACTAGGTCCTAATATTGCTATAATTTGATTCTCTTTAATTGATAGATTTAGTCCATTGAATATCTCTTTTCCATCAAAACCTTTACTCAAATTTTTAATTAATAATACTTCAGATAATTCTTTTTCAACCATTAAAAACCACTTCCTTCGCCGTTTGGTCTAACCTTTTCTGCTAATAAAAATAATATGAATGTAAGGATCATCAGTACCGTGGCACTCGCCATTGCCATTGGATAAATTAGAGGATTGAATTTTGGCTGACTCATCAATTGATCAACAAGTATCGAAAGAGTGTCCCACGAACCTGAGCGAACTAAAATCCAGGTTGCACCAAACTCACCAAGAGAGAATGCAATTGTCAAAGAACCCGCAACTGCAAGAGGGGCTAGCAGAAAACTCAATTTTGAATGAATCCAGATTTTCAGTGGAGAGAGGCCTAGCATTCCTGCTTGCTCTTCAAATGAAGAATCAAGACTTCTGATTGCTGGAAGCATTATTCTTACTACAAATGGTGTTGTGAGTAATATGTGTGGTAGAACGGGAATTAAAAACCAATTGAATAATGAGGGACTCCATCTTAGTATTCCTAACAAGATTCCAAGTCCTATCATAACTGCTGATATTGCCAGAGGTGCCAAACTTATCATGTCAACAATTTTTGCTAACTTATTGTTACCGGATTTTTCCAAACGATGTATTGATGAAGCCATTACCCACCCAATAGTAATTGAGAAAATTAGTGTAATTAGAGAATAAATCAATGAATTACTCAGTGCTTCTTGTAATCCCACAGTCGAGTTGTCTCCATCATAAACAGCCTTCCATGCGTCAAGAGAAAAGTCATTAGTAATACTTCCATCTTCAATAGTTCGTACAATAAACGAAGAAATAGTCACTAACGCCAGTGGTAATAATGTGAATACTAGGCCAACTGAAACAATAATTTTAGCAGATATAGTTGGTCTTCCACGGCTTCTTCTAGCACTAGATTCACTTACCATCGCATGCCTTAGAGAATGCTTTCTTTGTAATCTAGAAGTTAAAGCTAATGCGGAAACTAGTATGATTAACTGGACAATACAGATAGATAAGACAATCTCACTAGTATCAATTCTGTAGTTGTATATCCCTGCAGTACCTCCTGAATCAGCCATCAATGACTCAAGTGTTGAGTTATTTGGTGTAAGCCATTTTACCAGTGCAAATGAAGTGAATGAAAAGACGAAACATAAAGCCGATGCACATGCGATTGCAGGTCCAATAAAAGGCATCCAGAGATTTTTCACACGACCTAACCGTGTATTTCCTGCTGGAAGTAACTTGATTTGTTCTTCCCACCTAGGATCCATTGTAGATAATGTTGGTTCAACCATTCTGACAATAAGCGAGATATTAAACCAAGCATGAGCTATTATCAAAGCAATAAAGTGTCCAGGATTTTCTAAACCAGTGAATGAGGATATATTGGTAAAAACCCCACTTTCACCACGTAAATCTATACCTATTTTTTGCAATGGTCCTCCTTGGTCAATCAATGCCAAAAATCCCATAGCAGCAACTATTGAAGGCATTACAAAAGGTATTGACAACAGTGAACGAATAATCGCTATTCGTTTCCATTCATATCGGCTCAGTTGCCAAGCGAGAGGTAAACCGATGGTTAAGGTTAATGCAACAGAAAAAAGCGATTCTAATATGGTAAATCTCAATGCTTCTTTGGTCAAAGGTTGCTCAAAAAATGTGAATATAGATTCGATAGAACTAACACCCGTTACAGCCTCCAAACGCATTATTGCATAGGTTAAGGGTAAAATAATGGCTAGAGAATATGATATTATTACAACCCATTGTGCTGAATTGGAAATAATACTTTTCTGCTTGCCAGTTAGCATGAAAAACCCTCATTACTGAGTAGAAGTTTTCCATTTTGAAAGCCATAATTCCATATTTAGTTCAATTCGTTCGAGTGGAATTTCTGCATTTTGAGTTGCTATATCCGAATGAAATCTAAAACCATCAGTTTCAGGTAGACTAGAGTTTTCTAGGACGGAATACATCAGATTATTTTCTGGCATCATAGTATTGACATCATTTGATAGGAGGTATTCGATAAATGATTCAGCACCTGCAACATTAGCAGCTCCGTTAATTATTCCAGTATATTCAACTTGATGATATGTTGATTTCGGTAGGATAAGACTAGTTGAATGAGTCCAATTAGAACTGTAAAATGCTTCAACTCCAGGTGAGTGACAGTATGAAACAGTGAGGTGTGAATCGCCAATATGCCCTACTGTGTATTCACCATATCCTCCTGTATAGTGTGTCTCATATGCTTCACTCCATCCTGATGTAAATGTCGCTCCATTATTTTCCATTTCACTCCACCAATCAAAAGCATCGGTTTGATCATCACCATCGTTTTCAAAATAATCGATAGTAGCTAACATAAATGCTCTTCCTGGAGATGATGAAAGTGGGGAGGGGAATACAGTCTTTCCATTCCATTGAGTTTCTGTCAAGTTCCATAGAGATGTCGGAACAGTTATGTTTTCTCCATCAACAAAATTTTCATCATAGTTTAGACAAACTGTACCTTGGTCAAATGGAATTGCTAGTTTACCCTGATAAGGCTCTAGAGCCGAATTGGATATATTGTCATATTGTGGGTTTTGAGTGAATAACGTTTCACGCAGTAGGCAATTATCGATTGCAGTTTGTAAGTATGAATTATCTAATCCTATCATCAAATCTGCTTGTTGGGCTTCTTTTGTTAGCATCATTTGGTCTAAAATCCCACCTGAATCAGTTTCTTTGATGAATTCAACCTCAATGCCAGTAAATGATTCAAATTGATCTATCATCGAGTCATTAAGAGCTAATACGTCATAAGTCAAAATTCTTAATTTTCCATCATCCTCATGACCGGCAGGTAATGTGACGCACTCCTGCTCTAAACTTTCTAAAATTTCTTCTTCCAAGCATCCGGATAGTGCAGATGAAAATAAAATAAATATGATTGCAAATAATTTCAGATTCATATTCAAGCCTCAAGAGTCGCAACAATTTGGTGTGTTCTATCAATCAATTCAAGGGGATTATGAGCGAGAATATACATGCTTGGCTCCCAACCGAAATCTCCTGTGTCCAAAATCACATCTAATTTACTATGAGGGCCAGATATTTTGCCCTTGCTAGAAAGTGCAAATGAATATCCCAGTTGTTCGCATACCTCTTGAATTTTCTTTTGTTCAATTTTTGTCTTCCCGTTCATTGGATTGATATTGATGATTGATGTCTTTGCCTCATTTACTATGTGTGCCTGTATTAGCAAGCTTGCCAAGTGGCTTGAAACACCGAAACTCGGAGTTTCATGATGGCGCAATTTATCGTCGACAATAGATATCTTGCCAGGGAAAGCGGCAACCTCAGAAACATCTCTAGAACCTTTGTTGCATGATGCTATATTCATGCCCACAGCAGGCATGACATGCTTAATTCTTCTAGCATCGAGTCTACCAATTGCCCACTCGAGTCTTCTAAGTAGTGCTCTTTGCTCTTGACCTCTGTCTAAATCTAATCCGGTTAAGGTCTTGTCAAATCGGATCGTATGATTTCCTTTGAACTGGAATTCCACTACCAGTCTTTGCCTTACGATTTCTCCCTTAGGCCCTATTGAGTTCAGTGCCTGAGATAATTCACTAGACCAAGCATCTATAATTGCTTCATCTCCTGAAGATGATAATTCAATAGTTGATTTTTGAATGTGGCGTGAAATTGTACTTTGGGTGGAACCAAGAATATCTGCGATTTCAGCCTGCGACCAACCTTTGCTCCGCAAATCTTTAGCAACATCTTGGTGCAATCTATCAAGCCATTTACTTCCTACGTCTCCTAGCATGTTGCTTGTTAATAGGTTCTACTATTCAATGTTACTAATGATTTATGCACTTTGAATGACTTTATTCTCGTCAAATACACTATTCATGGGGGAATATGGAAAAAATAATCTTTGTTTACATTGTTTTAAGCCATCAATGTATTTCTGTGTCAGATTGAGTAAATTATGTTGAGATTAATGATTAAATGGCTCTTAGTAGTCTAAATGCACTTTGGGTTAAAACTTATTCAACTCAAATTAAGACTAATTAAATACCCCCTTATGAACATTAACTTAGCATATTACGGCATAAGACTAATACTTGAATAGAATAGCCGGTTTGGGGACGGTGATGGCTATTGAGGATTTCATCGATAATCTCGCTGACAGAATCCTTGGTTATGTCAAGAAAGGTGATGATAAGTCAAATAAAACACTTGACTTCATGACTTCAGAGTCCCGTTTCAAGACAACAGATCTAAAATTACCACTTCAGGGTTTAGGTCCACAATCGGTAATGGATGATATAGATGAATTTCTAAAACAATGCGTCAAGACAAATCAGGGTGGTTTCATGAATCCTCTATGGGGAGGCCTCAACATTACGGCTTTTGCTGGTGAGGTAATATCTGCATTGACAAACCAATCTATGTATACCTATGAACTCGCACCTCTTGCCACATTAATTGAACAGACCATTATCAGACGTATGTCAGAACTCATTGGTTTCTCTGAAGGAGTTGGTACCATGACTACGGGGGGTTCCAATGGCAACATGCTTGGCATGCTTTGTGCAAGGCAATCCTTGCTCCCCATGTCCTCAAAGGTCGGTTTTAATGGTAGTAAATATGTAGCATTTGTCTCAAGTGAATCGCATTACTCGGTTTTGATGTCGGCTAATGTAGTAGGCATTGGCCACCAAAATGTGATCAAAGTAGCTTGCGACGAAAAAGGTAGAATGAAAGCCTCTTCATTGCAAGAGGAAATCGTTCGTTCTCGTGAGAATGGGTTAATTCCATTTTGTATTATTGCAACCTCGGGTACTACTGTAAGAGGTGCTTTTGATCCAATTGATGAGATTGCAGAAATTGCGCATAGTGAATCGATATGGCTTCATGTTGACGCAGCGTGGGGAGGAAGTTGTCTATTTTCATCAAGCAAGAGGTACTTGATGAAGGGAGTTGAATTAGCCGATAGTGTATGCTGGGATGCTCATAAAATGATGGGGATGCCATTGATTTGTAGTGCCTTTATTGTCAAGAATGAGGTAGTTTTGAGAAGTGTTTGTTCTCACGGAGATATAGCGCACTATCTATTCCATGATGAAACCAAGGACATTGATTTAGGAAGATTCTCCTTACAATGTGGTAGAAGAAATGATTCGCTCAAGTTATGGCTTGCTTGGAGAGAGATAGGAGATTCAGGTTGGGCAAAAATGGTCGAGCATTATTGCGACTTGGCTGATTATCTCGAAGAAAAGGTCATCTTAGAGCCAAATTTAGAGATGTGTTCTGATAGGGAATGGACCAACGTTTGCTTCAGATATAACGACGAGTCTAGGACAGATGATTTGAATCAATTAAACATAGAGATACGTAATAGATTACTAAAAGAGGGCGAAATTATAGTCAGTCGCTCCAACATAGGTGAAAAAACAGTTCTTAGACCAGTAATTTCTAACCCCGCTGTGGATAAGGAAATCATTGAATTATTGATTGAAAAAGTCAAATCACACGCCATGGAAATAATCTCAGGTATACCATCATATAATTGAATTAGAAATTCTATTTTTTACTTGAGTTTAAGGAGTGTCTAGTTTTCCAACAACCATGGGCGGGAATGAGCCGGTTCGAACCTCACTATATGACGAGCATATTTCACTTGGTGGAAATATAGTTGACTTCCATGGTTTTGAACTACCAATATGGTATAGTAATATCAAGGATGAGCATCTTTCCACACGGAATAGTTCAGGATTATTTGATGTATCTCACATGGGTGTTTTCAAATTTTCAGGCCCAGAAGTCAAACAGTGGTTAGAGAGTATCGCAACTCAAAAAGTTACTTCTATTTCGTCATCACGTTGTGCTTACACCCATTTCTTAGATGATGATGGCTTCATTATAGACGATATGATATTTGCAGTAGTATCTGATAGTGAGATACTAGGAGTACCAAATGCTTCGATGATTGGTGTGATGTGGAACTGGTTTAATTCCAAATTACCTAGTAATGGTTCGGTTAAAATAGACAACCTGTCCGACGATTATTCGATCATAGCTCTTCAGGGACCCGAATCAAAAAGTATATTGCTCGAGGTATTAGGTGATGAGAACCACGTTGGAAGATTCCGCTGGCAAAAAATAAATCAAAATCAACATGATGTGACTGGTTGGATTCAAGGGACTGGATATACAGGTGAATCCGGTTATGAAATTTTCATTCCAAATAGCGAGGCGCCGTTACTGTGGCGAGAATTGATAAAATCCGGAGCCAAACCAGTTGGCCTTGGAGCAAGAGATACTCTTAGATTGGAAAAGGGATACTTATTGTCAGGTGTAGATTTTATCTGGCCTAAGCTAGATTCTAACGATGCGTTTCTCGCCCGTGATACATGGGAAACAAATGTACCGTTTGGACTAGATTTAGAACATGATTTTGTTGGTAAACAACGTGTAATTAGCCATCATGAAGATGATTCTAGATGGTGGGGTATTCGTTATTTAGAGAAGGGTCCCTTACCCAGACCCGGTAAAGAAATTAATGATTTACAAGGTGTAAATATTGGAACACTTAGTTCAGGTGCTCCTGCACCAAGTTTAGATAATACTGGAATAGGAATAGGATACATTAGCGGCGTGAAAGAAGGTGACGAAGTACTTGTAGTTGCCAGCCCTAGAAAGTCAGTTCGTGCTGTAATTGTGCGTCCACCATTTATTTGATGTGAAGAGGGAGTATTATGGTCGTTACGCGCACGCATGAAATTGTCCAAGGAGGTTTTTAGATGGTCGACCAGTTACCAAATCGAGGATTAGAATTAGAAATGCTTCAAGCAATGGGTATGTCCAGTATGGATGACTTATTTGCAGATATTCCAGAAGAAGTTCGCATGAAAGAACGTTTAGATTTGCCACCGCCCCAATCTGAAGAAGAAATCATAGCAGATGCTAGAAGGCTATTAGGAGCAAATACTGCAATGAGTGATGTCGTATCCTTTTTGGGTGCTGGATTATATCGAAATTATGTTCCTGCTTCCGTATTTCAATTAATAACTCGTGGCGAGTTTTTGACATCTTATACACCATATCAACCCGAGGTAAGCCAAGGTATGTTGCAAGCGATGTGGGAATTTCAAACACTGATTTCAGAATTGGTTGGACTTCCTATCTCGAATCTATCACTTTATGACGGCTCAACGGCTGCTGCTGAAGCATTAACATGTGCTGTTAGAGTTCACAACCGTAAAGCAGAGCAGAAAGATACGGTGTATATTTCTGAATTGACTCCACCTGATAAAATTTCAGTTATGAATAATTATTGTCAAGGAGCAGGAATTACAATCAAGTACATAAGGCATAATTCTGATGGAAGTATCGATCTATCTAGTGCTCAAGAGGCTGCTGGTTCTTGTGGAGTATATATTGAGCAACCAAATCCTTTGGGTTTACTTGACGGCGGATACCCACAACTTAAGGAGATAATAGGAGAAAATACAGCACTGATTGTAGGAGTTCAACCAATCTCACTCGGATTAGTTGAAGCACCAGGTAACTATGGAGCGGATATTGTTGTTGGTGAGGGACAACCTCTTGGTAGTCCAATAACTGCCGGTGGACCGATTTATGGGATATTTGCCTGTTCCAAGCCCTATCTTCGTCTTATGCCTGGTCGAATAGCCGGCAAAAGCATTGATGTCGATGGTAAAGAAGCCTATTGTTTGACTCTTTCAACTAGGGAACAGCACATTCGTAGACACCGTGCAACATCTAACATCTGTACCAATGAAACCTTGATTGCATTGATGGGTGCAATGCACATGTCGCTACTCGGTCCTGAGGGATTGAACCATCTGGCCCTTCGAAACATAACGGCATGTAATTTAGCGAAACAAAAGTTATCGGAAATAGGAACTGTAGCATTGCCACATTCTCAAGGAACTCACTTCAATGAATTTATAGTCGAACTTCCTTCTTCTGCTGAAAATTGTTTGAATTACTTAGACAGTGTCGGTATTATTGGAGGATTCGATGCAAGTCGTTGGTATCCGGAGCGTAAGAACTGGCTACTAGTTACGGTAACCGACCAAACTTCAGCTAAAGAAATTGAATTACTTGCGGCACATATTGCAGTTTGGTCTGCGGGGGTGAAGGCATGAGTAGATTATTCGACTTTGCAGGTGGTGCTGGAATGGGTTATTCTCAACCAGATACAATCATGCCAAAAGAATCAGTATCTCTTCCCGCAAGTTTAGTTCGCAAGAATTTGCCCAAATGGCCTAGACTCTCCGAACCCGAAATGGTTAGGCATTACACTTGGCTTTCACGCCGAAATTTTGGAATCGATACTGGATTTTATCCACTTGGTTCTTGTACAATGAAACACAACCCACGGGTGAATGAAGTAATTGCACAAATTCCTGGAATTGCAGACATACATCCACATCAACCGGAACATCATTTGCAAGGTCTTCTTTCGATATTCCATGAAATGCAGCACATGTTGGAAATTTGCGCAGGTATGGATCAAGTAACCCTACAACCTGTTGCAGGTGCTCAAGGAGAATTTACTGCTGTAAGATGTGTTCAAGAATATTTTAGAAGCCGTGGAGAAGATCAAAGAACTAAGGTAATTGTTCCAGATTCAGCCCATGGAACTAATCCAGCGAGTGCCGCTATGGCTGGATTTGAGATTATTGAAATTCCAAGTTTAGAGGATGGAAGAATCGATATTGCAGCACTTAAATCAGTAGTTGATGATACAGTAGCATTGATGATGGTTACTAATCCTAATACCTTGGGATTATTTGAAAATGACATTTCACAAGCCTCAGAAATTATTCATTCTGTAGGTGGTCAGATGTACTATGACGGTGCTAATTTCAATGCAATTCTTGGTAGGACTTCTCCAGGATTGATGGGTTTTGATGCAGTGCATTTCAATCTTCATAAGACGTTTAGTCAGCCTCATGGTGGAGGAGGCCCAGGTTCTGGTCCAATTGGAGTAAAATCTCACCTTGCAGAATTTTTGCCAGGTCCAATTGTAAAGAAGCGCCCTATCTCTAGTGGTCATGAAAAGTTTGCAGTTGATGATATGTGGTATGGCTGGTACCAGCCAGCAAATAGTATTGGTAAAGTTCAGCAGTGGCACGGAAATGCTGGTGCTGTAATTCGCTGTTGGGCATATTACAGGCGTTATGGATATGGCTTGAAAGATATGTCTGAGCATGCAGTTCTCAATGCAAACTATCTTCGTCATGCACTGCACCGGGAGGCAGAAAATGCAGGTATTAGTGATATGTTTGTTGATGGTGCTACAACCAAGGTTGCCAAACACGAATTTACACTCTCACTATTACCTGCTAAAGAAAAACATGGTATTTCAGCAATGGATGTCGCCAAGGGGTTATTGGATAAAGGATACATGGCACCAACAGTCTACTTCCCTCTAGTAGTACCTGAATGTATGATGTTTGAACCTACAGAAACCGAGAGTAGGGATACTCTTGACAAGTTCGCTAAAGAATTCATCGAAGTACTACAGCAAGATGCTGAAACCCTACATCAAGCACCAATTACAACTCCGGTAAGAAGAGTTGATGAAGTGTATGCAGCAAGAAACCTATGCCTACGTCATCCATTTGAAGAGTAGTGTTCAACATGGTTAGGGCGAGAGATAAATCTCCCGAAGCCTTTGGATGGACTAGGGTCGAACTAAAGCCAAATCCCAAAGCGGTATTATATCCCTTGTCATGGGGTATTTTACCAATAGTTTTTGCATTTATTATGATGGTGACAAAGACTGGTGAAGAATGGATTGCTTGGGCAGGCGGAATTGGAATTATTTTATTTTTAGTTGGTGGAGTTAGTGCGGTTGGACCTCGACAAGGCGCTTTTAATTCAATTAGAATTGCATCAGGTTTCTTCTTTTGCATACTAGCTTTATTTTCATGGGTGCTTGTTGCAACAAATAATTTACTAGAAGTTTATGCGATATTAAGTTCAATTCTCGCATTGATAATGATATATCGCTCATTAGATTTTATTTTCAAAGACATAGGGCTAATCTATCAAATTGAATGGTCTGCTAAATGGCCATTGCCTACAGGCAGTATGGTTGATTGGGATATTCGTTCAACACGATTTAGTCAAAATACCATGGCACTGAAAAGATTTGATGGTGATCGTTTTGCCCAAATATACGGTTCAAGGACAACAGAAGGCTTAGTTTTGAGGCTAGATATATTTGGAATACATGAAGGAAATAGGTTTGATTATAGAACATTAGGCATAGATTTACAGGATTTTTTAACCGAAGATGAATAGTCATCTTGAATAACCTACCGCGATGGCAGAAATCTATGGAAGTAACTATTCTATTGGGTTCGTCCTCTGATATGCCGATTGCTGAAAAATGTACGAAAATTTTGAATCAATTCTCTGTTGATTATCAACTTAGGGTTGCAAGCGCACATCGCTCGCCAAAATTCGTTGAACAAATCATCCATGATGCAGAAGCAGATGGTTGTAAGGTATTCATCGCTATGGCAGGTTTAGCAGCAGCGCTTCCAGGTGCTGTTGCGGCGTTGACTACAAAACCAGTCATCGGAGTTCCTTGTGGTGGTAGAGTTCCCTTTGACTCACTGTTATCGATTGTCCAATTACCACCTGGAGTTCCAGCAGCAACCGTTGGTGTCGACCGTGGTGATAATGCTGGATACCTAGCAGTTCAAATGCTAGCGCTTCAAAATGAGAAGCATGCTGATGCATTAAAGCAAAACAAACTCGACCAAGTCGAGAGAGTAAAGGCCCAAGACCGAGAGGTTAATGGGGGCGCTTGAAT
>CEVS01070267.1_pt1 | contig 21078 bp, 2 predicted proteins | sample 361571 | NCBI WGS metagenome assembly CEVS01 (sample SAMEA2623850, study PRJEB7988) | marine metagenome | isolation source: saline water (ENVO:00002010), including | reverse complement strand
TAACTACAGATGGATATCTTAAGGAAACTGTATTAGGAGATTCATCTCTTACAGTTAAAGGTGATTATACTGAAGATTGTAATGGTTTTAGAATTGTTAAAATTAGTGGTGATTTAACAGAAAGTATATCGGGAACTCATAATTTAGTAGTAATGGATAGATCCATTGAAACTTATAAAGGTAATAGAACAATTACTATTAGTGGAAGTTTAAGTGAGACTATTTCTGGTGAAACAACAAATACATTTTTAAGTAATTATACATTAAGTATTAGTGGGGATACAACATCTACATATAAGGCTAATAGAACTGTAAATGTATCTGGAAATGTAGATGAATTTGTGGGAGGTACTTGTGATATTCAAGTTGATGGTAATATAGTTGAAACATATAAACAATCTAGAACAACAAAAGTAATTAATGATTCTACTGAAATAATATCGGGTAGTAGAACATTATCAGTAAGTGGAGAAAACACTGAAACATATTTAGATAATAGAGATATTACAATTGATGGTAATCTATCTGAAATCATATCTGGGTCTCATACATTAGTTATTAGTGGTTCAAATACATTAACTGCTAAAGGTGATAATATTGAAACATATAATAGTAATTCTTCATTAACAATTGGTGGTTCATTATCAGAAACTATTTCGGGAAATGTAGCATCAGTAATTGGTGGAACTCAAACAACTAGTATTGAAGGTGATACAAATGAAACCTATAAGGGCAATAAAACATGTAATATTAGTGGTGATTTATTAGAAACCATTGGTGGAAAAAATACTGTATCAATTGGTGGTAATATGAATGTATCAATTGGAGGCAATAATAATATTACTATAACAAATAACTTATCAGAAACTGTTTCAGGTGATGTTGTTATGACTGTAGATGGAAGTAAAAATATTACTATTAAAAGTGACTTAACAGAAACATATAATGCTAGTAAAACAATTACAATTAGTGGAAATAATGAAGAAACTATAAAAGGTTCAAGAGATTTATTTATAAGTGGAGATGTTACTGAAACATATAAATCAAGCAAAACAGTTTCAATTGATGGAGATCTAACAGAAACAATTGGTGCACATTATAATTTAACATTAAATGGTACTGAATCAAATAATAGTATTACTACTGATGGTTATTTTAATATAGAAACTACAGTTCCTAACCAAAATATAGTATTAAGTAATACTGGTGATTCGGGTTTAGTTCACATAACTAATTCACGATCATTAATTTATCAAAATAGTCAACCATTAGAGGATTCTGGTGCATTACTAGTTGAAGGTGGTACATATATCAAGAAAAATGTATTTATTGGTCATAATTTAAATGTGATGGGTAACTTAAATGTGATGGGTGAAAGTACACAAATTACATCAGAAAAAATTGTAATTGATGATCCTTTAATTACATTAGGTTTAGGTGAAACTTCTAATACTTATTCTGGATTTGTTTCAAGATATAAAGACTCATCTAATGATTATAAATTTACTGGTTTGGTTAAAAATCAAGGTTTAAGTGAATATCACTTATTAGATAATATAGATGCGGATAATTTAAATCAAACGGAATTTGATTTAACTGATTTACAAGATAGTATAAATAATTCTGATTCATTAAAATATAGTAATTTAACTACAAATCAACTAACAGCATTATATGATGGTGATATAGATTTATCCAATCTTTCTGCTACCCATATAAAAGAAAATTCATCTATTTATACCCATGGCGAATTAAATGTAGCTAAAAATGTTATATTAGGTAATGTAAATTCTGGTATATATTTCCATAATAAGGATAATTTTATTAAAACTAGTGTGAATGATTTTATTACTCAAACTAATAAGAATTTTACTTTAGAATCTACAAATAGTAAATCTATTAATATTATTTCAAATAATAATTATACAGAAAATATATCAAATAATAGAACTACTAATGTAGGAGGCAATTCCGTTGAAAATATTTCTGGAACTCATACATTATCAGTATCTGGTGCAAATACTGAAATATATAAAAATAATAAAGATATTACAATTAAAAATGATTTAACTGAAACTATTTCTGGGAATAATAGTTTAACTATAAGTGGATCAAACACTGTAATTATAAATAATCAAAAAAATGAAACTATTAAAGATTCTCGTACTCTAATTATTTCTGGAAATAATACTGAAACTATTTCTGGTGATTTAACAATTATAGTAACTGGAGAAAATAAAGAAACTTACAATAGTAATAGAACAATTACAACTAGTGGGAATAATATTGAAACAATTAAGGGTAATAGAACTATTACAATTACTGGTATTAATACAATTACTGTAACTGGAGATTCGAATCAAATTTATAAGTCAAATATGGATAAAACTATTACTGGTTATTTAAAAGAAACTATAACTGGTAATGTAATTGAAACAATAAGTGGTTCTAAATCAGCAACTATCAGTGGAGAAGTAAATGAAACCTTTAAAAATAATAGAATAATTAGCGTTAAAACAGACTTAACTGAAACAGTAACAAATAATAATGTTATAAATATAGGTGGTAATAGAGATTTATTAGTAAGTGGTGAAAACAAGGAAACATATAATCAATCAAAAACTGTAAATATAGATGGCGATAATACATGTGTTATAACGGGTAATTATAATGTAACAGTTAAAAAAGATGTTAACTTAACATATGAAAAAAATGTAAATGAAACTATTTCTGGAAATTTAGTTGAAATAATTACTGGTAGAAAATATTCAACTATTTATGATGTTTCAACAGAAACATATAAGAAAGATCGTATATTAATAATAAGTGGTGATTTAGTTGAAACAATTAAAACAAATTCAACAGTACATATTAGTGGAAGTTTCTTAAATGAAATTGGCGGAGATCATACTGAAGAAATTCAAGGTACTCGTTCATTAACTATTTCTGGAAACAATACAGAAATAATAACTGGTACAAGAGATTTAACTGTTAGTGGTGAAACTGTTGAGACTTATTCTAAATCTAAAACAATTACTGTAAGTGGTAATGTTACAGAAAAAATTACTGGAAATAATGATATAACTATATCTGGTAACAATATAGAAACATATTTAGGACAAAGATCAATTACAATTGGTGATAATGTAACTAGTGTAATAACTGGTTTAAGAACAACAACTATTAGCGGTTCTATAACAACTACAATTATGGGAAATAATACCCAAACTGTTGGAGGTAATAGTACTAACGTAATATCCGGTGATAATACATTAAATATTGTAGGTTCTAATGATTTAGATATAGGTGGATATCATAAGGAAACTGTTAAGGGAAATATGGATGTAACTATACATCAAAACGCTACACAAATTATTTCGGGTATACGAACATTATCGGTAGATGGTGATAATACTGAAACATATAAAGGAAATAGAAATATTACAATTAGTGGAAATGTAGCGGAAACTGTATCTGGAACAAAAACATTAACGGTTGAAGGCGATTGTAATGAATTATTTTCAAATTCAAGAGCGGTAAATGTATCTGGAAATTTAATTGAAACAATTGATAATAATTATGATTCATATATTGGAGGAATTAAATCTATAGTAGTAGATAAATTATCAAATGAATTTTATAAAGGAGATAGAACTGTTACTATAAGTGGAAATGTAAGTGAAACTATATCTGGTTCAAATACATTAAATGTTGTAGGAAATATGACACATACATATAATAGTAATAGAAGTATAACTATTGGTAAGAATCTTAATATATCTATATCGGGTAATCGTACATTAAATATAGGTCAAAATACATTTGAAACATATGCTAAAAATAGAAATGTTATAATTAGTGGAAATCTAAATCAAACTGTATCGGGAGCTGTTATTAATACAATTAACGATACAAGAACACTAAATATAACAAATTCTAGCGTAGAAACATATAAATCAGATAGAATTGTTACAGTAAGTGGAGATAATCATGTATTAGTAACTGGTTCTAGAAATATACAAGTATTTAATACCAATACTGAAACATATAATTCGGCTAGAAATATTACTATTAGTGGAGATTTAATTGAAACAATTACTGGTACAAGACAAATAATAGTAGAAAATACAAATACAGAAGTTTATAAGAAAAATAGAGCTATAACTATTAGTGGAGATTTAGTTGAGACTATTTCTGGTAAGTTAGATATAACTGTAAAAGATACATCAAAATATGCATTAAATTTAAACAGTAGTGGTGGATTAAATTTAACATCTGGTAATGCTATGGGACAAGAGATTTTAGTTAATTCAAATGCTAGATTTAATGATTTAGTATATTATACTCCAGAAATAATATCAGTTGTTTCTGATAATGTAAATAATAGAACAGTTATAGATCCAAAAGTATTAAGTATAATTGCTACATCACCAGGTTCGGGTAATAGTGGATACTTAAGATTAAATGCTGGTGAATATAACGGTCAAATAAAAAAAATAGCATTACATCCTATGTGGGATGGAGCAAATGTCGATATATTAATACCTATATTCTGTGATGCTGATGGTAATATTACTACATCTGCTCGTTTAATATTAAATAATGGTGGTCAAACCTTAAATCTACTATATATTGATAATGATGCAGATTTATCAAATGGTTATTGGATGTTATTAGATAATAACTTTGACTTTATATAAAATGAATAAAAATGAATAAAAATGAATAAAAATGAATAAATGAATAATTTTTTTTTGTACTAATGTTTTTTTTCTACTAATAGTTATATGGGTCGCCGAGGTGTAGCATTAAATACTTCTATTATTAAAATTGGTGATATGTCTGCTTATTATAATACTAATCAAATTAATATTTACAATTCTATAAGTATAGGTGGAAATGTTTCAATTACCGAAAATGTTAATATAAATAGTTCAGATGAACCAGTTGAAAATAATAATGTAACATATGGTACAGAAACATATACATTTGATTCAATAATAAATAATAGAATAAGTGTTAATTCTAATGAATTAACTGAGATGAATCTATATATTGGCAATAATTACATTTTTGATCAAACAAATAATACATTACCAGATCAACTAATTATAATTTCCAAAAAAAAATTACAATATAATAGAAGTACTGGTATAATTGAAAGAGATCCTTATGAAAATGGTGTAAAATATAGTGAAGATAACATTACATATAATAATTTTGATAGTAGTCAAAGAAAATATTTAAAATTTAGTCCTATTGAAAGGGGTATATATTATATAGTTAGTAAAAATAAAAATACTCAACTTAAGATAATTACACTAAAAGTATTAGATAATGTATATAATTATAGTCCATTCTCTACTAATTCTGGAGCAAGTATAGGTAAAAATCTAAATGTATTAGGCAATATGAATGTAAAAAATGGGATGTTTTATGTTCTTAATGATTCTGAAAATCTACAACCAAAATCTGTTGGTATTAATACAACTGCGCCTAAATATGGTTTAGATTTTACTAATTTACAATCATATACTGATGCTATTATTATACCAACAACAGTTGGTACAGCATCAGTTGAAGGAGAAAGGGGCATGATTCGTTATAATACAGAATTACAAAGTGTTCAAGGATATGTAACTAGTGAATGGGAAAATTTAGGTGGTGTAAAAGATCGTGATAAGGATACATATATAAATCCTTCAATACCTGGTAGAAACAATGAAATAGATTTTTATACAAATGGTTTTAATAGAATGACTATAACAGATGATGAATTAACACGAATTGGTATAGGAACTACATTACCTACCGCAACATTAGAAATTATTGGTAATTTTAATGTTGAACCTAGTAATAATCAATCGGGTATTATATTTGGAAATAATGAATCTGATAATGATAGATATCTAAATATAGAATTACAGAATGATTCAAGTAATTCATCTATAGAAATTATTGGAAATAGTAATAGAATTTATGATATTGGTACAAATAAAACAAATACAATGAATAATAAAGTATATAATTCTAATAATTATAGTGAAACTATAGGTGGTTTTAGTAAAACTACTGTTGATGGAAATGTTATTAGTCAAAATAATTCAGATTATAATATAACAACATCTGGAACATATGTAGGAACAATAGAAGGAACATCTACAGAAACAATTCATGCAGATAAGGTTTTATCTGTAAAAAATAGTTCAACCGAAACATATAATAGTGATTTTAATGAAAAATGTGATAAACATATTTATGAAACAAAACATAAATCATATAAACTTTATGTTAATGGAAACACAATTGAAACATATGAAAATAATAAATCTATGACCATATCTAATAATATAACAACAAATAATGGTGGTAATTATTCATTTATTAATAATGGCAATAATATAGAAACATATGGTGCTAATACTAGTATAGATATAAGTGAATATAAAACTCAAACAATTAAAAATAATAATACAACATTTATAAATTCTACATATGATATAAATGTTAAAAGTAATTTAACAGAAACATATTTAGGAAATGTATCAAGAAATACTGTTTCAAATACAGTATTAGAAATAAATGGCAATAATACTAATTTATCAAACAATAATATTAAAACTATTGATAGTAATTTAGATACAACTATAGATGGAAATGTTACTATAGACCTTTCTAAAAATAAAACAACTAAAATAGATGATAATTTTACCGAAGACATTCATCTTAATGCATTAAAAAATAATGAAGGAAATAGTATAAAAACTGTAAAGGGTGCTTATAATTATAATTTAGGACAATCATATGTATATAATGCTAATAATAGAGATATATATTCACTTAGTAATTTAGTAAGTACTATTGATGGAAAAAATACTAAAAATATAGCTTCTACTACTCAAAATTATGAAAAAAGTGTTACAGTAGACATAGATAAAAGTAGTAATAAAATAGTATATAATAAATATGATAAAAATATTGATGGAAATGTAGTTGAAGTTTATAATAACTCTAAAAAAATTCAATCTATATTATCTGGACATCCATTATCTGGTTCTAATACATTACCATATGAAATAGAATCAACTGATTTAGTAGTAACTAATTATGTTAAAATCGTTCAAGCATCCATTTATAATAATACTATTAATGATTATCCGTATTTCTATGTATTCCCAGGTGATGGTGATGATACTTTAGATTCTGGATTAACAATTAATGATTGGTTTGTGTTTACACCCGGAAGTCTACCAAATTCATGGATTATTACAAATTCATATAATGCTGATACATATGATTTTAACAATGATGGAAATAATGATATTGGAGAAGAATATGTTGTGCTAGGTCCAGATGAATCTGATAATTATTCTATTATATTAAAAGATAACTATGATGCTAATACAACATATAATTATACATATAAATTAGTAATAGGACCTAGAAAACATCAATTAGAATATAAATTAACAACACATTTTATTAAAATATTTATGATTGGTTCTATTAATACAAATGTTTCATTAATTAAGTTAACAAATAATACAGTTCAAGCAATACAAACTCATCCAAATATATCACATGTTGGAACATCTGATTATCGTTTTAATAATAATGATTCTGTTAATACTACATATCCTAATACAAATGAATTGAATCGTTTTATATTTGTATATATTGAAAATTCACAAGAAAAAACTGGTAATATTATTACAAAATCAAAATACTATATTTATAATCAAGAAGAAAGTAAATATTTAAAAAATAAAGGTAATGGTACTATTGATACTGTAGCTATTGCGTCAAATGCGTTAGATTCAACATTTGAATGGACTATAGAAACTGTTAATAAAGCTGATTCTACATCAAATAGTGATGTATATTATATATATAATAATAATGAATATTTACAAATTGATCTAAATGATAGTACAATTACATTAACAACAAAAAATGAAAATAATTCTAGACAACATTTTACTTTATATTATTTTAATAATCATCAAGTAGGTGTAAATTCATCATTATTAATATATAATAATGAATCTAGAATAGATTATTTAACAAAAAATTATAAGAAAATCTATATAAATGGAGACACTAATAAATATTTAAGTGAAGAATTTAATGGTTCAAATGAAAATAAAATAGGTACTGGAGTTTTATCGCCATTCTTACTAATTTATAATAATGTAGATACGGTATCTGAATCTGGAACAAGTATAGAAACATTTAAAATATATTCGGCAAATACAGAAGAATATTTATTTAAGGATTCTAGTATTAATTGGATAATCGAATCAGTAGATGAAACTGGGGGAACTCATGTATCTGCTAAACATATTATTAAAAAATATGATAATGGTACATCAACAAAGTGGTTATATAATAATAATGGAATTTTAACCTTAAAAAATATTAGTGCTGATATTCCAAATGATGTAATGTTTACATTTGAAGATACATCTACTGGAATAAATCCCGGTACACTTTCACAAAATATAGGTAATTCATCATCTAAGCACACATTTAATACTATGGATATATCTATTGAAGGAAATCTTACAGAAACTTATAAAGCACATTTAAATGAAAAAACTAGTGGAAATTATATAAATACAATAAATGGTTCATATACTGTAAATACTAATAATAATTCTTCATTTCAATGTAATTCAAATAGTATTACTCATATAGTAAATAATGTTTTAAAAACTATAGGAAATAAACAATCAATATATATTCATAAGAATAGTAATGCAACTTATAAAGCTAATTTTACAAGATTTACAAAGGGAAATGTTAATTTTAAAGTTAGAGATTTATAATTTAAAAAGTATATATATTTTTTTTTCTTCTATAAATTATATGTCAAGTGGTGCGGAAAAATGGAATAATTACCAAGTATATATCAATTCTATAAGTAATAATACTAAACCAATATCAGCAAACTCATATGATATATTCAGAAATATGATTAGTTCATTAGAAAATATTACTGTAACAGAGTTTAATCATGTTGAATATAAATTAACAGTATCTGATAATGATAATATTTCAGTATTATTAGGAAATGATAGTAATGATTATGTTTTTCCTAGTGGAATTTATAGTTTTATAAATATAAAATATTCAAATAATAATGATTATTATTATATTCTAAAAGAAGGTGATACTAATAGTGAATTTGTTTATTATTATGGTGAATTAATGTATATAGAACGCAGTGAATTTGATACAATTGGAAATGCGTTTACATTTAAAGCTGGTGTATATTATGGTTTGGAAGATGGTAATATTCATGAATTAAAAAATATGTCTAATCCATTTACTTTTAAAGATGATACATATTATGGATTTTACAATGGTAATATATATGAATTAGGTAATGATTCATTTACATTTACAGCGGGTATTTATTATGGATTAGAAGATGGTAATGTACACCAATTAACTAGTCCATTAGATTTTATATTTAGAGCCGGTGTGTATTATGGTTTAGAAAATGGTAATATTCATAAATTAGAAGATTTAGAATCACAATTCTCATTTGAAACTGGTGTGTATTATGGAGTTGAAGATGGTAATATACATAAATTATTTGATCTTTCTGATTTAGAATGGAATAATTATTTTAAATATAAGCACATACTGGGTACTAGTAGATGTTTAACTGAATCCGATCATACAATTTTGAAAAATACGATTCAAAATAATGTATCTAATGTTGATGATATAGTTGAATATACTCATACTGGTGAATCATCTATTTATGAAAATATATTAGGATTTTCATTTAAAATAGGAAATGATGGATCATCATATGTAATAAATAGTAATACTACATTTATAAAAGTAGATAATAATGGTACCAAAACTTATTATATTATAGAAAATGGTACTAATTTAACTTATGATCTTGTGCTAAATAGTGATAATAGCATAAAATATTTAACTGATGCAGAGTTTACTAGATTAACAGAATTATTAAATTCTACATGGGTTAATTATTCTAAATATCTTGAAAGTATTCAAAATATTAATGTAAAACCATTGTTAAAAAGTGATTTTAATAATCTTAAAAATAATATTAAATCAAATTTAGATAACGTCCAAGTATTAGAATTTGAACATTTAGTTTTTACTTTAAATATAGATAATACAAATCCAGTTATATTGCAATTAGAAAATGATAATAGTAGTTATAATTTACCATGGGGTAATTATACATTTATTAAAGTAAAATATACAAATGGATACAAATTTTATGTTCTTCAAGAAAGAGGTAATAATAATAGTTTTGTTTATTATTCAAATGAATTAATGTATATTAGTCATAGTGAATATAATACTTTTAATACAACTAATATTGAATTTGAAGAAGATGTAAATTATGGTATATATAATGGAAATGTGTACATGTTAGAAGAATTTGATTGGTCTTTTACATTTAAAGCTGGTAAATATTATGCTTTAGAAAATGGTCAAGTCCATAGATTAAATGAACTAAAATCATTAACATTTAAGGCTGGTGTATATTATGGTATTCAAGATGGTAATTTATATAAATTAAGAGATATAAATACATCATATACATTTAATGCCGGAGTTTACTATGGTATTGAAGATGGTAATTTATATAAATTAGAAAGTGTTACCCCGTTTACATTCACAGCTGGTATATATTATGGTATTGAAAATGGTAATGTACATCAAATGACTTATATAAATGCTTCATATACATTTACAGCTGGAGTATATTATAGTATAGAAAATGGAGATGTACATGAGATGAATGTTTTAAATAGTTATCATATATTTGATGATGATGTGTATTATGGTTTATATAATGGTAATCTATATAAGTTAGGTCATATAAATACATCATATACATTTAATGCTGGTGTATATTATGCTATAAAAGATGGTAATATACATAAACTACGCACATTAAATGCAAGTCAAATATTTGAAAATGATGTATATTATGGTGTATATAATGGTAATTTATATAAACTTTTAGTTATAGATGGTTCATTTACATTTGAAGCTGGTAAATATTATGGTCTTGAAGATGGAAATATTCATCAACTATTAAATGTAAATTCTTCATATACATTTAATGATGATGTATATTATGGTATTTACAATGGTAATATATACAAATTAAATCAATTAAATAGTTCTCATATGTTTGAAGACGATGTATATTATGGTATATATAATGGTAATATGTATAAATTAAGTGTTCTTAATTCAGTTTATACATTTAATGCTGGTGTATATTATGGTATTGAAGATGGTAATATACATCAAATACGACCACATAATACATCATACACATTTAATGCTGGAGTATATTACAGTATTGAAGACGGACAATTACATAAGATGGATGTATTAACTAATAGTTATACATTTAAGGCTGGGGTATATTATGGTATCGAAAATGGTAATATTCATCAAATAAGATTATTAGATAATTCATATACATTTAAGGCTGGGGTATATTATGGTATATACAAGAGTGATATATATAAACTACAATTAGATGATGGTAAACCAGATTTCACAGTTGAAGCTGGTATATATTATGGTATACATAATGGTAAGGTTTATAAACTAGAAATAGATGATGGAAAACCAACTTTCACATTTGAAGATTCTGATTCATATTATGGAATTTATAATGGTAATATTTATAAATTAAATATTGATACATCACCATATACTAGTTATACATTTAAGGCTGGAATATATTATGGTATTTCTGATGGAGAAGTTCACAAATTAAATTATATTCAAACTTATGGTTATACATTTAAAGCTGGAGTATATTATGGTATTGAAAATGGCAATGTCCATGAATGTAAGATAGCTGATATAGTTTCATTTACATTCGATGACACTAATGCTTATTATGGAATTTATGACGGTAAAGTATATAAATTAGATGGATTGAAATCATTTACTTTTAGAGCTAATAAATATTACGGAATAACAAATAGTGAAATACATGAATTAAATAACTTAACTAGTTCATACACATTCAAGGCTGGAACATATTATGGAATTAAAGACGGAAATGTATATAAATTAAGTGATACATATACATTCAAGTTTATTGGTAATGTTTATTATGGATTTGAAAATGGTGCTATACATAAATTAAATAATATATCTACATTTGAGTGTGAAGCTGGTATTTATTATGGATTAGAAAATGGAAGTATACATAGATTATATCCATTTGGTGAAACTCCTATGTATGATGGATTGAATTCACAATTTATATTTGATGAAGACCTATATTATGGTATATATAATGGACATGTTTATAAACTTAAACTATCTACAATAGTAGAATATAGTTTAAGTTTTAGTGCTGGTGTATATTATGGTTTAGAATCAGATAAAATACATAAATTAGAAATTAGTGATACTGATATTACTAATATTATAACAGATGTTGGCTCTCCTACACAAACACCACAAATTATTGAAGGTGATATGGTTATTGAACCAATTGTATCTGGTTTTACATTTGAGGATCATTATTATGGTTTACATAATGGACATTTATATAAATTAACAGATCAAATAACACCAGAACAACCATCTGGATCTACTATAATTGATGTAGATAATGGTATTGGTGATGATAATACTAATGTAGTAATTGATGCTCATGAACCAATATTAACAACAATTACTTTTGAAGCGGGTGTATATTATGGTTTTGCTGAAGGCGATATTCATAAATTACAATTCTTAGATGATGATATTTATGATCCAAATAATTCATTATTATCTAATATAACACTAGATTCTGGTGCTAAATTAAGTCAATATGGCACTAAAAATACAACATTTATGGCTACACATTTTAATTATGAAGTAACAGTAGGATATTATATTAGTGCTATAGACTTTGCTATTGAAAAAGAAAATCCAAATTCTGTTATAACTATAAATAATAATGATAGTCTATTATCAGAGGAAACTAAATTAATAACTATCACTGTAGTATCAGATAATACTAAATACACATCTGTATATAATATACATGTTACTAAACATAGTTTACGCAGTGAATCACTTAATATATTAAGTTCTAGTATAGTAAGTGACATAGATGCTATTAATACTAATTCACATATTGAAACAAATACAACTATATTGAATATAACTAAACAAGAACTTATTAAATCTCATTTATTAGCATTATATGGTAATGATCGTATAGAAAAAAGAAAATCTATGATTCGTATGATGTTTTCTAATTTAGATGTATCATCATTTAAAATGTCTAAAGAAAATTTAGGATTTACTAGTTCAAGAATAAATGTAAATACTATCAAGGTTATTACACCAAATCAATTAGTTAATATAAATTATTTTGAAGCAAATACTGGTATATATACACCATTGGTAGTAGGAGAATATATACAATTTTTAATTGGTAATTATATAGCTAGATTTACTTGTATATCAGATTTTGAATTTAGTTTGAAAATTGAAGGTAATATATTAGAAGGTGATGTGATATATCCAAGTAATTATTATACAAATAATAATATATTACATCCAGATGATGTTGTAGTTATATTAAATAAAACATTTATAGTTGGTTCTATACTATATGGTGGTAATAACTTAACTGTTGGTAGCATAACACAATATATAGATGATGATAGAACATTATTTGTAGATGATATTGTATCAAGAACATATCAAAATAATTCTAATCAAATTATTCATAATGATTTATCTAAGACTATCACATCTTCATTTGCTAGATCTATTGATAATAATTTGGATCTAACAATAGGTAATGATACAATTATAGCATATAATTCAAATAAATATATAACAGCAAATTCTAATGTATCAGAAATAATTGGATTAAGTAAAACACTACATATACCAGAAAATATGGACTATACTATTTCTGGAAGTAAGACAAATATAATAACAGATTCATTATCGAAAACAGTTTCTGGAAGTCATGATGTAATTATAAATAAATCAACTAAAATATCAGTAAAAGAAAATACAACTGAAAATATACATGGAATAAATACTAAAATTATAAGGGGTCATTCAACCGAAATTATATCTGGTGATAATAAATTAGAAATAAATGGTCTAATAACTAATACAATTAAATCAAGTAAGACAGTTCAAATAGATAATGAATTGGAAGAAACTATATCAAATTCAAGAAATATAACAGTTGGAGGCAATACTCATATTAAGAGTGCTTCTGATTTCACAATTAGTTTCAATAATAATCTTAATATGAGTACATCAGATTTAATTCATATTACAAATACAAATAATGGTGAATTAGCAGATGAACACAGAGCATTAGTCGTAAATGGTGGTATGAATATACAAAAAGAATCATCATTCTTCGGAGATGTAATATTAAATGGTCGATTAAATGCTCCTAATGCAACTTCATATGAATTTACTGGTGGTACATTCTCATTAAATGCTTCATTACTTACAATTGGTACTAAATTAGGAGATTTAGGTACATATTCTGGAATTGTTTCTAGAAGTTTCGAAGATTCAGATAAGAAATTTACTGGTATTGTTAGAAATAATCTAAATACCTATGCATTGGTAAATAATATTAATGTAGACACAATAGATGAAGAAGAATATTCAGAAGGTGATTTAGATACTACATATAGTACTACACCATTAGAAAAAATATCTAGTTTTGTTACAGGTAAAATACGATCTATACAACCAAATATTACTGCTCGCGGTGAAGCATATATTAATAAGAATATGTTTATTGGTATTGTAGATACACCAGCAAATGATGCAAGTGATTCATTAACATTAAATATTGAAAGTAATATAAATGCTACTAAGACAGACTTAAATATACATTCTAATAGAAATATAATATATAATATTAGTAATTCATGTAATATAAATATAACTAGTAATAATAATTATATAATTAATTCAATATCCGATAAAACTACAACTATTCAAGGAAATCTAGAAGAAAGTATTGATGGTACAATGAATAAGACTATTGATGGATTATTACTTGAAACATATAAACAAAATTACAATATAAATATTGAAGGCAATGTAACAAAATTAATTGAAAATAATAATGAATGTCGTATTAGTAATAATTATAATATAAATATAGGTGGTTCTAATTCAATAACTATAAATAATGACTATAATATTGAAAATAATAAGGATCTTACTATTCATTGTAATGGAACATCTAATATTTATTCAAATGAAAATATGAAAACATTTAATAAAAATAATGTAATAAATACTAATGGAAATCATGAATTAAGTATAAACGGTTTAACTACATATACTATTAATAATGATGATTCATTATTTGTTCAATCAGATAACACTGAAACATATGGTAATATAAATACAACTCTAAGTGGTAATTTAACAGAGATTACAGCTGGTTATAAAGAATTATTAATTAATGGTATAAATACAACAATAATAGATGGAGATAATACTGAAACATATAAACATAATAGAATTATTAGAGTATCTGGTAATTTACAAGAAAATATAACTGGTAATAGAAATACATATATAAAACGACAATTAGATCAAACTGTTGAAAAAGATGTAACAGAAAATTATAAAAAATCTAGTCAAATTAGAATCTCAAATAATTTGAATCAAACTATTTTGGGTATTCATAATCTGAATGTATTAGAAGATGTTACTAATTCATTTAGAAAAAATAAAGAGAAAATAATTGGTATAGACAATACAGAAACATTTAATAATACATATGATATTACTGTTAATAAATTTGCTATGATGTCTAAATATGGATATATAAGTGATATGCAAGATAATTTAACTGAAACTGTAAAACATAGGAAATTTAGAAAAATAGATGATGATTCAAATATAACTATAAATAAGAATGTTTCTGATATTAACAATAAATTATATAGCATAGATATTCATAATAATAGTATTGAAACTTATGGAAATACATATGATGTATTATATAATGATGTAACTGTTGAAACTTATAATCATAATAGAAAAATAAATGTTCAAAATAATAGTAATATTAATTATGATGGATATTATGATAAATATGTATACAATAATAGTAGTGGTATAATTGGCAAGAAATATAATATTAATATTAGTGAATCATTAATTGAAATTTATGGAAATAATGTAACTGATTATATAGCATATAATAATGTAATTTCTACTAATGTAAATACAACTGAAACAATTGGAACAAATAAAACTCAAACTATTAATGAAAATTATAGTTTAGATATTACATATAATATAGATAAATCAGTAGATGGTAATAGTACTGAGATAATTAAGGGATCACATGAATTATATAATTCTGGAAATTATATAAATGAAATTAAATCAGACTCATCTAATTTTGCAAATAATGGTGAAATTACATATAATAAATCTAATACAATTTCAACTAGTGGTAATCTAGCTGAAACATATCATGGAACATTAGATAATATTTATAATACTGGTGAAAATAATATACTAAATAAGAGTATAATAAATTATAAGAAGTCTAAAACAGATAAGGTTGGTGTAAATAGTATTAAAAATATACATAATGACTTTAGACAATTTATAACTATGAATATGAATACAACTACAATCGGAAATACAATTATCGCATATAATAATAATTATAATATTCAAATGGATGCAACTTTAATTACAAATATAAATAAGCAAAAAGATACTATGATTTATCAAGATTCTATTGAAAATATAAATGAAAATAATACAATAACCATATATGAAAATAATAATGTAATAATTGGTGAAAATTATTATTCTACAATTAATGAAGAAAATGAAGAAATATATTTAGGATCACAATTTATTCATATTGGATAAAATTAAAATTTAAAATAAATAAAATTTAAAATAAATTTATTTATTTTAAATTTTATTTTTTATATATTTTTCTATTAATATAATATAAATAAAATGAGTAGTCCTATATATACTGATCCTTTTACAGATAATAGTGGTAATGTTTTTAATCATAATACAACAAAAATCTTGGAGGCGGAGAGTTTTAACATCTACCAAGGAACTAGTCTTGAAGATCTCGTAGCTGGTCCTATTAATGATGTTGCCAGTGCAGAAACTTTTTTAAATAGTCAAAGTACAAGTGGCAATAGAACTGTAATCCAAAATGGTATATCTATAGAGTTATTTCCGGTAGCAAAAGCAACTCGAATGCAACCGCCTGGATCGGCGCATATTATAGATTTTTTTCGTGGTGATTGGGCTCTTATTCTAAAAACTGTAACTAATAGTAGTGATTCTTATACTATATATAGATATGTATCTACTTTTAAAGCAGAATGGAACTTCGGAGGTGCATGGACGGACACAAATAGTAATAGTTTTTCACATGTAAATAATGGATCTTCTAGTGGAGATTTTAGATTATATCAAAATAGTAATCAAGTAACGGGTAGTCCTTTTAGTACTGTTGCCTCTGCGGAATCTTTTTTAAATGGTCAAAGTTCAAGTAGTAATGAAACTGTAACTAAAACTGGTGATTCAATAATTTTATATCCAGTAGCAAGAGAGACAGAAGTTAAGGATAATAATGATAATTTAATTATGACTATGTCCGCGGGTACTTGGGTTTTTATTTTAGATGATTATCATGCTGGTATTTTTTATATATATAATTATTCTTCAAGTAATACAGCACAAATAGCAATAAATCATTCTATAAATTTTACAGACAGTAATAGTAATATTTTTAATAAAGATTTACAAGGAACTTCTAATGGAAATTTTGGATTATTTCAAGATAATTCTTCAGTAACGGGCAGTCCTTTTACTTCTGTTATCACAGCGCAAAACTTTTTAGATAGTCAAAGTACAAGTAGTACCATATCTGTAACTAATAATGATGGTGATACAATAACATTAATTCCAGTAGGAACATTAACAAGCATTAGAGATAATAATAACAATAATCTATTTACTGTTAATGGTGGTGATTGGTTATTTATTGAATTAAATGCTAATACTAATACTTTTAATTTATATAGTTATACATCTAGTTTTAAAGCAACATTAACTCCAAATTATACAGCTACATGGACGGACTCAAGTGGTAATAATTTTACGCACCAAAATAATGGAACTTTTATTGGAGATTTCAGATTATATCAAGATGGTGGTATTCAAGTAACAGGTAGCCCTTTTACAAATATCGATTCTGCGAAATCTTTTTTAAATAGTCAAAGTACAAGTAGTGATAGAATTGTAAATAATAGTGGTGTTTCGTTAACATTAATTCCAGTAGCAAGACCCACAGAAGTTAGAAATAATAATAATGATACATTATTAAATATGGCTGCGGGTAGTTGGATTTTTATCCAAGAAAATAATAATGTTTTTGAAATATATAATTATTCTTCTTCTTATCAAGCACAATTATTAATAAATTATACTGGTACATTTAGTGAAAATGGAAATGATTATAATTATGTTGATCATGAAAAATATGAAACTTCAAATCAACCTATTAATGCACATCGAAATAATAACCTTATCATCTCATTTAGTGATAACGGGCCAGCCGAGGATAGTGAAAGTCTAAGAACTAGTACTAAGGTTTATATAGATGGGAAACAATTTATTCCAATAGGAATTGAAACAACATTTACAAATTCGAGTGGAACTCAAGAATTTATTGTTCCAAATGGTGATTGGATACATATTGTAAGAGATTCTAATACTGGTGATTTAACTATATATAGATATAATTCTCCAACTAATCCATCAACTAGTAGCAGTGGTTATGACAGTAGCAGTGACAGTAACAGTGGAGTTACTTATAATTTAGGAGACTATATAACAACCATAGATGAGGCAGATCCTCATTCGATGTTCATGGTATTTAAAGACGAAGGATATGTAGAGGATCTTGGTTCGCAACAAATTATGGAAGGTTCTAATGTGTCATTATTCGAAATGCTTTTCAAAGGACTTTCTGATAGATATCTTAATATTTACCCAAATGTGACGAGTTTGCCTGATTTAGATGTTGATTCATCAAATCCATATTATAAGTGGCAAATAGCTAATACTGCAGTTGTGAATGATTTTATTGATACAATAGATGATTTTAGAGGATCTAATGTTACAGAAAGTATGAAATTTGGATCAATTGGTAATGTAACTCAACTAAGTGATAGTGGGAATATTTTAAGTGGTGTATTAGCATCTCAAGAACTTATTTATGTTGGTGATGAATTATTTGAAGCTGGTGCTTATAATCTATATAGAAATGTAAGTGATAACGATTTAACATTAACATCATCTAATAATGATGTTATACAAGGAATTAGTAGCGCTGATTCTTCCCTTAATAATATTATATTTAAAGCAAATACAAATTATGTTATATATTATAATGGGAGTAATGGAGATTTTGTATATATTGTACCAGTTGTATCTTCTGATCCAAGCAGTACTTTTAATGAGTTTGAAGGTTTTTTAATTGAAGAGAATAATTTTTATACTTTTAGGAGCGATTACGGTGCTTATCCTATACATAAAGTTAATCAAGTAGGCGATAGCGGTAGCAGTAGCGATAGTTCTTCATATACTATTGTTCAAATTAAGTTAGATGGAATTAACCATAGTGATTCATCATTCAATAAACTTAATGATAGTGGTGATTTTACACTTATTAGTGTAGTGGATATTGATGATAATGGTACAATAAGACGTGTAGAAGTTTTTCAAGTTGTCAATACTAACGATCAACCACTAAATATAGATGGTCGAAATTTAACTTATAGTGGTGGGGAATATTATGGTTTAATGGATGATCCTAGTGATAGTACAAAACAAGCAATAGTCCAATTACAAACATCTTCGAGCAGTAGCAGTAGCAGTGGTGGTGGTGGTAGCAGTGGTGGTGATAATTGGAATGAAACTGAATCCTATCAATTAGAGAGTTTAATCTTTACTGATAATAATGATAATTATAGCACAGATGCCATAGAACAGTTTTTTGATAATGCTAGTATTAATTTTGTAAAACAAACTGATTCTAGTCAATCTTTCCCAGGAGGAGCTAGAAATTTTAGAGAAGTTTTTAGAAAATCTGGTACTTCAAATATTGTTGTTGATGGTGGCATTGGTTATCAATTTGAGAATTCTATTTCAATTGATGGTACAACTATAACAAATTTTAGATATAAAACACAAGGACTAGGATCTATTGAAAAGAATTTTGAAAATGATAAACTTTATTCTTATCAAAATTTGGGAGGACAATGGACATTAAGAATATTTACAAATAGTGGTGCTGGCAGTACTGGTGGAAGTATTATTAGTTCTATATATACTATATATCAAATTAAATTTCAAGGAATTCTTGATAGTGATGAACCAAATAATAAACTTACTGATAGTAGTGACTTTACATATATTGATATAATCAATATTAATGATAATGGTACAATAAGAGCAACGACGGTTCATCGAGTTGTCAACACTAACGATGAACCACTAAATATAAATAGTAATAGTGATTTAAGTTATAGTGTTGGGGAATATTATGGTGTATTAGATGATCCTAATGATTCAACTAAATATGCAATAGCCCAAATACAATATTCAATAATAGAATGTCTTAGACTATCATCAACTGTTAATATTATAAATAATGGTGGTAATAAATATGTTTTAAATAGTGGATCAACTTATTATTCTAATAAAAAATATGGTTTAAATATTGCTACATATACTTTAACTATACCAAGTTCTCATCCATTAGCAATTTTAAATAATGGAAAAGAATCTCAAATATCATATACTGGTGATACAGCTAACAAAACTACAAAAACAGCGAGAGATAATAATACATATGATTTTTATCATGGAGATATTACTGTAACAGTATCTGGTGATTTTGACGAAGTAAGTATAGAATGTTTTTATCATGGATCTATGGGTGAAGATAATTTACTAAAATATTCTGATACTTGTGATGTTAGTGCTCCAATA
>CEVS01080701.1_pt1 | contig 21081 bp, 16 predicted proteins | sample 361571 | NCBI WGS metagenome assembly CEVS01 (sample SAMEA2623850, study PRJEB7988) | marine metagenome | isolation source: saline water (ENVO:00002010), including | reverse complement strand
AGCATGATGCAGGGTAAAACTCATGAGAATATAAAAACGATTAGACCACTCAAAGATGGAGTTATTGCTGACTTCAACGCTTCTGAGCAGATGATAAGTATGCTTATTAAAAGTGTTCCAACCTTAAAAAAGAAAGTTGTTACTCCAGCTTTAAAGATGGTAATTTGCATTCCTTCCGGTATAACTGAGGTTGAAATGAGAGCTGTAAGAGAGTCTGCTGAAAGAGTAAACGGTAAAGAAGTATATCTTATTCACGAACCTATGGCTGCGGCTATCGGAATCGGAATCGATATTAAACAACCAAAAGGAAATATGATTGTAGATATTGGTGGGGGTACTACCGAAATTGCTGTTATTGCTCTTTCTGGAATTGTTTGTGATAAATCAGTCAAGATAGCAGGAGATGTATTTACCAATGATATAGTTTATTACATGAGAAGACAACATAACTTGTATGTTGGGGAAAGGACAGCTGAAAAAATTAAGATTAATGTTGGTTCTGCTACTGAAGATTTGGATAATCCTCCAGAGGAGATGTCAGTTCAAGGTAGGGATTTATTATCAGGTAAACCCAAACAAGTAATTGTTTCCCATAAAGAAGTTGCCAGAGCTTTGGACAAATCAATACTTAGAATTGAAGATGCAATAATGGAGGCTCTTTCTCAAACACCACCAGAATTAGCTGCAGATATATATAACACTGGAATTTATCTAGCCGGGGGAGGGTCAATGTTAAGAGGCCTAGACAAGAGAATATCAACCAAAACAGATCTACCAGTTTATATTGCTGAAGATCCTCTTCAGGCCGTAGTAAGAGGAACTGGAATTGCCCTTAAAAATATAGATTTATATAAAACTATTCTTCTTAAATAAGTCAAATGCAGTGGTTACTTAGTTTTATACTGAGATATAAAAATTTATTTTTATACTTCTTTTTTGTAACTATAATTTTATCTTTTTCGTATTATCAAAGTGAATACCATAAATCAAAGATTTTTAAAGCTAGCATTTTCTTAACCGGTAAAGCTTCTGAGCCTTTAAAAAATTTAACTTCTTATTTTCGACTAAAAAAAGTCAATAAAGAGCTTAAAGAAGAAAACTTGTATTTAAAGTCTTTACTCATTGATAAAAATCAAAAATCTAATACTGAGGATAAATATAATGGTTCTCCATTCTCTTTAATTCCAGGTTATGTTATAAAAAATGATGTGTCTAGTTCAAGAAATATTATAATAATTAATAAAGGCTCATCGGATATGGTTGAGGAAGAAATGGGTGTTATCGGCAGTAAGGGAATTATTGGTATAGTTAATCAAACTACTAAAAAATTCTCATCTGTTCTTTCAATTCTGCATAAAGACATAAAAATCAATGCGAAACATAAAAAATCAAATGCTTTTGGTTCTATGTTTTGGGAAGGAAATGTTCCCAATGAAGTAACCCTTTCTGATATTTCAATTATAAATAAAATTGATATTGGTGACACAATAGTTACTGGAGGCATGTCAGCATATTTTCCTGAAGGTATCCCTATTGGAAAGGTCATAGAAGTTAAAAATGATGGAAGATATTATTCAATAAATGTAAAACTTATTAATAATATGACTAATGTAGACAATGTTTATTTTTTAAAAAACAAAAATAAATTGGAAATAGAGTCCCTTTACAAATAAAAAAATGAATCAATACTACCCAAAAGTATTTTTGCTTACTTGTTTTTTGATTTTCTTACAACTTCTAATATTTGATAGAATAAATCTGTTTGGATTTATGAATCCAAGTATTTACATCATAGTATTAATTACACATAGATACGACTTGGACCAATTTAATTTTATTGTAATTGGTTTTTTATTAGGTTTTATGATGGATATATTGAGTCAATCTGCTGGATCCCATAGCCTTTCTTGTGTCACGGTTTCATTTTTAAGACCTTTGATTACTAAGTTTTCTCTTGGTCCAAACTATGATGATTTTTCTAGCCCTTTTTCATCTGGAATTTTAATTTCTAATAGAATTTTGTATTGTCTTTTAATTATTATTATTCATGAATTAATTTTAAATGCTTATTCATACTTTAACTGGACACATACTTTTAAGATTTTAAAATTGACAATTGCAAACTCAATCTTTACTTTTATTATACTTATTTCAATTCTTAACCTCTTTAACACAAAAGAATGATTAGAATTCAATTATTAAAATTATTGACAATTGCAATTAGTGCAATTTTTTTTATAAAACTTTTTGGTCTACAAGTTTTAAATAAAGACTACGACAAGTTATCCGAAAATAATGCTATTATTGAAATAGAAGACTATCCAGAACGTGGATTTATTTATGATAGAAAAGGTAGGATTTTAGTTTCAAACCAACCCGCCTATGATATTATGATTATTCCTGAAAACTTGTCTCCATTCGACACATTATCTTTTTGTAAGATAACTGGTATCGATAAAAAAGAATTGATAATAAATTTAGAAAGTGCAAGAAAGTTTTCTATGAGATTGCCTTCAGTTGTTGTAAATCAAATATCAAAGGAGACCTACGCAAAACTTCAGGAACAAATGTGGAAATTTCAAGGGTTTTTTACTCAAAAAAAATCGATACGAGATTATAGAGTTAATTTTGGAGCCAATGTTCTTGGTTATGTCAGTGAGGTTAATAGTGAAGATCTTATTAAAGATAAATATTATAGACAAGGGGATTTAATTGGAAGGCAAGGGGTTGAAAAATCCTACGAAAAAGAGTTAAGAGGAAAAAAAGGGAAAAAGTTTCTACAAAAGGACAGATTTAACAGGATTATTGGTCCTTATAAAAATGGTATCTATGACATTGAACCTTCCCAAGCACAAAACATAAATTTAACAATTGACATTGAATTACAATCTTATGGAGAAAAACTAATGATGAATAAAAGAGGGGGTATTGTAGCAATTGAACCAGAAACTGGTGAAGTTTTGGCATTAATTTCAGCTCCTTCCTATGACCCAAGTATTTTAGTTGGTAGACAGCGTTCAAAGAATTACAAAACCCTTGCAAATGACACAATTTCTAAGCCATTGTTTGATAGAGCTTTACTTGCTCAATATTCTCCTGGATCAACATTGAAGCCTCTTAATGCATTAATTGCATTACAAGAAAAAGTAATCGACAGTGAAACCAAACATAGTTGTAATAAAGGGTTTTATTATGCTAAAAATGCTCATATGGATTGTAATTGTAAATATGGAACTAAAAATGATTTAATTAAAAGTATTCACAAATCTTGCAACACTTTTTTCTCTAAAACTTACATTAATCTTATAAGTAGTTCTAAATCAGCCACCATGGGAGTTGAAACTTGGAAGAAGTATCTTGAGAGCTTTGGTTTAGGAAATTACTTAGGATATGATCTTCCGATTGGAAGACCAGGTTTAATTCCAAATTCAGAGTTTTACAATGTCCTATATAAAGGTGAAAATTGGAGTGCAACCAACATAATTTCAAATGGAATAGGTCAAGGAGAAGTATTAGTAACTCCAATACAACTTGCAAATTTTACAAGTGCTATAGCCAACAAAGGATATTATTTAACCCCACATTTTGTTAAAACTAGAGACAAAGAAAAAACTAAACTATCAAAAATTAACACAGCGGTTGAAACAGATTATTTTTATGACGTAATTGATGGTATGCAGAAAGTGATAGAACAAGGGACTGCAAGAATTGCGAAAATAAATGGATTAAGTGTATGTGGTAAGACCGGAACGGTAGAAAATTTCACAATAATTAAAGGAAAAAAAACACAACTTACTGATCACTCAATCTTCATAGCCTTTGCCCCTAAAGTAAATCCTAAAATTGCAATTGCTACATTTATTGAAAATGGATATTGGGGTTCAAGATGGGCAGCTCCAATTTCAAGCTTGATGATTGAAAAATACCTAAAAAATTCAATTACTAGACCAAGATTAGAAAAAAGAATGCTAAATGGTAGCCTTGAACATGAATATAATAAACCACTATCAGGAGTAAATTTTAATATCAATGAATAAAACATTCCGAATAGATTGGATAACGATTATAATATATTTTTTATTGGTGGCTACTGGGATTTCAAATATATTTTCTTCGACTTACGATATTGATAGCTTCAGCTACATAAGTGCTGATAATCTTGCTTTCAAACAATTTGTATTTTTTATTTTCTCTCTAATTTCAGGAATATTGATTTTAATTGCTCCTTCTAAATTCTTTCTAAGATTTTCAAGTCTCATATATTTATTTTCAATACTATTATTGTTAGGTCTTTTCGCATTTGGTAACACTGTATATGGACACAAGTCATGGTATACTTTCTTTGGAGTCAGCATTCAACCAACAGAAATAGCAAAATTTGCAACTAATTTAGCAGTTGCAAAGTTATTAAGTGAAATTGAAATTGACTTAAAAAAAACAAGCTCTCTGATTCAGATTTTTCTAATTATTTCAATCCCAGTAATATTAACCTTAATTCAACCTGACTTTGGGTCCGCTTTGATTTTTTTATCTTTTATATTCGTTTTATTTAGAGAGGGACTTAATCCAAATTTTCTTTTGTTTCTAGCTCTATTTTTAATATTAGCTTTCTTTGCTCTCATTAAACCATTTTTTTATGTGTCAGTTTTTTTAACTGGATTTTTTAGTTGTTTTTACTTTTTATCAAAGAAAATAAATAAAAAAGTTTCAATAACCCCTTTAATCATAGTTTTTATTTTAAGCTGTGTCTATGTTTATTCAATAAATTATGTTTATAATGATTTACTCTCTCAAAGACATAAAGATAGAATAGATGTTTTTTTGGGAAAGGAAACAGACGTTATGGGAATTGGTTATAATTTGAATCAATCAATAATTGCAATTGGATCAGGAGGACTCTCTGGAAAAGGGTTTTTACAAGGAACTCAAACTAAAGGTAAGTTTGTACCTAGGCAACATACTGATTATATTTTCAGTACAATTGGTGAAGAATGGGGGTTTTATGGGACTTCTATTATTATAATTTTATTTACCTCACTTATTTTAAGAATATTATTTCGAGCTGAACAACAAAAAAACATTTTTGGAAGATCATATGCTTACGGAACTGCCAGTTTAATTTTTATGCATTTTTTTATTAATATTGGGATGTCAATTGGTTTGGTGCCAACAATCGGAATCCCTTTACCTTTTATAAGTTATGGTGGTTCTAGTATGTATACTTTTACAACTTTAGTTTTTGTATACTTAAATATTGATGCCAATAGACTTAACGAAACTAGTATTTAATTTGCTATTTACTGGCTTGGGCAACTTGCTTGAAATCAACTCCGGCTTTACTTAAATCTTTTAAAATATTAATAGCTTCATCTAAATAAATATCTTTAGATAAAGTTTCTTCCCAACGTTCTCTTTTTTTAATTAAAATAGAATCACTCGAAATCTTTTCTAAATCTGTATTAGTGGGATAGAAAGATAATGTGTTGTTGAATTCATTCAATTTTTTAAATTTTTCGGACTCAAAATCTTCAATCTCCTTCTGTTTAATTAAATCCTTATAATTCAATGTGAATTCAGAATTTTCTTGTCTTTGTTTGATTAGTTTCGCTTGATCATCAATTAATTTTACATATGGATTGATTTCAAGCCTTTTTTTACTTTTTTCAATTATACTTAAAAATCTATCTTCATTTATAAATGTTTCGTAAGAGGCTGGAGTAATTTTATCCCACTCTAAAGGGTTTTCTTGGTCCTTTTCACCAACCTCAATGTAGGAATATCTATTTGGGAAAATAACATCACTTTTAACGCCTTCTAACTGAGTTGAACCCCCATTAATCCTATAAAATTTGTCTGTGGTTAACTTCATTGCTCCCAAATCTCCATATGTATTCCCAGAAATTATTTTATTTAAATCAATCATATTTTGAACAGTACCTTTTCCATATGTTTGCTTACTACCCAAAACTATACCTCTCCTGTAATCTTGAAATGCAGCAGCTAAAATTTCAGATGCAGATGCAGAGAATTCATTGACTATGAGAACAAGAGCTCCATTCCATTCAATTTCATTATCCGTGTCAAATAAAATTTGTTTTTTACCTCCAGTTGACTTTACCTGTACTATGGGACCGTTTTCAATAAAATATCCAGCCATATCGACAACTGTCTGTAAAGAACCGCCGCCGTTGTTTCTCAAATCAATTATAATTCCCTGGACATCTTGTTTTTTTAGTTTTTGAATTTCATATTTGACATCTGTGGCTGCATTTCTTTTACCGTAATCTTGAAAATCAACATAAAATCTTGGTAAATTAATTAAACCATATCTAATATTATCTTTCTCAATGATTGTTGACTTTGCAAAAGCTTCTTCAAGTTCAATAATGTCCCTAGTTAAGGTTACATCAAGTATGGAGCCATCAACTTTTTTTACGGTTAAAATCACCTTAGTACCTTTAGGCCCTTTTATGAGTTTAATAACATCATCAAGGCGCATTCCAACAACATCAACGGGAGTTTCATTTATTTGTGTTACTTTAAGTATTTTATCTCCTGGTCTTAAAGAGTTTTCTCTCCAGACAGGACCTCCAGAGATGATGTCTACAATTTCAACTTCTTGGTTTCTTTTTGTTAGTCTAGCACCTATACCTTCAAATTTTCCGGATATATTTTGATCAAATCTATCTTTAGCACTTGGAGCAAAATAAGATGTATGAGGATCAAACTGAAGAGCAATTGAATTAACGTAGATAGAAAAATAATCATTTCTATTGAGATCATACCTTGCTTCAAAAAAATATTTCATATCTTCTTTGAGTACCTTTCTTGTTTCAATTTCTATCTCTTTATCAGCTTTTAAATTATATTCTGGATTCTTTTCTTTTTTTCGATTTTCATCTTCTTTTAAATTTGAATAAATTCCAAGTGCATTAAATTTTAAGAATTTTCTCCATTGTTTTTTTAGTTCCGATAATGATTTAGAATAAGACGTATTTTCAAAATCTAAATCTATTTTTTCATCTATGCTGAAATCAAATGATTGATTCAATAATGATGGGTAAAATGACTTTACTTGTTCTAATCTCTGAAGGTATCTTTGATGAGAAAGATTAAAAAATTCAATCTTAGACATTTTAATTTGATCATCAATTTCAAACTTAAATGAATCAAAAAAGTCTATATCGCTTTGAATGAAAAATAAATGTCGACTATCAACTCCATTGAGAAAGTTTTTATAAACCTCTTCTGAAAATTGATCATTAATTTGTGATGGGGAATAATGGCCTTTATTTAAAACATAAGAAACAATCTCAATTAGTAATTTATCTTTAGATGGATTTTGAATATTTGTACAATAGACAGAAACGTGTGTAAATAAAAGGAGTGTTGTAAATACAGATTTTATCATAAAAGATTTCAAATTTATGTATTTGCTTGAAACCAAGCAAAATTATTTATTTGATTTTAACATTATTTTAGTACTACAGTTTCGTAATTTACTAACTTTAGAAAGAAATATTAAAGATGGCTAAACGTCCTCTTATTCTTGTTACAAATGACGATGGTATAAAAGCCCCTGGTCTAAAGTATCTCGTAAACATTATGTCTATGATTGGAGATGTTATAATTGTAGCTCCTGATTCTCCAAAATCTGCAACTAGTCAGGCAATAACAATAAATTCTCCATTGTATGTTTCTAGATGTTATAATCATTCTAATGCTAAATTGGAGTACCAATTATCAGGGACACCTGCTGATTGTATAAAATTTGGTATTAATGAAATATTAAAAAAAAAACCTGACATATGTGTTTCAGGAATTAATCATGGATCAAATTCTTCAGTAAATGTACTTTATTCCGGAACAGTGGGCGCGGCAATTGAAGCTGGGATTAAAGGTGTACCATCCATTGGCTTTTCAGTTCTTGATTATAGCTGGAATGCAAAATTTGATCACATGGAAAAGTTTATTATATCCATTACTCGTAATGTTATTAAAAATAAACTTCCTAGTGACATTGTGCTTAATGTAAACTTTCCAAAATCAAAAGTAAATGGAGTAAAAGTGTGCAGGCAAGCAAATACGCATTGGGAAGAAAAATTCTGCAAAAGAGAAAACCCGATGGGAAAGGAATACTATTGGTTAACTGGAGATTTCATTGATAATGACAAATCAAATGAAACAGATGAGTATGCACTTAAAAAAGGTTACGCTTCTATAGTTCCAATCAAGTTTGATTTAACCGCAAAGGATTATATAAAAGAGTTAAAAAATTGGGACTTTAATGGTTAAAAAAAAACTAATAGGCTTTGTATTTGGAATAACTGCAACTTTAATAGGTATTATTTTTTTTACAATAATTTTTTCTCCCGAATCAATTTCATATAGTATGAAATCCCTCTTTATTCAAAAAAGGTTAGGGGCTTTGATTAGTATAGGATCTTTAATAAATATTCCTTTATTTTTTGTTTTATTAAAATTTAATAAAATAAGTTATATATATGGATTGATATTCTCTCTTCTACTTCTAGTTTTTATTGTTGCTGTTTTAAAAATTCTATAAATGAAATACTATATTATAGCTGGTGAAGCTTCTGGAGATTTACATGGTTCTAAAATTATGGAGAGTATAAAAAAACTTGATAAAAAAGCCAAATTTAGATTTTGGGGCGGAGAAAAAATGAAAGAGATCGGTGGTGAAATAGTTAAACACGTAAATCAATTGTCTTTTATGGGTTTTTGGGAAGTTTTAAAAAACATAAATACAATTTATAAAAATATTAGTTTTTGTAAGAAAGACATTAATACTTACCAGCCAGACAAGATAATTTATATAGATTTTCCCGGTTTTAACATGGTGATAGCCAAATGGGCCAAAACAAATGGCTTTCAAAACCACTTTTATATTAGTCCACAAATATGGGCATGGAAGGAAAGTAGAATTGAGAAAATAAAACGTGACATAGACTATCTATATGTAATTTTACCTTTTGAAAAAGATTACTACAAACAAAAGCACGATCTTGATGTATATTATGTAGGTCATCCCTTAGTTGAGATCATTAATAAAGAGAAAAAAAATAAAGATTTATTTCAATTAAAATTTACTAAACCAGTAATAGCACTTTTGCCGGGAAGTAGAAAGCAAGAAATTAAAAAGATGATGCCTGTATTTAAATCTGTTATACATCATTTTTCTAACTATGAGTTTATAATTGCGGGTGTTTCAAATATAAGCAAAGAGTGGTATGGTGAAATATTAAAGGATGATAAAATTAAAATAGTATATGATAAAACCTATGATCTTTTAAAAAGATCGACAGCAGCAATTGTTACTAGCGGAACTGCAACACTTGAAACTGCCCTATTTAATGTACCACAAATTGTTTGTTATAAAAGTAGTTTATTTTCATATTTGGTTGGCAAACTATTTATTAAACTAAAATTTATTTCTCTTGTAAATATTATAATGGAAAAAGAAGTTGTTAAGGAATTAATTCAAAAAGATTGTTCAAAAAGGAATATTATTGCTGAATTGTATCAACTCTTAAAAAATGAAAATATTTTAAAGGTTAAGAAAGAATACGAGATATTAAGAAATAAATTAGGAAAAGAAAAAACAAGTTTAAAGGTAGCGAAATTAATTACTAAAATGTGAAAAATAGTTATTGTCTAAATCTGTATACAAAGTTTTCAATATACTTTTCAATATCATCAGAGTCTTTGAAAACAGAATAGTCACCTCTTTTTATCATTTTTAAATACGGTTCAATTTGCCTAACATTAAAATAACCCGTCAAAGGTATAATTGGATCCCCTTCCTCACTAAAAAAAACAATCGTCGGATAACCTCTAATTCCTAAAAACTTAGTTAAATCATGAGTTGAATTTCTACCTTTCCTGTCTGGATTGTAATTAGGATTAGAAAATTTTTTATCATAAAAAAATATTTCTTCGTTACCTTCAGCGTTAAATTTAACAGCATAAAAATTTTGAGAGATATATCTTGAGACATCAGGATTGCCAAAAGTTTTCTTGTCAAGTAGTCTACATGGTCCACACCATGTAGTATAAACATCCATAATGATCTTTTTAGGCTTAATTTTTTGTGCTTTTAGTGCTTCATCCAAAGACATCCAAACAATCTGTTGAGAATAAGATAGATTGAATATTAAAAAAAATAACAAAATTAAGGTTTTAGTGATACCCATGCATTCTTCTTATTAAGTTGTTTCTAAATAAAAAAATTATAGCTCCAACTAAAATTGGAACCAGACTGAAAATTAAAAAGAATCCCGTAAGACCAATTTTTAAGGATATTTTGTCAATATAACTACCAGTAAAACCTCCAATAAGATTTGCAAAAAAACTTGAAAGTAACCAAAATCCAAACATTAATCCAACAAGTCTGACTGGAGCAAGTTTACTAACGTAAGATAAACCAACAGGTGACACACATAGTTCACCAAGAGTATGAAATAAGTATGCAAATACCAACCAAAATATACTTACACTCGCAGTTTTCGCACCATATGGAATTGCCATTGAACCATAAGCTAGAAATCCAAAACCAAGACCAAGCAATATTAAACCAATTGAAAATTTAACCGGTCCACTAGGGTTAAATTTCGAAGCCCAAAGCATTGAAAAAATAGGAGCAAAAATTATTATAAACAGTGAATTTAAAACTGAAAACCAAGAGGCGGGAATTTCTGTATCATCTACTTCTGAAACATTCCATTCAAAAGGAACATAATGTTTAAAAAAATCGAAATAGTCAATTAAAAAAGATGGAATAAATTTAGGAAGCAATCCTAGCATAAATAAAATTATCGCCCAAATTAAAACAAAACTAGTGCCAAGAAATAAGTTTGATAGAAAATATTTTTGAAAAATATTTTTAAACAATTTAATTAATACAAATGTTATAAGTAGCATTGGAACTATTGTAATTAGGGTATTCACTATTTTAAATATTAGTGAAGCTTCACCAGTTAAGTTTCTATTACTATAATCATTTGCAAAAATTGTCATTGAGCCTCCAGCTTGTTCAAAAGCCCACCAAAAAAAAATTGTGGCAACTGAAAAAACTAAAATAACTAAAATTCTATCCAACTCAATTGAGGAGATTGGAGAATGAATTTTTATTTCATCAACCTCTTTGACTTTTTTTTCTGGTTTAAGTCCTATAGAACCAAAAATATTTTGGGCAAAATAAAATTGCAACATGCCAAAAAACATGAAAATTCCAGCAACTCCAAATCCCCAATGCCATCCAATAGTTTCCCCTAGATAACCACATAATAAAATACCTAGAAATGCTCCACAATTTATACCCATATAAAAAATGGTATATGCTCCATCTTTCCTAATATCCGAGTCTTTATATAGTTGTCCAACTATTGATGAAATATTTGGTTTAAATAAACCATTCCCAATAATTAAAAAACCAATTCCAAGAAAGAAAAAAATATTATCAAAATATTCTAATGCCATAAATCCATGACCGATAGCCATAATTAGTGCCCCAATTACAGTTGCATTCCTATAACCCAAAAGCTTATCAGCGATAATTCCTCCAATAAGAGGAGTAAAATAAGCTAAACCTGTATACCAACCATACAATACCAGGGCATCTTCCCTCCCCCATGCCCATCCTTCGTCTAGTAATGAAGATGTTAAAAAAAGTACTAATATCGCCCTCATTCCGTAGTAACTGAATCTCTCCCACATTTCTGTAAAAAAAAGAACAAATAATCCTGAGGGGTGGTCAAAAATAGTCCTTTGGTTTAGAAGAGAGCCATTAAATTTAAATTCACTTTCCTTCAAATAAATTAGGATTAGTTGTCATAACTTCTTTTCTATAAAAGTAGTCATTTTATTGTACAGGTGAATGGATGTATTACCTCCATAAATTCCATGGTTTTTGTCAGGATAAATCATCCATTCGAACTGTTTGTCCTCTTGAATTAATTCTTCTACCATACGCATAGTGTTTTGTAAATGCACATTGTCATCCGCAGAACCATGAATTAATAAATAATCTCCCTCCAGTAAATGGGCAAAATTAAGTGGAGAATTTAAATCATAACCCTCCGAATTATTTTTTGGTAGTCCCATAAACCTTTCAGTATAAATTGTGTCATAAAACCTCCAATTGGTGACTGGTGCAATAGCGATTGCAAGTGAAAATATGTCATTGCCTTTTAAAATACAGTTTGTAGATATCAAACCACCATAACTCCATCCCCAAATTCCAATTCTATTTTTATCAATGTAGGGGTGTCTTGACAAATATTTTGCAAAAGATATTTGGTCTTCAGTTTCAAATTTAGCAAGTTGTCTGTAGGTTACTTTTTTAAATTTTTTACCCTTAAACCCTGTTCCTCTTCCATCAAGACAAGCAATTATGTAACCCCTTTGAGCTAACATTTGATGCCAAAAGTCTCGATTGTTATTCCATCTGTTTTCAACTTCTTGAGACCCAGGTCCTGAGTATTGATAAATAAGTAATGGATATTTTTTTTTAGGGTTGAAGTTAGTTGGTTTAATCATCCACATATTCAGCTCTTGACCATTGATGTTTATTTTTGAAAAAACTTTAGTGGAAAGACTGTAAAGTTCAAGTTTTTTAAGAAGTTCGTTGTTATCCATTATTCTTCTGACTAATTCTCCTGTTTTACTCTCTCTAAGGTAATAAACCAAAGGTGTGTTGCTGTCCTCAAAAGTGTGAATAAAGTATTTATAATTAGATGTAAATGATGCCCCATTAAAACCAGTTTTCGGCGAAATAGCTTTTTTATTTTTACCATTCAAATTTATTCTATAAATTACCCTTTCGATTGAGTTATCCTCAGTTGAAGAATAGTAAACCGTATTTTCATTCACACCTAGTAATTTTGCAACATCCCAATTCCCACTAGTGATTTGGTTTAAACTTTTTCCTTCATTTTCTACTAAATAAATGTGATTAAAACCGCTTCTATCACTTATCCACAAGAAATTATCATTATTTAAAAAAAAAATTTTTTTCTGAATATCCAGATATCTGTTGTCTTTTTCTTCAAATACTGTTTTAATTGATTTTGCATCTAGATCGTACGCTGTTAATGATAATTTATTTTGAAGTCTATTTAGGGATTGAAAGAATAGTTTATTTGAATAAGAACTAAATTTTAATCTTGGGATGTAATAATAATCATTTTTGTTAATACTTAAATCAATTGAACTGGTCTTTTCGCTTTCTAGATTATATATTTTTAAATTTAAACTGGAATTTATTTCACCTGCTTTAGGGTATTTAAAACTATATTCGAATGGGTACAAATTATTACCAAAAATTTTCATTGAATATTTTGGAACATCAGTTTCATCAAAAACAATAAATGCAAGATTATTACTGTCCTTATCCCAATCAAATGCACGAACTAAACCAAATTCTTCTTCATAAACCCAATCAGCTATGCCATTGATTATATTTTCACTTCCTGAGACTGTAACTTGTTTAATAACATTCTTTTTTAAAAATTTAACATATAAATTTCTGTTATAAACAAATGCTACTTTTTCACCGTCGGGTGAGAAAAAAGGCTCTTGAATTAAACCATTAAAAACATAATTAATTTCATCACTTATTACATCATATGTATAGTATTCTGCTAACTTAGATCTTCTGTAAAGGGGATATGAATTAGTTTCTAAAATTATTTTTTTTTCATTACTTGAAAAAAAATAGTCTGTGAAAAAAGGTATCTTCGCAGAAGATGAGGAATCTAAAATAACATCAACAACTTCTCCAGTTTCGTAAGCTCTTAATACAATTTTTGACTTCTTTTGATTGCGGTCAATTTCAATTGTTGAATAGTAGTTTTTTGTTTTAAAATGGTATATTGATTTGTAAGTTTTTTGCTCAAATTCAAAATTCCATATATCCTCATTAATGAGTAAATTTTGTTGTGAGAAAACGCAGTTGAAAAATAATAAAAATAAAATATACCTCAAAACTCCAAAATTAAATTTGATGTTAAAGTTAATTTCTTTTGTAGAACATTCAAAAATTGTTCTTCTAATATGGTATCTTTAACAAAACTGCCACGCTATGAACAATTTTGTGAATGGCTTCTCAAAAAAAAATAAGCTAGAAAAAATTGATTGGATAATAAATAACCATTTTCATAACAACAAAAAAGAAAAAAATATTCTCTTTAAATATTTAAATGATGACTTATCAATTCAAAATCTCCACGATGAATTTATAGAGAATGCGATATCAAACTTTTATTTACCCTTTGCGGTAGCACCTAATTTTTTAATTAATGGTAAGTATTACACCATACCTATGGCAATAGAAGAAAGCAGTGTGGTTGCTGCAGCTTGTAATTCAGCGAAATTTTGGTCTAATCTCGGAGGATTTAAAACTAAAATTTTGGGTGTAGAAAAAGTCGGACAGATACATTTTTTTTACAATGGTTCTTCTCTAAAACTTAAATCTTTTTTTAAAAAAATTAAAAAAAACATCATAAAAGATTTGAAACCATTTACATCAAATATGGAAAAAAGAGGAGGTGGTGTTAAAAGTTTAGAGCTTATTAATATGAATAATAAAATCGATTATTATTATCAAATTTTTGTAAAATTTACCACAATTGATTCGATGGGAGCAAATTTCATAAACACTTGCCTTGAAAAAATAACAGAGATTTTCAAATCTTATATTGAAGAAAAAAAATTTTTGGATATAACTGATGAAAAAATTGATTTTATAATGAGTATTTTATCTAATTATACTCCTAATTGCCTTGTCAAATCGAGCGTTGAGTGTAAAGTCGAAGATTTAGAAAAAAATAATGAATTAAAGGTTGAAAATTTTATAAATGCTGTAAAAATTTCTAAAGTAGATACTTTCAGAGCAGTTACTCACAACAAAGGAATTATGAATGGTATAGATTCAGTTGTAATCGCTACTGGAAATGATTTTAGATCTGTAGAGGCCGGGATTCATGCTTATGCTTCCAGAAATGGAAATTATTCAGGTTTGTCAAACGCTTATATTAAAAACGATTACTTTTATTTTGATTTAACGATTCCTTTATCAATTGGAACTGTCGGCGGTTTGACCAAACTTCATCCATTAGTGAATTGGGCTCATAATTTGCTTGGAAATCCTAATACTGACAAATTAATGCAAATTGTTGCAGCCGTGGGTCTAGCACAAAACTTTTCTGCAATAAAATCATTAGTAACGACAGGGATCCAAAAAGGACATATGAAAATGCATTTATTTAATATATTGAACCAGCTTGGTGCTAATCAAATTGAAAAAAACAGTGCTATTGAGTATTTTAAAAAAAATGATGTATCGTATAAAAATGTGAGGGAATTTCTTAATAAAAAATAGAATGAATTATTATAGTTGTGGGAAATTATTAATTACAGCTGAATATCTTATTCTGAAAGGAGCTAAGGGACTCGCAATACCTACAAAATACGGTCAAAAAATGTCAGTTGCAAAAAATAAAGAAAAACATATAGTGTGGGAAGCTTATTCTTTTGATAACGAAAAATGGATAGATTGTAAATTTGACTTAAATTTTAAATTAATAAAATCCAAAAACACAAAAACAGAATACACTTATTCACTTTCAAAACTTTTAAAGAAAATAAATGAGTTTTCACCTGGATTTGCCGGTCAGGGTCTAAAAATTTCGACAAATCTAGAATTTCACAGAAATTGGGGTTTAGGATCTTCATCAACTCTTATTAATAACATTTCTAATTGGCTAAATATAGATCCATATAAATTATTAAAAATGACCTATAAAGGAAGTGGCTACGATATAGCCGTGGCAAAAACGAAAAAATCAATTTTTTTTGAAAAGAAAGACGAATTTAATAACATTATGCAAACAAACTTTTCCCCGCCATTCAAAGACAATCTTTTTTTTATTCACCTTAATAAAAAAGTTGATACTCAAACAGAAGTGACAAAATTTTTAAATCAAAAAAACGAATTTAACAATGAAATATTAAAAATTAATTCAATAGGAGACATGATCGTTAAAGAAAAAAATCAAAAAAAATTCAATGAAATGATAAAAGAGCATGAAGAAATAATTTCAAATATTATCTACAAAAAACCAATACAAAGAATTCTTTTTACAGACTTTAATGGACAGATTAAAAGCCTAGGTTCTTGGGGAGGTGATTTTATACTTGCTTCTGGAGATAATGAAACACCAAAATATTTTTCTAAAAAAGGATATGAAACAATAATACCATTTTCAGAAATGAAGTTATAATTTATAAATCAATAATAGTTCGATCTGTTGTCTTCGATTTCAGCAGTATTTTCTAAAGCAGAGATAATTAAGCTTGGCAAATCCTCTCTTTCTTCTGATTGCAATTTAGATGCAAGATTTGAATAATCGGATAAATCTTCCGCAATAGTTTTTTTTATTATTTTGAGTTTAAAAATGCCGCTGTTACCTATCAATAATTTTGATGTTTGTAATTCATCGAGTCCAAAAGCTTTACCAACTATAAAGGGCTCATTTCCCGATCCAACAATAGTTCCGCTTTTTTGATTTATTGCATTTGCAGTTATAATTTCTAGTTTGTTTTTCGCAGCAAATTCTTCTAAAGATTTAAGATTCGCGTTATCTTTAATAATTAAATCCGCTTTCTTTTTATTTAAAAGCTTAAGTCTAATTTCGTCTCTTACTTCATCGATGTCAGAAGTTCCTTTATCTTTTATATTATTTATTTTTACGACTACATAACCGCCAAATGACAAATCAAATCTTTTTATTTCTCCTACCTCTGTAACATCATCAAAAATCCATTGAACGATTCTCCTCTGTGAAGTTAAACCAGGTAAGTTTTCGTCAAGTTTATTAATGTTAGGAACATACCTTACTTTATAATTGCCTTCTTGCGCAGCATTTTTAAAATTGTTATTTAAAGAATTCATTTCAAATTGAGTTGCATTTTTAAACACTTCATTTGATGTTTTATCAGATGGTATAATTTTTTTAGTAAGACTTGCAAGTAAAACTAAATCTTCTTTATCTACGATTTTAATAATATGAAAACCAAAAGATGTCTCAACTAAACCAATTTTCCCTATTCTATTTTTTTTTGCAAAACTAAAAAAAGCTGGTTCAATCTGCTCTTCAGTGAAAAAACCAAGATCTCCTCCTAGTGATTTAGAAGGACCATCTGAAAACTCTTTAGCCAAATTTTCAAATTTCTTCTTGTTCCTTAAAATTTGCTTAAATAAGTTATTAGCTAATCTTTTTGCTTCTGCCTTTGTCCTTTCAACATTTGGAGGTTTTCTGTTTGACTCATTGTGAGAAATCAAAATATGGCTGGCCCTAATCGAACTATTTTTTTTTCTATCTATTAATTTTGAAATTTTAAAACTATTAATGTCTTTATACGGACCAAAAGACTCTCCTATTTTAAGATTGAATAAGATTTCAGCATATTCTGAAGGTAGTTTACCCTTAGTTAAATAAATTGAATCAAACTCCTCATCGGAGTGTCTATTAATAAATTCATCCAAATATTTTGTGTTATAAAATCCAATGATGGTGTCAGTTAGCTTGGAAACATCATTATATTCATATTTGTCCTTAGTTAAATTTATTATTGATTCTCTTATGTCTTTTATGTCCTCTTCTGTAGCATTTTCAAAAAAAGAAACATATTCAATAGACCTAGATTCATCTCTTTTGTATTGATCCTTATTTTTTTCAATATAATTTTTAATGTCTTGGTCCGACAATTTAAAAATTGTATCTGAAATCTCTGAGTACGGATATTTTACATACTCAATATCTATATTGTCATTTTCAAGGTGATAAAAATTTTGAGCATCTTTGTCACTAACAGCTATACTAGATTTGATAAGGTCAAAATAAATATTTTCCTTGGCAGAGGAAATTATAGAAAGCTCCTGTTGCTTCCATGATTCATAAGCTTGAGGATTAGTGTTTTTCATTTGAATAATAAAATCTGTAAATAACCCAAAATCAAAAAAACCAGCTTCGTTAATAAATCTTTCATCATTTACTATTGACTCTGTGGAAGAAACAACTTGTTCTATTTGATCTCTGCCAGCATCAATGCCTAAAATTTCAAACTGATTTTCAAATACGAAATTCCTAATATATTGCTTCCAAACATTATCTACAGCTTGCATAGTACTTAACCCAAAATTTCTTTCAGTCTGTTCCACCATAAATCGAAAATTCTCTAACGGAATATCCTTTCCGTTTACAGTGCCTATTGGCACGCTTAAAGTATCGTCTGAATTCTCAGTCCCAAGAGCACCAGAAATTACAAATGCAAATAATGCTAGTCCAATTACTATTATGAGAAATATTGACTTTTCCCTTATTTTACCTAATAAAGCCACTTTTATAATTTAACGACACGAATTTACAATTTCTTGACTAAAAATAAAATGTGAAACAGTTTTTGTTTAAAATCAATCACTTAGTTTTTTTACAGCAACCTTTTCAATTTTATTTGATAAAACACTAACAACCTCTAGCTCTAAGTCATTTATTGAAAGGACTGTGCCTTTTTTGGGTATTTCCCCAGTTATATGGAAAATTAATCCACCAAGAGTTTCATAATTTTCATCTTGGGGTAAATCCAATTTATATTTTCTAATTAAATAATCTATTTCTAATCTCGCTGAAAATTCAAAAGAATTTAAATTAAATTTTTTTTCATAGTGATCGATTATATCATACTCATCCTCAATTTCACCAAATAGTTCTTCAACTATATCTTCAACCGTTAGTAATCCAGCAGTTCCACCATATTCATCTAAAACTACCGCAATGGTCTTTCTTTTTCTTGTTAATTTTTTCAAAACCTCTGTAATTAGATTAGGTTCATGAACATATTCAATTGGAAGTAAAATTTCAGAAATTGAGTTTGGTTTTTTAAGCATTTCAAAGGCATGTACAAAACCAATTATGTCATCAATATTTTCATCATAAACTGGAATTTTAGAATATCCTGTGGATTCAAACAAAGAAGATAATTTTAAAATATTTTCAGATTTATTTATACCAACTATTTCAGCTCTAGGAATCATAACCTCTCTTACTTTTGTTTCTGAAAATTCTAAAGCATTTTGAAAAAATTCTATTTCTGAATCTAGTTGATCTTTATTTTTAACTGCCTCTACTTGTTCTTCAATGTATTCTCCCAACTCATTTTTTGAAAAAGTTAATTGAATTTTGTCTGACTTAGAATTTGAGAAAACTTTCAAAAAATTATCTGTAACCCTCAAAATTAATAAACTAATTGGCATAAAAAATATATAAAAAAAAGAACTAGGAAGAGCAAAATACTTTATCATTTGGTTAGCATATAATTGAAAGAAAACCTTTGGAAGGAACTCAGCTGTAATTAATATTACAAAAGTTGATATCAAAGTTTGAATAAATAAAATATTCATAGGTAAAGGCACAATTTTTAAATCTGAAAATAAAACTTGAATAATTTTTTCACCCATAAATATTCCATATACAACTAGACAAAAGTTGTTGCCAACTAACATAGCAGTAATAAATTTTGAGGGGTTTGATGTTATATATTTTAGAACTTTAGCTATTATTCCTTTTTTATTTTTTTCAATCTCTAAAAAAACTCTATTACATGAGATAAATGCTATTTCCATCCCCGAAAAAAAAGCAGACATAATCAAACAAGTAATGATAACTACATTATCTAAATTCATCTAAAAGTCATTTTTTTTTCTAATAGATCTTCTAAAAAAAAACATAAAAATAGAAACGATAAAGAAACCAAGAAAAAGATAAGCCCTCTTTGGATTCAAACTCCACAATAAGTAGGTTTCCCTTAAAGATATTATTGATATAACTAAATAAATTAATTCTGATATTCGATACTTAACCATTTTTATCTTTCTTCAACACTCATGGTGCCGGTTAATCTGCCCGTATTAAACTTTGTAAATTGTTTATTAGCATCTAATCTTTTAGCAGCAACATCGTAATCAGAATTCCAAAATTTAAATTTTTTATTGGTAAAAAACCAATCTGATTCTGCATCCCAATATAATTGATTGGTTTCAAGATAGTCACCATTACTGGATGAAATTTTAACATTACCAACTAAATCTAAAATTGAAGTGTCCTTATAAATCGTACCATAGTCAGCTTCAACTATATTAGGACAACCAAAATTATCATAAAAGACAAGCTTTAAGCCTTCTGGAAAAATTGAATATTTAAAAAATAAATTTCTAAAATCTTCGTGTTTAGGTGCTGTCAAAATAGAATTGATTTTCAATGAATCTGTATAAACCATTCTAATATCAAAAGATGTTGCTAATGGATCTGTTGCAGAAGTTGTTTTCAATTCAGACTTTTCCCAGTTAGTACACGAATGTGTAAAATTTATAAGTAAAACATAAAATAAATATTGATATTTTAAATGATGAATTTTCACTTACAAATTAGGGACTTTAACCTTGTCATTGATCCAACAAGAAAACTGAATTACTTTACCTTCCATTCCATCTGTAAAAATATCCGTCTTAGAAGGGGCTCTTCCATTGAAGGCTGCAGCAGTTTTAAGTGCTGCTTTTTTAATTGAGGCATCAACTCTTGCTGCTTTTTTAGCTGTATTTGCTGCTAGCCAGTATACTGCTCTTTTTTCAAATTGTGATTGACCACAATCGTTAGCACTTGTAGCATATAAGTTAGCAATCATTAAGTAAGCTTTCCCTAGAGAGGGCTGATACTTAAGTGCCTTCAGAGCATAACTCCTCGCAGATTTCTTACTTCCTCTTTGCTTAAACTTCAAGGCTATTTTGTATAAAGTTTTAGCTTTTTTATATGGGTCATCCTCTAATGCTATTGATTCCTCGTAATAAGATAAAGCTTGATTGTTGTCACCTTTTTTATCATTTAATAGACCCAAATAATATGCTGAATCAGCCGACGGTTGAATTGAATGTAGTGCTTCAACAAGTTTTACAAAAAGTTGACTATTAGAACAATCCTTTGCATCCATTCGACTAGCAGCTCTTTT
>CEVS01198336.1_pt1 | contig 21302 bp, 15 predicted proteins | sample 361571 | NCBI WGS metagenome assembly CEVS01 (sample SAMEA2623850, study PRJEB7988) | marine metagenome | isolation source: saline water (ENVO:00002010), including | reverse complement strand
TCACTGGCTTCTGGAGGATCCTGGTTATACTGTAGCAGCAATTGTACTCGCTCTGGGGCTCATTGCAACTGGATTCATGGCAGTGACTGCTGGCGCAACCAAGGATCAATGGGCCGAAACACAAGCTGAGGTCCTTGAGAAATATCCGGGATACGACTGGGTGGAATATGAAGACTGCTACACGGATGACTGGGGGGACGAATACTGCGAATACTGGTATGAGTTAGATTGCTGGACGGACTTAGACGTCTCATACTCTGTTGACAATACCACCTACTCCTCAGAGGTTGACCATTTTCCAATTACAACTTACCAAGACTATGAAGGAGCGGAAGATGACTGTTTGGATTACGTAGAGAATGGTACTATGCCAATAGGAAGTTTCGTTACACTGTACTACAATACTGAGGATCCTAGTGAAGTCCGAGTTAATCCACCGTGGGATGAGATTTTCGGCCTCTTTTTGTGTGGAATTATACAGCTAATCCTCTTGATTGTGGTCCTTGTAGCAGCCTATCTCGATGTGGGCGGAAATAACGTGAGATTCTCTTCGGGTGGTGGCAGGTACTACGATGAGCCGGGCTACTATGATAGGCCCTGGCACAGGAGACCATGGTTCCATCGGAGGCGTCGTTACTACCGCCATAGAAGCAGTGGCTCTCATAGCAGAACTAGTAGAGTCACCAGGAGCTCCGGAGGAAGGAAAGGCGGTGGCAGGTCCGGCGGTGGCAGGTCCGGCGGTGGCAGGTCCGGCGGTGGCGGAAGAGGACGGTAGTTCTAACATGGATTCTTACTGGTCTGGAGCGCCTGAGTTTCCTGGTTCTGAAGTCTCTGAGGAGTGGGTCTCGGTAGATGACGGAGTTAGGCTGAGGGTCATAACTTGGAGGCCGACTGAGTCAATAAATAGGCCTGTGGTAGTTTTTGTAGCAGGATGGGGTTCAGTGTTTGAGGGATGGCGTCCCCTGATTTCCAAGTGGTCAGCGGAGAGGACGATAGTTTACATTGAGACCAGAGAGAAAGGTAGCTCAGAAATTAGTAAGAAGATTTCCAAGTCAGACTTCAGTGTCGAAAAACTATCTTCTGACTTGGCGGAAGTCCTGAGATTCTATGAATTAGATAGCACTGATATTGACTGGTTCTCATCTTCCTTGGGGTCAACGATCTTAATCGACGCTTTCAGCCATGGGAGACTATCGGGTAGGAGCTCGATACTCCTAGCACCTAACTCGGAATTCAAATTTCCAATTTGGGCTAGAGCGATGATAATTATGCCTCTACCTAGATTCATGTATTCGATGATTGTTCGCTTAGCGGTATGGGCAGTTGAGAGGAAAGTGAAAGAGGAAGGTCAGAGAATAAGATACAGAAGGGCCCTTCTTTCGCAGGACCTCCAGAAGATGCATCTCTCAGCTAGATCGCTAATCAGATATTCACTTCCTGAGGATCTAGAAGGGATTTCTTTCCCTTGTGCTGTAATGACAGCATACTCTGACAAGCTACATGGAATGGACAAGGCCATGGGCATTGTTGACAGGATACCTGATTGTAAGTTCATCGAGGTCCCTTCAAATCAGTACGCCCATGAGGCAGATGTAATCAGTGACATCAATGATTTCCAGTCATTGGAGTGATTGGTAGCAAAATAAGCGATTGGCTGATGAAGTGGGCCTATGACGCGCAACTGATAGAATGCGCGAGCAGACCTCATCGTTCGAAGTCGCCAGGACGGTTCGCGAACTCGGAGAGATGGTAGGATCCAGGGTAAGAAAGTCGTATCAACCCCACTATGAGCAGATTGTTTTGAGGATGAGTAAGAAGGGGCTTCCAAATAGGGATCTGATCATTGTCAGAGGTAAGAGAATTTACTGCTCATCAAGGGATAGGCCAATGCCTCCTAATCCATCTCAGTTCGCAATGATACTCAGGAAGCATCTTGGGAACTCCAGATTTATTGGAGTCTCGCAATTTGGGTTCGACAGGGTTCTATCATTAGAGTTCGAGCACGGTAGAGGAAAGATGTCCCTTGTGATAGAGCTATTCAGGGATGGAAATATACTTCTTTTAGACGATGAGGGGGTGATTATACAGCCCTTGACTCATGCTAAGTATGCTAGTAGAACATTGAAGAAAGGAGTTAGATATACTCCCCCTCCTGCTTCTTTAGATCCTCGTGATCTTGACAGGGCTAAGCTTGATGAAATTATTGAAGAGAGCGATAGTGACATCATCAGGACTGTTGCATCTAGGCTGAATGTAGGCCGTATCTATGGGGCAGCTATTTGTTCGAAGGCGGGGCTATCAGAAGATCTTTCAGCCTCTTCACTGGATGATGAACAAAGAATCTCACTTCTAGACTCTATTGAGTCCATGATGCATGAGCTCGAGGAAGGAGCTGGGTGTATTCTATGGGTCGATGACGCCAGTAGCATAGAGAATTGGAAATCATCTCAAGATGGGATCGAGAATGAAAGTCCTAGCGGAGCGATACTTATCTCTCCTATCTGGTTGAAAAATATGGATGAGTACCCGTATATCGAGATGAGCTCTCTCTCGGAAGCTCTCGATACAGTCTTTGGAGAGCATGACTCAGCGGGATTCATTAGAAGAGAAGAAGAGAAGCTAATTGAGGAGGGAACTACCCAAAAACAGTCACAAGCTAAGCTAGAGAGAAGGGCTGAACAGCAGAAGAGGGCAATAGAAGGCTTCATCCAGAAAGCATCTGTTTCACAGGAGCTTGGGAAATCTATTCAGGAAAACTGGGGACATGTAAACTCAATTATCACTCAATTCAATCAGGCTGTATCGAGGACAAGCTGGCAGGAGGTAATCGAAATATCTCAAGGGGTTGATTGGATAGGAAGAATTGACCCTAAGAAAAGGACAATACTTGCCTATCTGCCGGATGAAGAGGGAGAGCCGGGGACCAGTGTAACCCTAGAAGTGGATAAGACAGTTCATCAGAACGCACAGAGATATTTCGAGACTGGAAGGACTCAAAAGGACAAGGCATCGGGTGCTGAGATCGCACTAAAGAGGACGGTCGAGGCACAGGAAAAGGAGGAGAAGAAGGCCGCCAAAGATGCGGCTGGAGGGAAGCTCAGAGCAATCAAAAGAAGTAGGAGGTTTTGGTTTGAGAAATACAGATGGGGAATTCTTTCAGATGGCCGGATTATTATTGGAGGAAGGGACGCCAAAGGAAATGATGCAGCGGTAAAGAAGCACTTGGGATCCAAGGATCTGTATATTCACGCAGACTTACACGGTGCTCCTTCTTGCATATTGAAGATTAGAGAGGGGATGGAATTCAGGTCGGCATCTGAAAATATCCCAGATGGAGTTTGCTCACTACAAATATCGCAGAATTTGGATGGCCCAGATGATGCCCGGGAGCTTCCTGATTCCATACTCAAGGAGGCTTCTCAAATCGCTGTTTGCTGGTCTAGAGCGTGGGGGAGCGGAGGGGCCGCCGCTACTGCATTTTATGTCAGACCTAGCCAGGTCTCTAAGAAGACTGAGAGTGGGGAGTCGCTTGGCAGGGGCGCCTTCGTTGTCAGAGGCCAGAGGCACTGGTACAGAGATTTACCCCTAGAGCTAGGAATAGGGATGGGGGTGGTAAATGGAGTCCCCCTTCCAGTGATAGGTACTGTTCAAGCTATATCGAATTATTTCGGGAGATGGGCCAGGGTTACTCCAGGTAGAGATAAGAAAGAAAAAATCGCTAATTCCATTTCAAAGGCCACTGGCCTATCCCAAGACGATGTTCTTTCCGTACTCCCTCCTGGGAATTGCTCAATCGAGGATCACGGCCTCCTGAGAAAGAGCTAGGGAGATTTTCAGTTTCCCCACTCAGGCTTTGTAACAGCGTAAAGATTGGCATCGAGAAATCTGTCATAGAGCCACTCCCTGTCCTTGGTTACGCCCTCGAGTCGCAGACCTAGCTTCTCAGCAACTCTACAACTGGCAATATTCTCGACAGATGCTTCAAGAACAAATCGATGTAGATTGAGATCATCGAAACAGTGATCTATGAGTCTAGAGCAACAACGAGTTGCTATTCCTTTTCCTGCGAACTCCTCGGATACCCAGTATCCCACACCACAACTCCTGTTTTCATAATCTATGGAATTCAGCCCCATTGTACCAATTATATCTCCATCAAACAGGATTGAATACATTATTCCCTTGTACAGTTCATAATCTGAAATACAGTGAGAAATATAGGAAATCTGCTCATCTAGACTATTCACCTCATCCAACCAAGGAAGTGTTTTTCTCAGATAGATTCTGTTTTCATCTACTACTTTGAAAATTTCTCTGGCATCGGATAAGGATATTATCGAAAGGCTCAGTTGATTATCTACTGTGAGCAGGGAGCTAGGTCTGGTAAGACCGCCTTCCACGTCGTTTTCTCCTTCATCCACATATTCCTGCTACTATGGATAGATTTAGAGGATTCTATGATAAATTATCCTCGTATCTAGCGACAATACTTCAAGCGGGGACGTTTAGCAGAATGCATGGCTGGGGCAGGGAACCGAAACTGGACCTACTCAGAATACCTCAATCTTAAGGAGCTTCTCAAGCTACAGGGAGAGGATCGTGGCATAAGCTCAGATGAGATGCATTTCATAATCGTCCATCAGACTTTCGAGCTTTGGTTCAAACAAATTATCAGAGAGCTTACTGATGTAAGGGATATTCTCAGCCAGGTTCCAGTTCCAGAGGATCAGATACCGGTGGCGGTTGATCATCTGGGAAGAACCACTGAGATTTTCAGACTGATGGCCAGTCAATGGACAGTACTAGAAACATTGACTCCTCAGGGATTTCTAGCATTCAGAGATGGCTTGGGGACCGCATCTGGATTTGAGTCATATCAGATGAGGGAGTTTGAAATTCTCTTGGGGCTAGAGAATTCTGAGAGATTTGGAGGTATTGATCCATTAGATTCGTTCAGGAAGATGGTAGACAACGGGGAAGCCAAAAAGGAAATTCTTGAGCGTCTAGAGAGTGTGATGGCTTTACCGAGCTTGGTTGAATCACTCATGAACTGGATAGAAAGAACACCAATTATGGGCTCATTATATGGCTCCGAGAATGATGATGAAGCGGTCTCGGATTACATTAATTCTCACCTAGAAGCTCACAGAGAAATATGCGATTTAGCTTCAAAGTCATCTGAGATGATGGCAGCGAGGATGAACGCAGCCCATGAGGGGGCAGTCTCATTTCTGAAACCCGAAGGTAAAATCAGCAGATCAAGAGCGGGTCTTCTTTTCATAGAATCATACCGAGAATTGCCATTATTAACTTGGCCGAGAAAGCTAGTAGATGCAATTGTCGAGCTCGAAGAATCCATGGTTAAGTGGCGTCACTCGCATGCGAGAATGGTTGAGAGGATAATGGGCAGAAGGATAGGCACTGGGGGAACTAGTGGGGTAGACTATCTTGATGCCACATCTCAATATAGGGTGTTCAAAGACCTCTGGTCTGTTAGAACAATTCTGCTAAAGCCGGAGTCAAGGCCAGATCTAAGGAACTCAGGTTTCTATGGTTACAACTCTTCTAAATGATGTATCTGCGAGTACATCCAATCGGACCTTTGAAGTCCAGTAGTGCACTGGCACATCTATGCCCGATGCTGTCATATGCGGTTATGCGAGAACGCCCTTCGGTAAGTTCCGAGGGGCTCTTTCTGCATACAGTGCCGTTGAATTGGGAATCATGGCAGTTAGTGAGCTACTGACCAGAACTGGAATTGATGCTGAAAGTGGTTTGATAGATCAGGTATACATTGGCCAGGTCCTACAAGCAGGTTCTGGACAGGCTCCAGCTAGACAAGTCGCATTGGGAGCAGGTTTGCCGGTTACAACTCCCTGTACCACTATCAACAAAGTATGCGGATCTAGCCTGAAGGCTGTGATGATTGCCGCAACGGAGATCAGAGCGGGAGTCTCCGATATTGTAGTCGCTGGAGGGATGGAGTCGATGACAAATGCCCCTAGATTTGTTCGGAATGCGAGAAGAGGAGATAGTGTGCCCTTCGAGTCATTGGTTTCGATACTCTCTCATGACGGACTAGTTGACTCATACTCTGGAGAGCTTATGGGCAATACAGGTGAGACCTGTGCCAGAGAATTCGAAATTTCAAGAAGGGAGTCAGACTCGTACTCGCTCCGTTCTCATCGATTAAGCTCCGAAGCGTGGGAAAATGGATGGATTGGGACAGAGTGCCTAGTAATGAAAGATCTATCAAAGGACGAAGGGATAAGACATGATGCAGATATGGAGAGTCTTGAGTCTCTGAAACCTGTTTTCGACGAAGAAGGACAAGTTACCGCAGGTAACGCTAGTCAGATTTCCGACGGTGCATCAGCAGTTTTAGTGATGTCTGAGACTGTGGCCAATAGAATGGGCTTGCCCATTTTAGCTAGAATTGTTGACTACACGACCTCGGGGGTCGAACCTGGAAGAGTCATGTCGGCCCCAATTCCTGCAGTGGAGGAGTTACTCCGCAGGAATGGACTAGAGGCAGGGGATGTCGATTTATACGAACACAATGAGGCTTTTGCTTCAGCTTCATGCTCAATCAAGAAGTATTTCCAGATTCCAGATGATCGGTTCAATGTTCATGGGGGGGCCATTTCTATCGGTCACCCTTTGGGAGCTACAGGTACTAGATGTTTGATGACTCTAGTCAATGCTATGAAGAGGGGCGGGCACAAGAGTGGAATCGTTACAATATGCCTGGGTGGAGGCAATGCAGTAGCAATGTTGGTAGATTCTAATTAGGCATTTATGACAATTATCTGCTAGTAATCAGAGTCACAGCCCTTATGTGGGAGTCGCGGGTCGGTCGCCCGATGGTCAAGCCTGTTAGACACCACACAAGATTTGAGAAGGCCCGAATAATAGGCGCTAGAGCTCTTCAGATTAGCATGGGTGCCCCCTTGTATGTCACGGAAGACGAGCTTAGAGAAAAGTTCAGTGATGAGCTAGTACAACTTTACGGCGTCGATGAAGCCAAAGAGAGAGTTGTTTTAGATCCGATGAAAATTGCTACACTTGAATACGAGCGAGAACGCATACCTATAGATGTGGACCCCCACCTTGAGGAAGAGTGAACTCTCAAAAGGTGATTATCTGACTCTGCCAGTAAGTCCTAGGAGGGCTACTGAAGTTCTAGTCGTTTTGACAATCATGGTAATAGCCATGGGAGGAATGATCAGAATTTATGATGCTGGTGAGTCATGTCCAGACTGGCCCACATGCTTCGGAACCTTCGGTTTTGACATCTCGGAAGAGGAACAAGGAGAATGGTGGGATGAAAATCCTGATGAGGCCGATTCAAGGGGTTCTGGACACAGGTATACGTCTTTCCAGATTTTCACTGAGTGGTTCCATAGATTACTAGCTGGAGCATTGGTAGGGCCCTTGGTGATTGTAAATTGGTTCCTTGTGAGGAAGGAGATTTGGAACTCGCCTAGAGTCAGAGGAGTTTCTTCTTTGACATTGGCACTTATCCTGTGGCAGGGAGCCATAGGGTGGCTGACTGTAAAATTCGATAATGAAAACTGGAGTGTGGCGATTCATCTCGGATCGGCCTTGGCATTCCTGATTTCACTTATTTGGCTCTGGATAGAAATTCGTAGAGATGAGGAAGATTTGCCGAATTGGATTAGCTTCGACCCATTGGTTGGTATGAAATGGAGGAAATGGATTGGGGTTCTTTCTTTTTCGACACTAATCACCCTATTTTCAGGAGTATATGTTTCCACTACCCCTGGGGCCAACTATGGTTGTGGAGTCGGCGGAATGTTAGAATCTTGGCCGCTGTGTAATGGACAATTAATTCAGGATGTAGATGACTGGGAGTTACAATCACAAATCGTCCATAGATGGTTGGTCGGGATAGTAGGCGTGATGATGGCTTTATCCTCCTACAAAATATGGAAGGAATGTGAGCATGGCCAGAGTGGAGTCGTGCTGAGAAATTGGATATGGGCCTCTACGGCGACTTACTTTGGAAACGGTTTGCTTGGAGCGTCATACATCCTCTCATGGGACTCTGGAAGCTTTTCTGAATATCTATCTCTAGCGCACCTAATGGTTGCAACGATATCGTTTACTATCTTAGCAACCGCTTGGTTGGGAGTTACCATTATTTCCTCCTCCAGACGGGCCAAGATTATTGTCGGGCCCTAGGTGGATGGATGAACGGAAGATTAGGCAGTTACTTCGCCCTAACTAAGCCAGGCGTGGTCATACTACTGCAGATAACCGGGATTTGCTCGGTGATAGCTCATGACCTGCTTGAGGCGGGGGGGCTATCTGGCAATACGGCAAGAACAATCGCTGTAGTTTTGGTTGGGGGGTACCTCACGGCTGGAGGTGCTAATTCGATCAATATGTGGTATGACAGAGATATAGATCCCTTGATGTCTAGGACTGCTAATAGGCCCATACCTGCTGGTGAAATACAACCCTCATCTGCTCTTTTATTTGGAATCGTAATATCCCTGATAGGAACTTTATGGCTGTATGTGATGGCTAATCCAGTTGCAGCTTTTTGGGCTTCTTTTAGCGTAATGTTCTATGTCTTTGTATACAGTATCTGGCTGAAGAGAACAAGTCCCCAGAATATTGTAATTGGAGGTATCGCGGGTTCAACGCCTCCACTTGTTGGGTGGTCTGCTTCGGAGCAATCTCTGGAGATATCAACAGATTCACTACAGTCAATGTTTGAATCAGTTACTGAAATTGGGAGTATGATGCCTTGGCTGATGTTCTTCATAATATTCTTGTGGACTCCCCCTCACTTCTGGGCTTTAGCACTATACAAATCAAAGGAATATGGGGAAGTTGGAGTTCCGATGATGCCCAATGTCAAAGGTAAGTCCCGAACCATGCTAGAAATGAAAATATATTCTGTCGCATTGATGGTAGTCTCTTTGTATGCCCCTATTGCCAATGGCCATCTTGTTGACGACGACACATCGTTTCACGTACTAAGATGGAGTTGCTTTCTCCTAAGCGGATGGTATGCATCAACGGTTTGGAGAATAGATATCAACGAGGGATTAGATGAGAAAGGAAGAATGCCTACGGCAGCAAGATCGTTCTTCTTCTCCCTATATTATCTGGCTATGTTCTTCCTTTTGTTAGTGTCTTCTAGCTGGAATCTACAAATCTCATTTATTGGAGTAATCATATGCATTGGGATTATTTTCCGTCTGGAGAGCGATACTAAGCGTAAGGAAAAGGCCTGATCTGATAGACTTCAAGTTCCCGATGGATTCAAGCACTTGGTGGGTAGTTGCAGATAGTAATTAGGAGGTGGTGCGATGGAGGAGAGGGACCTAATCTTTGACTGGAATGCTATCGATTATGAGATTACGAGGGAGCCAAATAATCATCCACATGAGCTTTGGTTTGATGATGAAACCCTCAGAGATGGGTTACAAAGCCCTAGTGCGATTAATCCAACCATCGAACAGAAAATAGAGCTTATCGACTTCATGGAGAAACTAGGTATCCAGAAAGTGGATCTGGGGTTACCGGGTGCTGGACCTCAACATGTGGGGCACATAGACTCAATGCTTAGTCATATCAGAGACAGGGGGTACTCACTTCGTCCTGGTTGTGCAGTAAGGACCTTAATATCCGATATCGAGCCCTTGGTAGATTTGCAATCGAAACATGAGACCCAGATACAAGCTAGTGCATTCCTGGGAACTAGTCCGATTAGACAGTATGCAGAAGGGTGGACAATGGAGAGAATAATGTCAACTGCTGAGTCTGCGGTAACCTTCGCGGTTGGTAATGATATTCCGGTAATGTTTGTTACTGAAGATACCACTAGAAGTAACCCCGAGGACATCAAGAAGGTGTATACTCGTGCTATGGAATTGGGAGCGGATAGGATTTGTGTGTGCGACACGTGTGGGCATGTTACTCCAAATGGAGTGAAGAAGCTACTAGGATTCATTCAAGATGAGGTCATACCCGACTCTGGCTTCAAAAGGAGAGATATCGAAGTAAACTGGCATGGGCACCAAGACAGGGGATTAGGTGTCGCGAATAATCTTGCTGCCTATGAAGCCGGAGCAGATGTGATACATGGTACTGCGTTGGGAGTGGGGGAGAGATCAGGCAATGCCCCAATAGATCAAACCCTAGTGAATCTTAGCCTAATGGGCGTGATAAACAATGACTTGACTTCACTGAGTGAATACATGAAAAGGGCTCACGAATATGTAGGAGTAGCCCTTCCAAGGAATTATCCAGTTTTTGGCGAGGATGCTTTTGAAACGGGTACTGGTGTGCATGCTAGTGCAGTTGTTAAGGCCATGGCCAAGGGCGATCATTGGCTTGCTGATAGGGTCTACTCAGGAGTACCAGCTGGAGATTACGGATTACAGCAGGTTATCCGCATAGGTCACATGAGCGGTAGGTCGAATATCACATGGTGGCTCAGTCAGAATAATTATACTGTAGACGATGAAATTGTTGAGTACTTATTCGAGGTCGCCAAGTCTCAGAGAAGACTGATGACGGATAGTGAAGTTCATTCTGAAATCTCCAAATTCAATGATGAGAGATGAATTATACTGCTAACACCAATTACGAACGCCTATATGTCTTAGTTGGGCGAGTTGGTTCATGCGGTATGCAATTACGATGGTGCTAATCATTCTGATGATGCCATTATCGGGCATTGTATCAGCAGAAAATAAGACTGTAGACAAGGATAGCTTCCAAACCGATTCTATCTTGGAAAGCTATTCCCTGCCAGTCAGGATTGCATTTGATAGGGTTAGTAACTTGGAGTCATACACGACTGAAGAGTTACATCATTCTAGAGAGTGGTTAGTAGTCACTAGTATACCCATTTCAGAGCATGCTATGACTCATGTAAAACCTATTTCCAGTAAGGAAACTGGGATATTACCGGGTTCATTTGTGTGGGAGCTAGAAGGTGGTGTGAAGCCAGTTGAAAGGCTTTCAGAGGCCTTGACGATTGGAGAGATTGAGTCTTTCTCCCCTTTACTCGAGAGAATTCATCATGAAAGATACCTTCCTAACGATCCTGAGCTAAGCTCTCAATGGCATCTAGATAACTACGGTCAGACTGGAGGAGTTTCGGGCGAAGATGCTAATCTCACGGGAGCGTGGGACTCCTACAACGGGTCTGGAGTGGTAATCAGTATTGTTGATGATGGCCTTGATATCTCGCACCCTGATATCTCCCCTAACTATGATCAATCAGCATCTTACGATTGGTGTAATGACGACTCAGATCCAACTCCCCTAAGTTTCGATGGTCACGGAACTGCTGCCGCAGGAGTTGCCGCCGCCACTGGGAACAATTCTCTGTACGTCTCAGGTGCCGCATTCGGGGCCAGTGTTGCCGGATCTAATCTCATCTCATGCTCGACATCGGACTACTTAGAATCTCAAGCTTTGAGCTATGAGAATGACTACGTAGATATCTACTCTAACTCATGGGGACCTACTGATGATGGACGGAGACTTGGCGCTCCTGGTCCGTTGATGACCGCTGCATTCGAGAATGATGTGTATCAAGGAAGAGACGGTCTGGGAAATATAATCACATGGGCGGCTGGAAATGGCAATACATCTGATGATGACTCCAACTACGATGGTTACGCGAACAGTAGATTCACCATTGCAGTAACCGCAATAACACACTTCGGGCGACAATCTTACTATGCCGAACCCGGAGCAAATATCCTAGTTGCGGCGCATTCCAATGGTGATGGTGAGAGCATTACTACTACGGATATCGTCGGCTCTGGCGGGTACAATTCTTCGGGTAACATCACTGATACCTTCGGAGGGACATCCAGTGCGACCCCTCTGGCCTCTGGTGTTATTGCTCTAATGCTAGAAGCTAACCAGAACCTAACTTGGAGAGATGTTCAGCATATCCTAGTCAATAGTGCAAGGATGAATGATCAAAGCGATTCTTCTTGGGAGGTAAATGGGGCGGGACACGATGTCTCTCACAAGTATGGATTTGGGGCAGTTGATGCAGGAGCCGCTGTCTCAATGGCTTCTTCATGGACCAATGTGGATGAAGAAGTGAATCTAACCATCGGCCCGATGGTAGAGAGCTTCCAGATTGATGATGGGAACTCATCGTGGAGTGAATTTAACACCTCCATAACAATGGATATGGCAATAGAAAGTATCGACGTGGTTGTAGATATCTCTCATAATTATCGAGGAAATCTGGAGATAGTACTCGTCTCTCCATCCGGGAAGGAGTCGTGGCTAGCTGAAGAGAGGAGTGATAACGGCAATGATTATGATAACTGGACATTCAATACCGTTCATCATTGGGACGAGTCATCCTTAGGGAATTGGCAACTTAAAGTCAGAGATGTTAGTTCTGGTCAGAGTGGGACATTGAACCATTGGTCGATGATATTCCATGGCACTGATGCGGATCTTGATCATGATGATGATGGCCTGGAAGATGTTAATGAGACTGAGATATGGGGGACGGATCCCTATGATCCAGATACAGATGATGATGGCCTGAATGATTACGAGGAAGTAATGAATTACGGTACCAACCCGCTATCATCTGATTCAGACCTAGATGGAATAGGGGACCTCGAGGAAATAGCTATCTTCAGTACGAATCCTCTTGACAGCGATACTGACGATGATGGCTTGACAGATGGAGCGGAGATTAACTTCTGGAGCAGTGATCCGCTTACATTCGACCCAGACGATGACGGAGATTTGTTCTATCATTTCAACGACTGTGATGATGAGAATCCGATGATTAATCCTGGAAGGCCTGAGATTCTCAATGGAATAGATGATAATTGCGACAGTATGACTGACGAGGGTTTCAACTTCACTGATTCCGATGGGGACGGCCTCTTCGATTGGCCTGAATATCACACACATCTCACAGATCATTTGGATAGTGATTCCGATGACGATGGATTGAATGATGGTATTGAAGTACTGACATATCAGAGTAATCCAAATTTGGCCGATTCGGATGATGACGAGGACGGATGGTACTGGTTCCAGGACTGTGATGACCAGGATGAGTTCAGATCACCCGGACTGAGTGAGGTTCTCGATGGGATAGACAATGATTGCGACGAGATTATGGACGATGGATTCGAATCTGTAGATACGGATGGCGATTTGCTTAGTGATTTTGAGGAGTATCACAATCTCTCAACCAATCCTTACAATGGAGACACCGACGGGGATGGTCTGCCAGATGGATATGAAATTCAAGTAACGAAAACCGATCCAATATTAGCCGACCCTGATGATGATGGGGATGGAGAGTACTGGTTCGAGGATTGTGATGATCAGGATGCAGAAAGGGCCGGTTATCTCACAGAGTCACTAGATGGCAAGGACAATGATTGTGATGAGGACGTGGATGAAGACTTTGTTGATATTGATACAGATTCAGACGGTTTAAACGACTATGATGAGTTTCATTCCTACTTTACTTCACCCACTGATTCGGATACTGATGGAGATGGTTATCTTGATGGTGAAGAAATTATCGAGATGGGTTCTAATCCACTGATTTTCAATATTGACGGCGATTCAGACGGTTTCCTAGATTTTGAGGATTGTGATGACTCTGAGCCCACAATAAACCCTGAGTCCAGTGAATCATGGAATGGAATTGATGATGATTGTGATGAGATTATCGATGAAGATATCTCGAGACTGGAGTTAGTTTCCCCCGTTTCCAATTTAGCTGACACGGAATCATGGGACAGTAAGGAACAGTCGCTTGAGATTGTAATTGAGGATATCCCCGAGGGAGTGGAATACGTCATCAGTTGGAGGATAGGCGACTACTCACTAGAAGGGTTAGATTCTGGTGGGAAGAATGTATCTATCCCATCTCTAGATTGTGATTCTCCGAATGAGAATCTGGAGGTTTATCTTTGCTCTGAGGGCACTAGCCCACAACAGGTTACAGCCTCTGTAATCGATAGTGGTGAAATCACCGAGGTAATTTGGAGTTTCGAAATGATAATTTCAAAAACTCCTGCAAGCCTATCCGAAAAAGTAGCTTCATTTGTCCTGACTCCCTTGGGAATAGCAGTTACCATAGCTTCTATTGCTTCTTTGTTGGGAGTTAGCTACCTTGTTGGGACTAGGATTGCATACAGAAGAGAGTTGAACGAGGCTTACAATTTCTACCAAATTTCACCTAGGGATAATGAGGCGAAATCGAGTAAAATAATTTCTGACGGGAATGACTTCTCATATTCCTTACCAAGTGCTCCCGATCTATCATCAATGATTTCATCCTCAAATAGGAATCAGGATATAGATCAAGGTGACATTCCACCACCGCCACCTCCGGGTTCTTACTGAGAGGGATCTGCCTCAGCGGCTTCTTCATCTGAATCAGTCGGAGGATTTGTGGACCACTCAGCATCTACACTTCCCCCTGACCATTCCCCTCCGACAGTGATATCCTCTACCTCATCATCATCTCTCCAAACCGGATCTCCATCTGCACCACTAATCACCAAGCAATCATCCTCATCTAACCTCTTTCTGATTGTCTGAGCACCTTTGGTAACTGGCAAGATATGTCCTACTGGAGTTCCAGCAGTTACGAATGGATTAGTTGCTGAGCAAATCATTAATCCCCTTGTGGGAGAAATCACATCATGGGATTCTAGGGGGCTCTCGGGATCGGTAACGGTTGCGACCACCTCCCCCTCTTCGACAAAACTTCCAGCAGGGGCGAGCACATCCAGTAGGCCACCTTGATCGGACCTAATCCATAGTGACCCTGAGGCGAGAATTCTGAAGCTAGGCCTACTGGGATGTCCTGGGATCATTCTTAGGGACCTAAGAACGTTCAGAATCCCATACAGGGAGACCTGTACAGATTCTGGATCTAGTTCGTCTGGGCCCCCTCCTTCGAATGTAATGCACGCTATATCGAAGTCGTTGGTGACTCTCCTTAGAGATCCCTTAGGACCGGCATTATCCAGAATTGCCTCGATTCCGAATGATCTAGCTATTCTATTACTGGAGGCATGGGCGAGATTGGCACGTATTTGAGGCATATTGGTCCTTCCCACAGCCGCAGTATGCAAATCCACAACATAATCGCTACCTGTGATTATCTTATTCCAGATTCTATTTGCTACACGGTATGAAGTATTGCTATCTGGCTTGCCTGGAAATGACCTATTCAGATCTCTTCCGTCTGGCATATAACGGCTCTTCATCTTGTACCCGGGCATATTCACAACAGGAACTATCCTGATTGTCCCCGATAGTACTTCTGGATCTATTGCCTTTCCAGGTCCAATAAAATTCGGACCTGTCAAGTATGTCAAGGCCAATGGGCCCACTAACTCATTTCCATGCACTGCTCCCAATAGTGTCACCACTGGGCCTGGGCGGGACCCGTGAACAACAGTTACAGGAATAGGCCAAGACTCTCCAATTTCAACCGATAGAAGATCGAAATCCATTCTCCTAATAGTACCGGGAAGAATTCTCTTTCTAAGGAAATTATGATTCTTGGGGCCGTTCTGACGGGACCATTTCTTCGGAGTCCCGGTGCTCCCTTCAAGAGCCTTCTCAATCTCTATTCTCCTTCTCTTGGGAATCTGGTTGGCGACCTTTAGTGGGGCGAATCTCCTTCTCTTGGAACGAGGTGGTAGACTCTCTGGCCTTTCGGGGCTTGGCTCGTCTCCCGAGCCCTCTTCGGAATTAGACAACGCCCCTCCCAGTAGGTTTGACATAAATAGGGTACGTTAGGACAATATTGGGAATTGTTCAATTCCTCGGGACCCTTCGACGTCATATGGAAGTAGCTTCCGAGCTCTCTGTACAGGAAGAATTCGCACCCAATAGCATATGTTTCGGGTGTGGTCCAGCCAATACTAAAGGGCTGAAAATTAGATCCTTCAGAACGGAAAACGGACTATACATGGAATTTAATCCTGAGGAACATCATCAAGCATTTCCTGGCATGGTAAATGGGGGAATACTGGGAGCACTCCTTGACTGTCATGGAAACTGGACTGCGGCTGTAGCAATAATGGATAACGAAGGAAGTACTGCCCCCCCATGCACGGTTACTGCCTCTTACAGCGTAAGCCTTCGAAGGCCGACTCCAAATGACAAAGTCCTCAAGATAACTTCTGAGGTTGTGGAGCTAAGCTCTGACAGGGCTAAGGTGAAGATGAGTCTGACATGTGAGGGGAAGGTTTGCGCGACAGGGGAGGGGCTATTCGTAGCAGTTACTGAAGGTCATCCTGCCTATCATCGATGGAATTAGGCCATTATCCTCGGCATCCTTTAGAACGTCCGACATTAAGCATAGTCGTGGCGGAATCGGGCAATGGGCTGGATAGCTTTGGTATCGATTCAAGAATCACTAAATTCTTGAAAAATAATTGGGGAATACATAGCTTCTTTCCCCCACAAGCTGAAGCCTTGACTCCTGTTTTGGAGGGTAAAAATTTGATGCTTACTATACCAACGGCCAGTGGAAAATCCTTGGTAGCATACTTGGGGATGATCAATCGACTAATTGGGGATATGAAGGGAATGAGGGGAGCCTATATTGTCCCACTGAAAGCTCTGGCAAATGAGAAATTCGAAGATCTAACCGAGATTGCGAAATCTGTTGGGCTTTCTGTTGGCTTGGCTATTGGGGACAGAGGGGGAGAGTCATCGGGTGTGGAAAATTCGGATATCCTAGTTTGTACAAGTGAGAAGCTTGATTCTATTCTTAGGACTAGGTCTGGATTTCTAGAGAATCTAGGCGTTGTAGTTTCGGATGAGTTTCACTTATTGAATGACTACAGTAGGGGGCCGACTCTGGAAGTAACTCTATCCAGAATTATGCATGCAAGGCCTGATGCGCAGATTATCGCACTATCTGCAACAGTTGGAAATTCTGAGAAGCTCTCAGATTGGTTGGGTGCGACTCATGTAAAGTCAGATTGGAGGCCAATACCATTGCATTGTGGCATTATGACAGATTTAGATATCAGTATACACAGGATCGAGGGGGCCGAGGATACTGATTCAATCGATAAGAAGAGGAGGCTTTCCGGAAGTAAAAATAAGAGGCTCCAAGCCGCTCTTTTGGATACTGTCTCTATGGGTGGGCAACTACTAGTTTTCGTATCTTCAAGGGCGTCAGCGGTTAAGGAAGCAAGAGTTCTTTCTGAATATCTACTGAAGACTGTAGAAGGAGAGTCCAGTGAAATCACAGATGATTCACTGGAAGTTTGGGATTCTATTTCACGTAAGATAATATCTGGCGGAGAGGGTACCTCAACTGGAAAATCACTCTCTAATTCAATAAAGGGTGGTGTTGGATTTCATCATGCAGGCCTAACTCAAAGGCAAAGAAAGATCATTGAGGATTCCTTCAAAAAAGGAGATTTACAGTGTATAGTGGCCACACCTACCCTTGCTCAGGGAGTAAATCTTCCAGCTAGAAGAGTTGTCATAAGAGATTACAGGAGGTGGAGTGTAGTTGCCAGCGCTTCTATGCCACTTTCAGTAATGGAAATCAGGCAGATGCTAGGCAGAGCTGGGCGTCCAAAATATGACGAATATGGAGATGCATGGATTCTTTCTAAGGATCCTGACGAAGAGGATAAATTAGTCGATCTTTATCTAGAGGGAGAGCCAGAAGATGTGACTTCTAAATTAGCAAATCCGATGGCAAATAATGCTATTGAGGATCCTGCCTTACTCACTCATGTCCTATCACTGATTTCTAGTGGGGTGCTGAGCGATAGATATTCTATTGGAAGATTCTTTGGAAGTACTTTCTTGGCTACCCAAATGAGAACCGAGGTTCTAGCAGATAGGTTAGATGAAGCAATACACTGGTTGGTAGAAAATGGGATGCTAACAAGAGAAGGAGATTCTGATCTGGTAGCTCAGAAGATTCATGATGAACAGCCATCCTCTGATGTCAAAGAAGACTGGTTAGATGAAGTTCCTTCATGGGCTAATTCTGCAGCGTCGGTCCTTGGAATTGAATTATCAAATCAAAGGGAGCCGGAAAGATTCGAGAGGAGAAGGAGTGGTCCTCCTATTTTCGGCTTCAAGAAAGCGATTTCTATAAGCGAAGATGTCGTTAATTCTTCTGAATCTCAGACTATGACATACTTAGCCACCCCGCTTGGAGCGAGGATTTCCAGACTGTACCTCAATCCACTATCTGGAAGAATACTAAGGGATGGTCTAGGAAAGGCAATGTCGGTATTATCTGGACGTGATGAATTCTTACAGGTCTCGCCCATGAGTTTACTTCATCTGGTTGCTTGTACTCCTGACTTCCTACCACTATGGCTCAGAAAATCTGATTATGATAGAGTTCAATCATCACTACACGTTCATGAGCGAGAGATGCTAGGTACTGCAGTAGATCATGATGAGGATAGACGCATGAAGGGCGCATTGGTACTACAGTCTTGGATGGAGGAGGAAACTATGAGCTCGATTGAGAAGGAGTGGGGAGTTCAACCGGGTGATCTTCGGAGTCGCGTGGAGTTGGCTGAATGGCTTCTCTATGCCTCCAGGAGAATTGTAGTTGAAGATGATGAGATGTCATCTATGGACATGAAGGCTCATGAAACTCTCATCGAGGCAATAGGGGAGGTTCGCAGTAGAGTAAGATACGGATGTAAATCAGATATCCTAGGACTGGTATCACTCAAAGGAATAGGAAGAGTTAGGGCGAGGGAAATGTCGAAATTATTGGGGGTAAGCATGGTTTCTGATGTCGCTGAACTTACTGAGAAAGATTGTGAAAGACTATCTGATTTGAGAGGATGGAGTCCCAGATTAGTCGAGAATCTTGTTAGAGATGCAGGACGCACAGTTAGAAGAGAAAAGAGAAAGTACAATTGAACCCCTGTCGCCAGAGGGTACTGAATGAGTGGTGTCCCATGGTTTCCAGCGTGGGGGTTAAGATTCTCGACTCCTGTGGATAATGTCCCCGAGCTCATCTCAGAAATCGAGGAGTGGCGACTGGACAGTAGATGGAGTTTGATCTCCTATGAAGTGGCTGCTAGTGAGGTCCATCTTTGGTCCGCGTGGCATAAGTCGAGGAGTAATGAGGAACAGGGGAAGATGGTTGCAAGGGATCCAGGAGCGGAATTTCTCAGAATTATATCTGGAACAAGGCAGATTAGGACTGCGATAGACAGATCTGGGGTTTCGAAAGGAGATACAAAGGCATGGTTGGTAAGGCTACCTGAGATAGATACCAGTGGAGGGATTGGAGAGACATCTCTTCCCATAGATGAATACAATAATCATAGCAAGGACGCAGAGCGCCTAATGGAGATAGTCGGAGCGAGCTTGATCGCTAGGAGGCCTTTTCCTACAATAGAAGGTCTGGAGAAGATTGGTTTTTTAGAAGAGGGAGTAGAAGTGAATCCTGAGATGATTGAGCAGTCATTTCTACTCCATGCCTCGATGAGTGATTTCTAGTAATAATAGTCAGGATAATATCCATTGACCCAATGGGAAGAATATGAGCAATGACGTAGTAGAAGGGGGAACCCAATCATTTGTACATGATGACTTCGATCCTAGTGTTTGGGATGAAATAAATCCCTATGTGGATGAGTTACTGAACAGGAAAATTTCATGTTCAAAGTGTATCGAAGGAATAATTAGAGATGCATCTGAGCTATCTGAACATATCTCAGAAAAGGGAGCTCTCCTATACATTGCAATGACTTGTGACACTGAGAGTGAGGAAAAGAGGTCTTCTTTCCTAGATTTTGTAGAAAATATCAGACCCAAGCTCTCTGAGTTCTCTGATTCGCTAAATCGTAGATTGGTAGAGCATGAAGCAGTGGGTAATCTTCCAGCGAGGTATGATTTGATGATTAGATCAATGAAAAATGATATTGATATTTTCAGGAAAGAGAATATTCCTTTGGGAGTAGAGCAGACTAGGTTAGTTACTGAGTCGCAAACAATAAACGGGGCTATGACCGTGGAATTCGATGGTAATGAGTATACCCTCCCAGAAATGAGGAGGTACTTAGAGTCAAATGATAGATCAATCAGAGAGGGAGCTTGGAAGGCTGTAGTCAATAGAAGAATGCAAGACGAAGAAAGGCTCTCTGAAATTTTTGATGAGCTGGTATCTCTAAGACACAAAATTGCAATAAATGCAGGTTTTGAGACATATACAGACTATATGTTTAGGGCAATGGAGAGATTCGACTACAGTAAAGAAGACTGTTTAGAATTCCATGATGCCATAGAAGCGGTATGCGTGCCGTTAATGCGTGAAATAAATTCTGAAAGAGTCGGTTCTCTAGAACTGGGTAGTCTCAAGCCATGGGATGTGAATGAGAAGACGGGCGTGGGCCCTGATTTACATGGTCGCGCGCCATTAAGGCCTTTCGAAAATGTAAATGAAATGGTGGAGAAGCTCTCGACACTGTTTCACAATATGTCCAATGACTTAGGAGAGAAATTCGATATGCTTGTGGAGATGGATACGCTAGATCTGGATACGCGCAAAGGAAAGGCCCCTGGGGGCTACCAGTACTATCTACAGAAGAGTAGGGTACCATTTATCTTCATGAATGCCGCAGGCCTACAAGGAGATCTAGAGACGATGATACACGAGGCGGGTCATGCTTTTCACTCAATATATTGTAGTCATCTTGAGTTAATTGGAGAGAGGGGGTATCCGATAGAGTTCGCTGAGGTGGCTTCGATGTCCATGGAACTGATGACGCAGGATCAGTGGGGAGAGTTCTATGATGAAGATGATGCAGATAGAGCCAGAATTGGGCACTTGGAAGGAGTGATATTTCTTCTACCATGGATAGCAACAATTGATTCATTCCAACATTGGATTTACTCAAATCCTGAACATACCAGGGAGGAGCGAGCAAGTGTCTGGAACTCAATTAGAGATAGATTTGGCTCGAAGATGGATTGGGATGAGTACTCAATATTCAGAGATGTCTCATGGCAACAGCAAGGACATCTATTCGGAGTACCATTCTACTATGTCGAGTATGGAATTGCTCAGCTAGGTGCTTTGCAACTATGGAGGACTCAAAGGAAAGATCAGCAAAAAGCGCTTACCGATTACTCAAATGCAATGAGGCTTGGGAATACCAAAACACTTCCAGAGCTATTCACTGCGGCTGATATTAAATTAGGATTTGGTGAGCAGCATTTGAGCTCATTGATTCAGGAAGTCAGAACTGCTATGTCTGAGCTGAGCTGATTCGGACACGGGG
>CEVS01091619.1_pt1 | contig 21392 bp, 20 predicted proteins | sample 361571 | NCBI WGS metagenome assembly CEVS01 (sample SAMEA2623850, study PRJEB7988) | marine metagenome | isolation source: saline water (ENVO:00002010), including | reverse complement strand
TTATCTAAATTGTTTTGAAAACTAGATAAATTCGACCATATTTTTAATAGAAAGTTAACTTCTGGGTATTGGTTTTCAGTATGTACCACAATAAAGCTATATCTATCGCTATAAGAATCTACAGAAATTAGTTTAATTTCTTCCGACCTCTTACTTAGTTCCGAAATCATATTAACCCTTAATCTTTGAAGATCTATTTCGCTTGAATTTGAAAACACGATTACCCATTTAAAGTTTTTACTAATGGGTTTTTTGGCTGTTAATTTTGTTTTAATATTCACCAATATTTTTTTTACATCCGATGATTCTTTTGAATTTGGATACTTTTCTAAAAATTTCTTTAATTCTTTTTTCCATTCATTTATCCCTCTTAATCTCCCTATAGAGTTAATTATTAATAATTCAAATTTTAATTCAAGTCCTGTTCCGATTAGCCTCTTTCTATACTCATTTTTATTTACAATTATATCTAGAAATTCTTGCATAAGAAATTTTTCATGCAAAAAGCTATAGAAATCAATTGGGCTTTTATCTTTTTTCAAATTTTGATTTTCAGCCAGGTATGTGGTGTAAGCGGATTCAGGATATTTTTGAATCAACTTATCTCTAAACTTTAAAGCATAAATAGTATCATTTGCTTGGTAGATTTTATAAAGATTGTAAAGAGCAAGAATTTCTTGATTTTCATTGGGATTTAATTTAAGTAGTTTGGATAATCTTTTTATTGACAAATCATTATTTAAAAATTTCTCTTTGTACAATAAACCTGCATCCAAGTAAGCCTGTTTTCTGATTTTTTTTAAACTGTCTATAGTCTCCGTTTTCTTAGGTAAAAGATTAATATAATAGGCGGCTGTTCGAGCTTTAGGGTTTTTGGTTTTAACAATATCATTGTTTTTAAAGTTTTCGTTTATAACATTTGATATCACTGGTGTTAAACTATTCCAGTTGTCTACATTTAATTGGTTGCCCCATAATGATTTAAAAAAAACTTTGCCTTGATTTGTTTGGTCTTCATTATAAAAATAAAATTTAACTTGAGATTTTTTTTGCCTTCTGAAAATACCCCTCCTTGAACTAGAGTTGTTTTTTTTCATAGAATCAATTTTTATTACTTTTTGGATATATCTATTAAAAAAATTTAATTTTTCTTTTTCATTCATAGATACAATAGATAAAATACTATCGTTGTTTCTAATTATTGTTTCTAAATTTATTATCCTGTCTAGCCCCTTTCTTTCTCTCTCCGTTATTTTTGTAATGAATGCGTTTTTATCCATCAACTGAATTAAACTATCCAAATATGCTCCTGCATTTATAAAAACTCCTTTTTTTAAAAAATAATCTGATAACTCTCTGTAATTAGATTTTCTTGTAATTATATCTGAACTATTTGCCCCAAGCGATTTATTATAAGACAATATCCCTAAGCTATCAAAACCCTTATCAATATAATAACGTGCTTCAAATTGGTCAATTAAATGTACATATGGAAAATTTTCATAGTTCCTCTTGAGCCTTCTTGTTATAGTTATTGGATTTGTTTCTAATTGGGTAGATTGAATTTTTAGAGCATTTAACTTTGAATGAATCCAAAAAAGTCTTGGAGCTTTTCTCCCTAGACTCAATACTGAATTATAAACCTTTTGTGCACTATCCAGCATGTTAATTTTTTCTAGAAGCTGACCATGAATAAATAAATATCTTGCTTTTTTATCATTATTTTTAGAAAAAGCACCTGCCTTAGAAATGAAAAATCTCGCTGAATCCTGATTTTTATTATTTAAATATGCGTGCGCCAAGGATGCATTTATTTCTGAGTAAATCTTTTGAAATTTGATTGCTTGAGGTAGTAATAATTTTAGATTTTTTATTGCAATTTGATTATTATTGAGTCTGATGTTTGATTTTTCTCTCCATAGTTTTGCTTTTAAGAACGTTTCTTTATCATCATAAATTTTCAACACATATTCAAAGGCTTCTAATGCGGGAGAAAATCTTAGGTCAAAATATCTTGCCTTGCCTAAAATAAAGTATGCTTTTTGTATCTGAGAATTTTTTTGTAGGCCGTTAAAATTCATTGAATGTTTTTGAATTGCCTTAGTAGCTTTTTCTTCAGCCAGAGTGAAACTTGGAATTTTTTGAGGTCTTTCTAAATTTTCATCAAATAAACCAAGAGGTTCTACGGAAACAATTTTACCAAAATCTTCTTCAATATTTTGTTCAATTAATAATTCTCCAAAATTTAATGCTTGTTCTGCATTAAAAATTACGTTGAATTTGGAATTTAGTTTGTGATATTCTTTATTTAAAAATTTATCTTTTGAAGTAGAACAGCTTATTAAAAAGATTATTATAAATAGTTGGAAAAAATAAAACCTTATATACTCCAATTTAATTGTTTTTTATTGTTATATAACTTTAAAAATCAAGTTTTAGTGTTTATTCAACAATAAACTATTCGTAATTTCAAACTTATTATTAATATTAAATAAAATTAGAAAATATAATTACTAAATGGATAATAAATCAAATCCAAAAAAAGAAAATGGGCTAAAAGTACACTTAGATTTTGAGGTCTTTATTATTAGTATAGATGAGAATAAAACCATATTAGAGACATTATTAGATGAGAATATTGATGCTCCACATTCGTGCTTGGGTGGTGTCTGCTCAACTTGCATTGCTAGAGTAAAAAGTGGCGAAACTAAAATGGATGAAAACCAAATTCTTACAGAAGAGGAAATTGATGAAGGATTAATTTTGACCTGTCAAGCTTACCCGAAATCTTCATCTATTGAAATTGATTATGATGATGTTTGAATCATTGTCTTTTTCACAACTTCTATAATTTTTTCAGGGGTTATTGTTCTCATACAATTTTCATATCCTTCCGGACAAATATTTCCATACACAGAAGTTGGTATTAATGGGTAGAGGCTTCTATCAGATAAAATACTTCTCTCGCTATTTTGATTCCAAGGAGAAAAACCCGCATAGGGATGGGTTACCCCCCAAATAGTAATAACAGGGATGTCGTAATTTGCAGCAATATGGCCATTTGCCGAGTCCATCGAAATCATGATGTCTAAATTCGAAATTATTTTTAATTGATCAATAAAAGAATATTTACCTGCTAATGAATGGACATTGGAATAAGCTTTCTCCCAAACTTGTAATTTTTTTTCCTCATCTCCATCTGATCCTAAAAGAAAAACTTGATTTTCTCTCTGTAAAAAGGAAATTACTTTTTGAGTCAAATCTAAGGGGTAAATTTTTCCTGCGTGTTTGGCAAATGGAGCAATTCCAATCCATTTTAATTTTGAATTGAAAAAGGAGTTGTTAAATTTTTTAGGTGTAATGAATTTTAAGGGAAATTCGTGATCAGATAAATCTACAGGAAAACCTATTTTTCTTAAAACATCTCCATATCTGTGTATAACAGGTGTTAAAGGCACTAAAACTTTGTTATTTTTTCTTGTAAGTGATTTTCTTTCAATTCTGCCTTTATGTATTTTCTTATACAGAATTGATGAAAAAAAGAAAAACAATCTTAAGATATTAGTTCTCAAAGAACCATGAAGGTCTACAATGCCAAACGGATTTAATTCTTTAATGTCCTTATAAAGAGCAAATATCCCTTTAAATCCACTATGTCTGCCATTAAAGTCGAGCTCTAAAATATCTAATTTTTTGAATTCATACAACAACGGTGTGAAATTTTTTTTTGTCACAAATGTTATACTGGTGTCAGGGTATTTTGATAAAAAGCATCTGATTAATGGGATAGAAATAGCAACATCGCCTAAAGAGGAAAATCTCAAAAAAACTAACTTGTTAGAAGTTTTCAATCTATATCTTTTTTATAAAGAATTGGATTTAAATCTTCATCATTGTACATTTTCATTTGCCTATAAACCTTCATAATCTTTCTACCCTTAGAAATATCTTTAGTGAGTTGATTTATGGCCAAACAAAGATCTGATTTTTGTTCATTTAAAATTAAAAGTTTTTCTGAGCATTTCATTCTGTGATCTATAGTGGCAGAAATTCTGCTCGACTCCTCTGCCATATGATAAATTTTTAATACTAAAATAGAAAGTCTATCTATCGCCCATGCTGGACTCTCGGTGTTTATAGTAGCACTTTTTTGTAAAATCACCTTTTTGAACTTGTTTATAAAATAATCATCTATGGCTTCTACAAGATTTGTTCTTTTTTGGTTTGATTCGTCAATTTTTCTTTTTAAATCTAAAGCCTCTTTAGGTTTTATTTCGTCGTCTCTTATGATATCCTCATAATGCCATTGAACCGTGTCAATCCAGCATTTTCTATACAATATCCCTTCAAAAGAATTTTCTTCAAATGGATTAATTATTTCCTGGTTAACATCATCTAATTTATGATAGTCTTCTACACATTTGTCAAAAATTGAAACTAAATTTTTTGCTTTCAAGATTTTTAAATATACGAAATTACTCATTTCTTATCGACAAAGGTTTCTGTTGTTTAAATGAAAACAAATAAGTTATTTTTTTTAAATTGCAATAAAATTAAAAAATGGTTAAAAGCTTTTTTGAAGGAATACAGTGGCTTTTTGAAAATATTTTATTTCTTCCACATGAAGTTTTAAGAGAAATTGAACTTTCCTCTTGGTGGATAGCTAATTTTGTTAATTTTTTCTTTCTATTTGTTGGGATTGTTGCTCTTATTTATTGGTCTAAAAAACTAAAAGATTTTGACGATAAAGGAGAGGAAGACAAAGATGTAACAGCCCATTCATTTCTTTAAAGATCAAATCCTATATCATTTCTAAAGGTTTTCCCCTCAAATTCAATTTTTGATATAGTTTTATATGACTTTTCAAGAGCCTTATTGAGTAACTTATCCATTGATGTTACTGCAATTACTCTTCCTCCAGAAGTAACTATATTTTGACTTTCTTTTTTAGTGCCGCTGTGGAACAAAAAACTTTCGTTTTTGCTGTCAAGTCCGTTAATAATCTTTCCTTTTTCATATTTTTCTGGATATCCTTTTGACACTGTCATTACAGTAGAGGAAAATAGGTCACTCACTTTTAAATTAGAGGTTTGTAACTGAGAACTTTTTAATTGTAAAAATATTTCTAAAAGATCGCTTTCAATTCTAGGTAAAATTGCTTCAGTTTCAGGATCACCCAGTCTCACATTATATTCTATAACGTATGGCTCATTTTCTACTATCATTAACCCAATGAATAAAAATCCTGTATAATCTATTTTATCTTTTTTCAATCCATTGATAGTGGGTCGAATTACTTGATTCTCTATTTTTTGATATAATTTTTGATCTACAAACGGAACAGGAGAGATGGCTCCCATTCCACCTGTGTTTAGGCCAGTATCACCGACGCCTATCCTTTTATAATCTTTAGCCATCGGAAATATTTTATATGTGTCACCATCTGTTAAAACAAAGCTTGAAACTTCAATCCCTTTTAGATACTCTTCGATGACTACTCTTTCAGATGCTTGGCCAAACTTTTTTTTAAGTATCATGTTTTCTAAAGTGGTTTTTGCTTCATTTAAATTGGTTAATATCAAAACCCCTTTCCCTGCCGCAAGACCATCTGCCTTTAAAACATATGGGGGTTTGAGAGAATTAAGAAAAATATTGGCTTCATGGATATTTTTTTTATTAAATGTTCGATATCTTGCTGTAGGTATTTTATGTCTAAACATGAACTCCTTTGCAAATTGTTTACTCCCCTCTAAAGCCGCTCCATTTTTTTTTGGACCGATAACTATAAGGTTGTCATTTTTTATTTCATTTATTAGGAAATCATGAAGTCCATTAACCAAGGGGTCTTCTGGCCCAACTATAACAATTGAAATTTTGTTGTACAAAATTAAATCTCTAATTGAAACGAAATCTGAAACGGATATTTCAACGTTTTCTCCTAAAAAAGAAGTTCCTGCGTTTCCTGGGGCTATGAATAATTTTTCACAAAATCTGCTCTGAGATATTTTCCATGCGAGTGCATTTTCTCGACCACCTGAACCTATTATTAAAACTTTATGAGATTCCATTTGACAAATATAATAATCATAATAACTTAGCTGTTAAGGCTTTTCAATTTATGCTTTAAAAATCGATTTAAACCTTAATTTCCTTATAAACTCCCCTTGACTCTTAGTAACTATATGTGATTCTTTTTTCAAATAGCCGTTTAGAAGTCCTAGTAAACTCCAAAATAAGAAGGATAAAGATTTTTTAATTACAAACCCCTTCAGACAAGCAAGAGTCCCAATTATAATACCATATCGCATTTTATAAAATGCTTGTCCTTGCATAAACGAAGAGTTTCTAGAATAAACATTCCCTATTGGCCTTAAATGTTTCACTTTTAGTTTATTCAAAACCTTCACTTCGTATCCGTGGTAATTTGCAAGAATTTCATCAATTGTATCCCATCCCATCTCAGGAATCAGACCACCGATTTTTCTATAGCATTCAATACTATATGCTTTTAACCCACCCCGAACGTGATTCTTTTTCATTGGGTGGGAATTTCCCCAAGTGCCATTTTTAGAAAGCTCAATTAAAATGCCACCTACTATTCCAATTTTGGGATTTGAAAAAGCATTCATAATCAATTGAAAATATTTGGCAGGAAGTACTAAGTCGGCATCTAATTTAAAGATGAAATCACAGGGCTTAGTCAATTTTGAATACCCGAAAAGAAATGCATTTACAACCTTTGGCCCAGGCATATGCTCGCTTGAAGATTTATGACTGAAAACTCTTATAAAATTATTTTTTTTTTGGTAATCAAGCATTATTTTTTTTGTTCTATCATTTGAATTATCATCAATCAAAATCAATTCTTCTGGTAATAAATTTTGAGAACAAACTGATTTTAAAAAAAGTGGTAAAAAAAATTCTTCGTTATGCACTGGCACGACAATACTAAAAATTTTCATCTATATTTCAGTATTTTTTAATGCGCTATATGAAGGTCGTTTAACCACACTGGAATTTGACTTAATTGGTATGATTTTATTAGGGTAGTTATTTTCCTTAACTATTTTATTTGCAAAATCATACCACGACATAATTTCTTCGCCTGCACAATGATAAACACCTTTCTCGGGTAAGGAAATGATTATTTTTACAATAAAATCAGCAACCTTTTCTGTATTTGTTGGAGTCCCATATTGATCTTTAACTACTTTAATTTCATTCCCAGTGGATGCTTCATTTAAAATATTTCTGTAAAAATTATATCCAAAATTTTTAGAATATAACCAAGAGGTTCTTACTATGTATCCAAAATTTGCATTTCCCAAAACATGCTTTTCGCCCAAATACTTTGTCATCCCATATGCATTAAGCGGGTTTGCTTTGTCATTTTCCACATATGGTCTTTTTTTGGACCCATCAAAGATATAGTCAGTTGAAATATGTATCAAGATAGTTTCGTTGTCATTACAAATCTGTGTTAAGTTTTTTACACCCTCTACATTTATTTTAAATGCTAATGACGGCTGTTTTTCAGATTTTAATACATCTGTAAAGGCGGCACAATTAATGCAAAATTTTGGATTATACTTTTTAAATGCTGCCTGAATTTCTTTTGTTTCTATTATATCAAGTTCTTCTTTAGGTAAAAATATCCAATCAAAACCATGATTATTCAAACATCTTTTTTGAAGTGTCTTCCCTAATTGACCTTCAGATCCTGTTACTAAAACGCTTTTATTCTTTAACATCCTTTTTGAATAATGGCCAATTTAAATCTTTGTCACTAAGAATAGACTCTTGTTTTGAAAATGGCCAACTTAGATTAAATTGGGGATCGAAAGGTGAGATGCCTCTTTCCAGATGAGGCATATAGGGTTTGTTTACTTTGTAAATCACCCTTGCGTAGTCTGATATGACTGCAAAACCGTGAGCAAATCCAGAAGGAACAAATAGTTGTTTTCCGTTTTCTTGAGATAATTCAACTCCATATGAATTTAAATATGAAGAAGAATTTGGTCTTAAATCAATAACTATATCCCATATCTTCCCACTCAAAACTCTGATAATTTTATCTTGTGAATATGGGTCTTTTTGATAATGCATTCCTCGAATAACCTTTTTATTTGAGAAAGACTCATTTTCTTGGACAAAGAGGTCGGATTTGATTTTTTCTTTCAAAAAATTATAGTTAAATGTTTCTAAAAAATGGCCCCTTTTATCTTCAATAACATTTTCTTTTAACAAATAACACCCTTCAAGTGGAGAGTTTATGATTCTCATTTTATAAATTTGATTTAAGAAATTTTCCATATTTGCTCTCTGACATAGATTCAACCAAGATAGATAAGGTCTCTTTTGTTATAAGATTGCTTTGAAAAGCTGATAGTTCTGGTGAGCCAACCAATATGCCTTTTCTTTCTTGGAGTGTTTCCACAAATTGATTTGCTTTCATTAGCGAATCAACTGTGCCTGTATCTAACCAAATCGTGTTGTCATTTAATACTTTAACTTCAAGATTTGAATCTTTTAGAAAAGCTTTGTTTATCTCTGAAATTTCTAACTCTCCTCTGTCAGAAAAGTTAAGACTTTTTGCTTTTGAAACCACACTAGAATCGTAACAATAAATACCAGGAACAACAAATGGTGATTTTGGTTTCTTTGGTTTTTCTTCTATTCCAATTGCTTTAAAATTATTATCGAATTCAATTACTCCATATCTTTCTGGGTTACTGACTCTTAAAGCAAAAATAAATCCGCCATTTAAATCTTTTCGAGATAAAATTTCGTTTTCAAAATTGCCCCCGAAAAAAAAATTATCTCCTAAAATTAAGGTTACATTTGAATTTCCAATAAATTCATTTCCAACAATAAAAGCATCCGCAAGTCCTTTTGGGTAGTCTTGTGACTCATAATGGAGGGAGCACCCCCATTGGGAACCGTCACCTAAAAGCCTTTTGAAAATTGGTAAATCGTCTCTTGTTGAAATAATTAATATTTGTTTAATTCCACATTTAATTAGTGTGCTCAAAGGATAATATATCATGGGCTTGTCATAAATGGGTAAAAGCTGCTTACTAACTGATAATGTCATCGGATATAATCTTGAACCTGTTCCACCTGCTAGAATAATTCCCTTCATAAAATTTTTATTTTTTTAAATTCAGAAAGTGAGATATAGTAAGTTCTAAATTCTCTTTAAAAGAAGAGTTTTGAAAAATTCCGTGGTCATAAAAAATTTTACTTGTTTTTAGAGCGTATCTGAAATCATGCCCTTTCCTGTCCTTTACAAATTTGATCCTATCCATGTATTTTTTTTTATTTTTATCAGGAATTAATTCGTCAATAATTTCTAGGATTAATTTACAAATTTCTAAGTTAGACATTTCGTTAGATCCCCCAATACAATATTCTTTACCTGGTTTGCCTTTTTTCAAAATTAATTTAATTGCATTACAGTGATCTTCAACATAAATCCAGTCCCTGATATTGGACCCATCAGAATATATGGGTATATCTTTATTTTTTTTAACGCAAGAAATTATTTTTGGAATTAATTTCTCCTTGTTTTGATAGGGTCCAAAGTTGTTTGAACAGTAAGATATAATTGTTGGTAAATTATATGTTTTGTGGAATGCTTTTACGAAATGATCTGCACCTGCCTTTGAAGCACTATATGGGCTATTGGGAGAGTATGGAGATTTTTCGTCAAAAGAATTGATATTAGATAAAGAGCCAAAAACCTCATCTGTAGAAATTTGGTAAAAAATAGATTTTTTAAATTGGCTTTTTACGATGTTATTTTTGTTTATCCATAGCTTTTTTGCCTCAATTAGTAAATTTAAGGTTCCCTTGGTATTTACGTCTAAAAATAAATCCGGTCTGTTTATTGAATTATCTACATGAGTCTCTGCTGCGAAATTGATCACAATTTTGGGTTGATGTGCTTGAAAAACCTGCTGAACCTCATTTTTGTTTGCTATATCGCCTTTAACAAGTAAGAAATTTTTTTTTTCAAATATGTTTTTTAGTCTATTGTAATTAGAAGCATAGGTCATCTTATCAAAAACTATTATCTGATCAAGCGGATTCTTGTCTTTAATTTTTGTCAAAAAATGTCCGCCTATAAATCCCAAACCACCTGTGACTAGAATATTCATTTTTAAATAATGTAATTTTTAAGTTGATTCACAATTTTTCTGTCATTGGAAAGATGCGGGACCTTGTTTTGCCCACCCAGTTTATCGATAGATTTCATATAATGATTAAAGCCCCCCTTTTTTATTTTTTTTATTCTAAGGGTTGATAATATTTTGCCTTGTATAAGATCTTTGTAATAAATATTTTGCCTTTGCATGATTCTGTCCATTATAATCTCTATTTCTTCTAAATTATCATTTATTTCATCAAATTCTATATACCATTCGTGGAATGGCAATCCAAATTCAGGAGCAACCTGGGGCGCAACGGTAAATTCACGTACTCTTAATTTCAATTTTGAAGAGACCTCTCTTATTGTAGTTTCAACTTCCTTTGCAATAACATGTTCTCCAAAAGCAGAAATAAAATGTTTAATTCTCCCTGTCACAATTATTCTGTATGGTTCTACTTCGGTAAATTGAATTGTATCACCGATATTATATCTCCATAATCCTGAAGAAGTTGATATTACAAGGGCATAATTTTCCCCAACTTTGACATCTGATAAGCATATATAGTTTTTTTTCCCTATTAATAAATCCTTGGTTTTAATAAATTCGTAATAAATGTCATTATTTAGTGTCAAAAGCATTGAGTCATTGTCAATTTGGTCTTGGAAAGCAAAAAATCCCTCTGAGGCTGGATAAACCTCTATTGAGTTTATTTTCCTTCCAATTAATTCATCAAATATTTTTTTGTACGGTTTAAAGCTTACTCCTCCATACATAAAAAGAGAAAAATTTTTAAAAACATCACATATTTTTTTGCCACTTTTTTGGGTGATTTTTTCAAAATACATTTGTACCCAGGGAGGAATACCGCTTATTAAAGTCATGTTTTGATTAATGGTTTGATCAACAATCGCATTGATTTTTTCTTCCCAGTCTTCTATACAATTAACATCCCAACTTGGCATTCTAGAAGACCTTAAGTAAAAAGGGATGTGGTGAGCAACAATTCCTGATAATCTTCCAATTTTAATTCCTTTTTGAGTCTTTAAAATTGGTGAACCCTGTATAAATATTTGTTTGCCCTTAATAAAATTTGTGTCACCAGTATTTAATATGTAATGTAAAATAGAATCCCGGGCTGAATTGATATGAGTTTTAATTGCATTTTTAAATATGGGAATGTGTTTTATCCCAGACGTGGTCCCACTGGTTTTGCAAAAATATACAGGTTTGCCTGGCCAAATGATGTTGCTTTCTCCTTCAATGACTCTATCAATATAAATTTTATATTTCTCATAGTCTCTTACAGGGATTGATTCTTTAAACTCTTCATATTCTCTTATGTCTTTAAAAAAGTGCTGTTTCCCAAATAATGTTTTTTGGCCATTATTTATTAAAGTTTCGAGTGTTTTCGTTTGTGATTGAATAGGTTTTTTAATCCAAGACTGGTTTTTGGAGACGACATAGCTTGCAAAACTTTTAGCAATATGATGAAACATTAAATATGATCTAGGGTGAAAAATTAATAAAATTTTTAGGATCCAATGGATAACCATCGTTCCATAGTTCAAAATGCAAATGATATCCTGTTGAATATTCTCCTGTGTTTCCTACCGTGCCTATAATTTCTCCGGCTTTAACTATATCTCCTTGAACATTATTTAATGATTCATTATGCTTGTAAACAGATAGATAGCCCTGCTTGTGTTCTAAGATTATAACATAGCCTGTATCTGAAGACCATTCAGAAAAGATCACAACTCCGTCAGCAACCGCTCTAATAGGCTCATTCTCCTTTGCAACAACATCAATGGCAAAATGCCTTTTTGATGGGTCAAAGTTTTGAGATATATAACCTGAAACTGGCGAAAAAAATAAAAAGCTTTCATCACTATTTGAATCGCTGCTGAAACTGTACTTTTCCTCTTGCTCGACAACTCTTCTCAATAAGGAATCTTCCGTTATTTTCTTTGAGTTTAATTTTACTTCAATGTTTCCTGTATCCAATTTAAACTCTCTTTCTTTAAATTCTTCAAATTCAATATCCCCAGTTAACACTTTCTTTATAGAGTTTAATTGATTTAGAGATTGTTTATGTGAAATTGTTAAAGAATCTAATTTACTTGCATTTAAAATTGCCTGTTTTCTCATTAAATTTGATGCATACCCCGGAATAAATTCCTTTAATGAGGTATATGATACAATTAATAGTGTGCTTGTTATTAAAAATGAAAATAAAAAAGTTGAAATTATAAGTAAATTGAGAATTGATAGTCTAAAAAAAAACTGTTCTTCGTAATTTTCCTCGTTGAGTATAACCAGTCTGTACCTGCTAAGTAGGTTTTTTTTTATACGCTGTCTAAAGTTTGATTTTTTTTTCATTCTTCAAGTAAATATACGTAATCCTGTAACGATGGTATTGCATATTAACAAAGTCTGCCTTTTAAAATGCAAAAATATGATTACATTTGTGTAAATAAAATATTATGAATATTTATAACATAATTTTAGCCTTTAGTTTCCAAGAAATAGCGATTATTTTACTAATTGTCCTTTTGTTGTTTGGCGGAAGGAAAATTCCAGAATTGATGCGTGGCCTCGGTAGCGGAATAAAGGAATTCAAAAACGCTTCTAAAGAAGAAGAGGCAAACCAAAAAAAAGAAAAATAGTTTTTCTCAATTATTGATTGAAATAGTAGATAATATTGTGTTTAACTCAAACATATACTCTCTCTTAGACACCGAAGGTGCAAATGCAAATCCTTCCACGATAATCCATTCGTTAGTTTTATTATCTTTCAAAAGATAATTTATAAATGGCCCTCCCATAAAGTCGTTTTTAACCTCCCAGATTCCTTTTGTCTGAAAAATCGTTTTTTTATCCATATTTAATTTATAAAAATATGGCTTGTAATCCTGTTCTGTTATCATATAGGTGCCTCCAAGACGTCCTGGTATGTATAACTGACCAATAGAATCTCTAATTCTTATAATCTCATTTAGTTTTGGGGAATCGCTTAAAGAGCTTTCAGGCAATCGGTAAGAAATAATATTCAAAGTGCCTTTTAATATTTGTTTTTCTAGCCAAACAAAATTGAAAGTATCTTTTACTTTTTTGTAAACACTAGGGTAAATTAAGCTTATTCCCACTCTTTCACTTAAAACATTGGATTTGGAGGGAGACTTTTTTATTCTACTAATTTTCTCTCTTCTCTCTCCATCTTTGATAGTGTTAATAATTAAAGACTTATTTTCTGTAAGATAGTTAGCTAATATATCTTCATCCTCCCCTTGGATTAAAAAAAACAGTTGAGGTTTTGCATAAAGATCTTTGTAGATTGTGAACTTGTTTATGGTATCATTTTGAAAGTAAACAATATTTCTAGAGTGCCTTGAAAAACCACTAAACTGTTTTGGTGAGATATGGAAAAACTTAAAGTTTGGTTCATCAACTGGGAGACCCTGATAAATATCCCCAATTATATTTCGTACATCTTCGCCTAATCGCGAATCCCAATCTTTTTCTTTCATAACTATAGAAACGTGATTAATATTGCCACTTGATTGGGGTATATATGGTTTGTTTTTTCTATTCTCACAAGATAAAAAAACAAGAAAAACAAATATTAATTTTCTCAAATTTTTAATTTAAAATCGCTTCGATCCCTGGTAAAACTTTACCCTCTATACTTTCTAACATTGCTCCTCCTCCAGTGGAAATATAACTGAATTTATCTTCCAGTCCAAAAAGTTTAATTGCTGATATAGAGTCACCCCCACCAACTAAAGAGAACGCTCCAGATTTAGTTGCCTTGGCAATTGATAAGGCAATTTGTTTAGTCCCATTTTGAAAGTTGGACATTTCGAATACTCCTAATGGCCCATTCCATAAAATTGTTTTTGAATTGCGTATAATTCGATCAAATTTTTTTATTGTTAATGGTCCAATATCTAATCCTTCCATATTTTTTGGTATATCATATATTTTAACTGTTTCAGTAGTGGAATTATTGCAAAATTTTTCTGAGACAACTACATCGTCCGGAAGATGAACTTTTACATTTCTGTTTTTAGCCAATAAAAGAATCTTTTCGGCATGATCTAAAAAGTCTTCTTCACATAGAGAGTTTCCGATTTCTCCACCTTTTGCTTTTATAAAGGTATATGCCATTCCTCCACCAATTATTAAATGATCAACAACATTAATTAAATTTGTTAGAACTTGAATTTTAGATGATATTTTAGCCCCGCCTATTATAGATAAAACGGGAGGATTGCTGTTTTTAAGGACTTTCCCAATAGCCTCTACTTCTCTTGAAAGTAGAAAGCCCATCGCTTTTTTCCCTTTAAAAAAGGATGGAAGTATACCGGTTGAGGCATGATTTCTGTGAGCTGTACCAAATGCATCATTAATATAAATGTCTGCGAGTGTCGATAAGGATTTCGCAAAGCTGATTTCTCCAGACTCTTCTTCGGCATAAAACCGTAAGTTTTCTAAAAGTATAATATCTCCTTTTTTAGATTCTTGACATGCTTTTTTTACTTTAGTCCCTATGCAGTCATTTACAAAAGTTATCTTTTTATTTAATAAGTTTTCAAGCTCTGCAACAATGTTTTTTAGTGACAAATTTTTTTCGTATCCGTCTGGTCTTCCCATGTGCGAAATCAAAATACAAGCTCCCCCTTTTTTGAGAACATATAAAATAGTTTTAATTGATGATTTGATTCTAGTGTTGTCTGTGACCGTAAGGTTTTTGTCCATTGGAACGTTAAAGTCTACTCTGACCAGAACTTTTTTATTATTTAGATCTAATTTCGTAATTAACATTAAAGTTTTTAATTCAAATTTAATTATAGTTTTTATATTACGTTCAATAAGAAAATAATAATAACCTGTTATTTAAAGTTAAAATGGTACAGTCCCAAGTCAAAGATAAACTTTTAAAAAACATAAAAAGTGAAAGAGTGCCAAATGCCATATGCTTTATAGACAAGGGTGGCAGAGGGTCTTTAAAGCTAGCGTCTGAGATAGGTTTAGCTGTTGTTAATAGTCAAAGTGATCTATTTAGCGAATCCCATTATATACATCCTGACCTTCATTACATTTACCCAACAAAAATCCCTAAAGAGGAGAAGAGTTTTAAAAAGGGGATGACGGCTTTTTATATAGATAAATGGAGAGCTTTTTTGAGAACTCAAATATACGGATCTGTTGACGAATGGCTAGAGTTTTCCTCTTCTGAGAATAAGCCTGGAACAATAAGAGTGAATCAAATTTCGGAGATGATATCGACCTTGAACTTGAAGCCGTTTCAGAGTGGCAACAAAGTTTGTATAATTTGGGGGTTGAAATACTTAAAAGAAGAGTGTGCCAACAGGCTTTTAAAAATAATAGAAGAGCCCCCAAAACAAACCTATTTTTTTTTAATAGCGGAAGATGAAAAAAAAATAATACCAACTTTGGCTTCTAGATGTCAAATAGTGCGGCTCCCACCTTTAAGAAATGAAGAAATTAAGGAAAGTTTAATAAAAATGGGACACAATGAATCTCAGGCCGTAGACGCTTCGATTATTTCTAAGGGGGATTTAAATGCTAGTGTTGCAAAAATTAACAAAAAAGAAATCATCAAGGAAAGGGAGGGGCTTTTAATAGATTGTCTTAGGGGGTGTTATGTGGCTGCAAAAAGGGATGATTTTTCAAATATTATTAAAAATTCAAATGATTTAGGGTCTTTAACAAAATCTGATTTGAAGCAGTTCTTTCAATTTGGAACTACTTTTATAAGACAAGCCTTCTTATTTTCCCAAGGTGTCGAAGAGCTATACGAGTTTAAAAGTTTAAATGATTTCTCACTTGATAATTTTGCGAAGTTTGTTAGTAATAAGAATTATAAAAAACTGATTTCGTTGTTTGATCTTAATTTAAGCTATATAGACAGAAATGCAAACTCAAAATTATTATCAACGAGTTTCCTTTTAGAATTATCATACATATTGTATAAGAAAAATTAGCTCTTAATGAAAACGAACAAAAAAGATGAGCTTTCTTTGGTAAATAGGCTTTTAATAATAGATATAAATCCAATGATAGACCCAAGGAATATGGGAAAATAGCTGCCCTTGTGTTTTTCTGACAAGTAAGAAACATATATAGAGTCCAAATGAAGGCTTTTCTCTTTAAAAATTTTAAAGTTGTATTTTTTTGCTATTAAATGTATGCTTTTTCGTGAAAAGTGCCATAAGTGCCGTGGGGTGTCATAACCTGCCCAGTATTTTCCATAGTATTTTGAATCAAACGATTTAAAATTCGGAATTGCAACAAAAATTTTGCCATTTTTATTTAATCTTTTTTTTAAACGTTGAATTAAAAAAAATGGGTTATGAACGTGTTCTAAAACATGCCACAAGACAATTATATCATATGTTTTGTTTTCCCAGGTTTCCCTATTAGTTAAAAAATTAGATTTATCAAGTGCGCTAAACTTAGTATTAGGGTCGTAGCCATAAGCATTAATAGATTTGTTTCTTAAGAACTTGACAAAATCTCCTGACCCACATCCATAATCTAAGACATTTGTGTTGTTTTTTAAATCGCTTTTCATCCACACTAGTCTTTTTCTGTGCATGTGTTTTCTAATTATCGAATAAATAAAGGTGAGAGCATTTCTTTTATTTAATGAGTGGGGATAATAATTTTTAGTGTCATAGTATTTATACATTTCCCCTCTTTTGGGAACGGGGATTGTTTTACCAATAATTTTATTTTCATCAAGAAAAATTTTAAACACTTCTCCCGTTGCTAAGTGATCTCTAGTCTCATAAAGGAGAGTTTTATCTTTTTGTTCCACGTGAAACATCACCTTCCTATTTTGACTAAGATAGATGAAATATCGCTTGGGGAAACACCAGATATTCGTGACGCCTGCGCAAGCGTGGTTGGTGATATTTGCATCAATTTCTCTTTTGCTTCATTTGACAGGGATTTCATAGAATTAAAATCAAATCCTTTTGGAATTTTAAGACCTTCTAATCTGTTCATTTTTTCAACATTTTTCAATTCCTTATCAATATAACCTGAGTACTTAGTTTGTATTTCAGCTTGCGAGATAATTTCTTTGTTAAGGTTTTTGGATTTAATAAAAGATGATATTTTGGGGACTTTAAACAAATCACTAATATAAATATTGGGTCTGGAGTAAAGTTTGGAAATTTTTTGTGGTTGTTTAAGCTCTGCTAAGCCTTTTTCCTCCAAAATGAAGTTTACTTCCTTTGGGGATATACTGGTTTTGTCGTAAAATGCAATTAACTTGTTAATTGATTCTTTTTTTGAAATTAACTGTTGTAGTCTTTTTTCCCCAATGAGCCCTAATGAATGGGCCTTTTCTGATAATCTTAAATCAGCATTATCTTGTCTTAGGAGAGTTCTAAATTCTGCTCTAGAGGTAAACATTCTATAAGGCTCATCGGTACCCTTCGTTACAAGGTCATCTATCAAAACGCCAATATAAGCATCGCTCCTCCTCAAAATAAATGGCTTATTTCTATTAACATACAAATTTGCATTAATGCCTGCCATTAGGCCTTGCGCTGCTGCTTCCTCATAACCCGTAGTCCCATTAATTTGTCCAGCAAAAAAGAGGCCTGAAATGATTTTGGTTTCCATAGATTTTTTCAGCTGTGTTGGGGGGAAATAATCATATTCTACAGCATAGCCAGGTCTTATTATTTTTGCGTTTTTGAAGCCTTTTATCTTCTTTAGTGCTTTTTCTTGAATCTCCTCTGGGAGAGATGTTGAAAAACCGTTTATATAGTATTCGATAGAATCCCACCCCTCGGGTTCAACAAAAATCTGATGTCTTTCTTTATCTGCAAACCTGTTAATTTTATCTTCTATTGATGGACAATACCTTGGCCCAGTGCTTTTTATTGACCCATTAAACATTGGAGATCGGTCAAATCCCGACTTTAAAATATCGTGAGTTGTTTTATTTGTGTAAGTCAAAAAACAGTCAAGTTGGCTTTTCAGCGGTTTGACTTCATCAGAAAAGCTAAATTTTCCTGGGTTTTCATCACCTGGTTGAACTTCCATGATATTAAAATCTAAAGATCTTCCATCAACCCTGGGTGGCGTTCCTGTTTTCATCCTCCCAGATGAAAAACCTATGTGCTCTAGCGATTTAGTTATGCCGAACGATGCTTGTTCGCCGGTTCTTCCGCCCCCATAGTTTTTTTCTCCAATATGAATAAGGCCATTTAAAAAAGTTCCGTTAGTCAATATTACCGTCTTAGAGTAAAATTTGGTTCCTATTGATGTTACAACGCCAGAAATTTTATTATTTTCAAACAATAAATCATTAACCATGGCTTGACAAAAGTCTAAGTTTTTCTGTTTTTCTAGCTCTTTTCTCCAAATTGCACTAAATAACATTCTATCGGATTGCGCCCTTGGGCTCCACATAGCGGGGCCTTTAGATCGGTTTAACATTTTGAATTGAACGGCTGATAAATCAGAAACATAAGCGCTTCTTCCCCCCAATGCGTCGATTTCTCTTATAATTTGCCCCTTTGCAACTCCTCCCATAGCCGGATTACAAGACATTTGGGCAATGTTCTGTAGATTCATTGTAATTAACAAAGTTTTTCCTCCCATTTGAGATGAAATGTAGGCGGCCTCTGAGCCCGCATGGCCTGCCCCTACAACAATAGTGTCATAAAGTTTTTTCACTTGTTGTATGTTTCACGTGGAACTTAGCTATAATTTTATCTTCCTCATTAGCCATGGCATTTCTTAGACGCCTAGTATTATCCTTCATGCCGAAAATATGAAGGAGACCGTGTGAAATAAGCCTAAGCACCTCATTATCAGGTGTTTGAGAGTGCTTTTGGGCGTTTTCACATGCCCTTTCAAAACATATGAAGATTTCTGACTCGATAGTTAGGTGATCATTATAAGAAAATGTGAGGATATCGGTGTGGTTATCATGTTTCAAATGCTCCCTATTTAAATTTAACATTTTATCCTCTGAGATAAAGTTAATATCAAGTCTTTTTATTTTTGCTCCTTTTTCACTGACTTGTTCATATATCCAATCTGACAAATCTGCCTCCTTTAAATTTAAGTTAGGAATATCATTAAAAAAAACTGTTTTTTTCACGTTGCAAAGATAGAAATTCTTGTGCATTGAGAATGATAAAGAAGATGGTATATTTGTTTTATGGTTCGAGTGAGATTTGCGCCTAGTCCAACAGGGCCAATTCATATTGGCGGTGTTAGAACTGCGCTTTATAATTATCTGTATAAATTAAAGAAGAAGGGGGCCTTTATTCTTAGAATAGAAGATACCGATGATTCAAGGAGAGTTGATGGTGCCGAAAATTACATTTATGATGTTTTAGGTTATTATAAAATCAAGGCCGATGAAGGGCCTCGTGAGGGTGGGGGTTATGGTCCATATAGGCAGAGCGAAAGGAAAGAAATTTATAATAAATACATAAACCTTTTGATTAATAAGGGTCTTGCTTACTACTGTTACACTTCAAAAGAAGAGCTCCTTAAGGCAAGGGCAAACAAGAACTTTTCATATAATGCTAGTACAAGGCTTATGTTTAAAAATAGCCTTAGCTTAAAGAAAGAAGAAAGTTTGTCGCACATGAAAAAAAATAAATATGTTGTACGGCTAAAGGTAGAATCAAACACTGAGTTGAATATGACTGACTTGCTAAGGGGGAGCATAAAGGTTAATTCAAATAATTTGGATGACAAAATATTAATGAAGGAAGACGGATTACCTACATATCATTTTGCAAATGTTGTTGATGATTATTTAATGAAAATAACAACTATCATAAGGGGCGAGGAGTGGCTTCCTTCTCTTCCTATCCATAAGTTAATATATGACGCGTTTGGATGGAAAATGCCAGATACCCTTCATCTTCCATTGATATTAAATCCATCTGGAAGTGGCAAATTGAGCAAGAGGGATGCTTTAAAAAATAATTATAGTATATTCCCGATCAAGTGGCAAGAACTAGATGGCCTTAGAGAAAAGGGTTTATTGGCCGGCGTTCAACTAGGATACATTTCTCAGCTAGGGTCTAGTTTTAACAATGATGATATTGAGTTAGATGTAAATAAAATGTCTAAAAAATTTAGCTTTTCTGCTTTACAAAAAGGAGGGGCTCGATTTGATTTTGAAAAGGCTAAGTCTATAAATCAAAAAGCGTTGTCAAAAATCGATTCTTCATTTCTCATTTCAGAACATCCAAAAGTTTTTAAAAAATTAAAAGATAGGTTAGGTGATAAGGCTCTTAAGGTTGTTGATTTAATTAAAACAAGAGTTTCATTGCTAACAGATTTGCAAAAGGAACTAACCCCATTTGTGCTAGACCCTGTCGAATTTGATATGGCTGCAGTTAAAAAAGTATTTAATTCTATTAATGTTGAGGATTTAAATATTATTGAAGAAAACATTAAACTTAATGAGACGCACGCTATTAAGGAAAACATTTACAGGGAGTCTAAGGAAAAAAATGTAAATTTCGGAAAACTAATGCAATTCCTAAGAATATCTCTTGTTGGAAGCTTAAGTGGGGCTGATGTTTTTTTTATTATAGAAATGATTGGTAAAAATGTAACTTTACAGAGGTTTAATTCACTTTTAAATAAAACAAAAAAACAATGAGCGGATCAACATACATTTTCATATTAATATTAATTCTTCTTACAGCTTCTGGCCTTTTTATTGTGAAACAGCAGACGTTTGCGATTATAGAAAGATTCGGTCGGTTTATTGCCATAAGAAAGCCTGGGCTTCACATAAAAATACCGCTGATAGATAAGATTGCAGGTCGGTTAAGTCTTAAAATATTACAGCTTGATGTAATTGTTGAAACAAAAACAAAAGATGACGTTTTTGTTAAACTCAAGTTAAGTGTTCAGTACAGAGTTCTGCCAGATAAAGCATACGATGCATTTTATAAACTAGACTTTCCTCAGGATCAAATCACATCGTACGTATTTGATGTAATAAGGGCCGAAGTCCCTAAAATGAAATTAGATGATGTGTTTGAAAAGAAAGATGATATAGCGAATGCGGTTAAGAGAGAGTTGAATGACGCAATGGTCAATTATGGTTACGATATAATAAAAGCCCTGGTAACAGACATAGACCCTGATTCACAAGTAAAAGAAGCCATGAACAGAATAAATGCTGCCGAGAGAGAAAAGGTTGCTGCACAATAC